>Ga0315312_1000175_pt1 | contig 100108 bp, 101 predicted proteins | sample TDP7_MG_FD_203629 | JGI IMG/M metagenome (GOLD analysis project Ga0315312, IMG submission 203629) | Freshwater sediment microbial communities from Lake Towuti, South Sulawesi, Indonesia - TDP7 | ecosystem: Environmental > Aquatic > Freshwater > Lake > Sediment | place: Indonesia: South...
CCACATCGTGCGTAACCAGGACTACCGAGTGGTCCTCGCTGTGAAGCCTGCGAAGGAGGTCGGCGAGCTTCCTCTTCTCAACAGCGTCTTGGCCGAGGGTTGGCTCGTCGAGGATGAGGGCTTTCGGCTCGATCACGAGCACTGATGCTAGCGCAACTCTCTTTCGCTCTCCCTCGCTCAGCATGAGGGGGTGTCTTTCTCGATACCTTTCCAGGTTCAGATCCTTTAGAATCCGAGAGATCCTCCTCTCCACCTCCTCCTTGGGGAGGTTGAGGGGGGTCAGCCCAAGCCCCACCTCTTTCTCAACGGTCTCGCTGAAGAGCTGGTAGAGTGGGTTTTGGAAGACGTAGCCGATCTTCCTCGCGATTTCCGCCACTGTCATAGTTTTCGCGTCGACACCCTCGATCTCAATCATGCCTTTGGAGGGCCTCAGCAGCCCGACGAAGTGCTTCACCAGAGTCGTCTTTCCGGCGCCGTTCTCTCCCATTATCGCGACAGACTCGCCCGGGCGGAGATCTAGAGTGATGTCGTGGAGGCTTGTTACCCCGTTGGGATAGCTGAAGGAGACGCCTCTCGCGGAGATCAGGGGCTTCACTTCAGCATCCTCCCGAGGATTGACGCAGCCTCCTCGACCGTCAGGGGGAGATGGTCGAGCCCCACACTCATCCTCTTGAGCCTGTTTGAGAGCTGTATGATCTTCGGGACAGGGACGCCGTGCTCAATCAGACTGTCGAGCTGAAGGACATCGCTTGGTCTTCCGTTGTGCAGGACGTGTCCGTCGCCGATGACAACAATGCGGTCGGCGTGCTGAGCGGCGTTTTCAAGTCTGTGCTCGGTCATGACGACGGTTACGCCGCTCTCGCGGTTGAGTCGGTGGACGAAGCTGATGATGTCGATCGCGCTCCTTGGGTCGATCTGCGAGGTGGGTTCATCCAAGACCAGGATCTCAGGGTGCATCGACAGGATGGCGGCTATAGCCACCTTCTGCTGCTGCCCGCTTGAAAGTTCGTAGGGCGACCGATTCCTCAGCTCCTCGATGCCGACAAGTCTGAGGGCTTCGTCCACCCGCCTTCGGATCTCCTCTCTGGGTAGCCCGAGGTTCTCCGGTCCGAAGGCGATCTCCTCTTCTATGCTCATGGCTACAAGCTGGTCTTCGGGGTTCTGGAAGATCATTCCGACCCTTGGGGCGAGCTTCGAGGGAGGAAACTCACGGGTGTCCATCCCAAGAACCTTGACCTCTCCGAGCATCTCGCCCCCATAAAAGTGGGGGATAAGCCCGAGAATGCACCTGCACAGGGTCGACTTGCCACCGCCCGTCGGTCCGCATACGAGGACGAACTCTCCCTGCTCGACCTCCAGATTCACGTTTCTGAGGTTCTGCTCAGTCGAGTTCGGATAGGTGTAGGTGAGTCCCTTGACTGAGATGGCTGTCATTTCCGTCTTTCCTTCTCCCCACTGCGGAGGGAAGGTCGGCTAGGTAGTCACTATTCCTGCTCTTCTTAAAGCCTTGAGGACGATGAAGCCGATGATGGACCCTGGGATACAGCTAACGGCGAAGGACACCCAGAGCGCCAGCAGGCCTGGCGGGATGATGACGCTGCCTCCCACCGTGAACGCCATCGGTGGCCCGATCGAGATGAATCCGAGTATGAGCTGCCTAGCTGTGAGAGGCGCGGCGATGAAGTAGCCTATGGTTCCTCCTATGAAGACGGTTCCGATGCTCTCCGTAAACGCCATCCAGTCTGTCTTCCTGAGGTACCAGTAGAAGAGACCAACAACTATTCCTCCGGCCATCCCGCCTGGGAATGCGAAGAACGTTCCTGTTCCGATCGTGTTCCTGAGTATCCCGATGATGGCGGCTATCACGGCAGCGTATAGGGGTCCGAGCATGACCGCGGCAAGGATGTTTATCATGTGCTGGAAGGGATAGGCTCTGATCGGTCCGATGGGGATGTTGGCCAGTGGCGAGAGCGCAACTCCCAGTGCGACGAACCCTATCGAGATGGCGATCTTCCTAGTGTAAGGCATCTTGTACAGCGCGGGCTTCTTGGGCGCTTCCTTCGCAGGAGGGGTTGGCTGTGTTGCCAAGTTTTCACCTCTCTTTACCTGATAACCTTCTAATATAATCGATTTATAACCCCTTCGCCCGCCCCTCTAGACCACCAGCACCAAGCCGTAGAGCGCTGCCACTGGGACATTGGCGAGGTCCACAGTCGCTCCAATCGGGTATATCTTCCAGCCCGCGTTCCTCACCGTGGTAAAGACATCGATGCCCGCGGCCTCCATCGCTGGTCTTGCCCTGAACGGGGTTCTGCAAGCTCCGCCCCCTAGTGCCGTGCACTTGAGCCCCTTCGAGAGGCAGATCGCACACTCCCCAGCCCCGAAGCCCAGGGCTAGGTGGTAGCCCGAGTTGAAGGCTGCGCTCTCAACCTGGGTGACTATGTCCTTCAGCTTCAGCTCGTGGGGTATGTGAAGCTTGGTCCACTCGGGTCCAGCTAGGTCCTTTGGCGGTGTCACGAGCCTTATCAGGATTGCGTACCTGTACCTCTGCACGATCTCTGCGGTCTTGTCTGGGGTCAGCCATAGGTGCGGCGGGCACATGATGCTACTCCCGTACCACTTGCAGGGTGGGTACATGCACTTGACTCGAGCGCGTGGGTCTACCTCTATCAGGTTTGCGGGTATGATCTTCGCCTCGGTTGCTCCGCGCTCTATCGCGAACCTTCTGAGTTTCTCCAGGTCCCTCATCGTCTGGCTAACTTCTTCATGGCGCCTTTCGGCTATCTTGGGCTCCAAGCTGTTCACACTCCTTTGTTAGAGCCGGATCACCTCGTCCATGTGCTTTGCGAGGTGGTCCATGAGTCTTCTCTCAACCTCGGAGACGCCGGTTCCCTGATCGCGCGCTAAGTACTGTCCGTAGTAGCCGTTCGCGATGAAAGTTTCAGCCTTCTTAGCCGCCTCGAGTACGGGCTCAATTGATCCCGACTGAAAGTAGATTGAGATGTCGTTTACAAAGAGAATCTTCGTCGGCTTCTTCAGGTAGGCTTCGATCGCCTCGTCAATCCTGGACTTGTTGAGCTGTACTAGGCGAAGGAGGTGTTCAGGCGTCTCAGCGCTGAGTCTGGGGGTCTCAACGCGCTCGGGTGCGAAGTATCGCACCTCCCGCGCCGCGCCCGTGAACTCTTCTATTCTTCCCCCGACCTTCGTGCCCTTCACAATGGTCGTCGCAGGCGCCATGTCGATCACGGTTATTTGGGGTCCGTAGCCCAGCCTGACAGCCTCGTTTAGGATTCCCACGGCCATCTTCGTCTTGCCCGAGCCAACATCCCCGGCGATTAGGATTCTCCTGCCTAGCAGCTCTCGGAACGATCTGGGCGGCATCCGGGCGTCTCCTCGTTGTAGAGTTAGTCTCCAAGTAGAAGTTTCTTATATAATTCGCTTATGGGGAGAGTAGCCCTTTATTAGTCGCTACAGCGCTCCATATGTGGCTTAGATTGAGAGTTCTCCTCGTAAACCTCCAGGGAATCTATCCTCCTATCGGTTTAGGCTATCTGGCGTCATCCCTCGAGGCGGCGTCGATCCCAGTCGAGATCCTTGACTGTGGCGGGATGGGATACACTCGCAGTCAGCTCCTCGACATTGTGGCGCGGGCTATCTCCGCTGAGGCCCCCAACCTCGTCGGGGTGGGTTGTTACACCCCGCAGGTGGACCTGGTGGAGGTCGTGGCTCGGCGGGTGAAGGCGGTCAAGGGCGACTCCACAGTTGTGCTCGGCGGACCCCACCCCACGATGGACCCGCTCGGCTCCATGAACATTCTAGGTGTGGACATAGCCGTCGTGGGCGAAGGCGAACAGACGATGGTGGAGGTCGCCAGAGCGCTCGAGGACGGGAACGACCTTTCAGGAATCGAAGGAATCGTCTACAGAGAGGATGGGAGGGTCGTACAGAACCCCGATCGAAGGCCGATGGATGATCTGGACGAGATACCGTTTCCAGCCTACCACCTGTTCCCCAGCTTCAAGCTCTCCCTCGAGATCGACGCCCACGGGGTTATGACTCGGCGCCACCCCTACATGCCCATCATCACATCCCGGGGGTGTCCCTTCGGCTGCATTTACTGTCACAAGGTGCACGGCAAGAGCTTCCGAGCCCGCAGCCCCGAGAACGTCATCGAAGAGATGGAGCTCCTCTACCACAAGTACCTGGTGAGAGAGTTTCACGTCGAGGATGACTGCTTCAACCTCGACCCTGAGAGGGCGAAGAGGTTCGCTGACTTGGTCGTTGAGAGTGGCCTTAACATCGCCCTGAAGTTCCCCAACGGTCTCAGGGCGGACAGGATCGACGAGGAGCTCATCGTGAAGTTGAAGCGGGCAGGCACCTACAGCATCTCGCTGGGCGTGGAGACCGCGTCGCCTCGGGTTATGAAGATGATAGGGAAGAGCCTGGACCTGCAGAGGGTCAGGGATTCGGTGCGACTCGCGCTCAAGCATGGGCTGCAGGTCAGGGGTTTCTTCATGATCGGCTTTCCCGGGGAGACGAAGGATGACATAAGACAGACGATCGGCTTCGCGCAGAACCTCGGGATCCACTTCGCGAGCTTCTCCGTAGCCACCCCCTTCCCAGGCACGGAGTTGCAGCGGATAGCGAGGGATAACGGTTACATCGGAGAGAGGAGACCGAGCCAGCTGCCGTACGCCAACCCGATGATCGAGACTGCTGACTTCTCTTTGGAGGAGATCAAAGAGTTCAAGAGGCGTGCTGAGGAGGACTTTTACTCGAAGCCCGAGAGGGTTAGCGAGCTCTCGAACATGACGTTCTCTAGAGGAGAGCTCGTGGACTACTACTCCTCCCCCCTGCTGGACTACTACCACCTCCTCCTGCTCGAGCACTTCTCCACGTACGGATCGGTTTCAACATACTACGTCCGCGAAGACGAGTACTCGAAGAGTTGAGTTGCTCTCCCTGGTGGAGGGTCTGAAGATTCCCGATCTTTGGCTTTCTTCGTGAGCTACACGCCGCACGGACTCAGCGAAGCACTGCCCAGCTGGGAGGATTTTGGATGGGACTAACGGGCGCTAACTCTTCTTGGAGGTGTTCTCAGGCTGCTTCACGTGTTCCTCCTTAGGGCACGTTCCCGAAGTCTTTCCATTAGGAGCCCGAACGTCCTCGTCGTGGCGTATTGACCGACTTCTTCGGGGCTTACCCAGCGGGCATCCGAGATGTCCGACTCGGGCTTGAGTTCGCCTCCCGTGGGATGGGCGAGGAAATCCACGAGTATGTAGTGATATCGCACAGCCCCGCTCTCGTCCTTGGAGACGCTGTCGAACACGCCGAGAAGGTCGTCTATCTCAATCGAGAGCCCGGTCTCCTCCTCGACCTCCCGGACTGCCGCGTCCCTCACCCTCTCTCCTAGCTCCACCAACCCGCCAGGGATGGACCAGATCCCCTTCGACGGTTCGCCAGCCCTCTTCACGATCAGAATCTTGTCTCCGTCTCTGATCAGGACGCCCACACCAACTAGGGGCTGGCTTGGATACTCTCTCCTCATCCCGACCCAGCTTCTTGGAGCGGATTCTAGGGGAACAGCACCTTAAAACTCTACTTCCTGTTCCTTGAGGTTCTCCGGTGATACTCTTCGGCTATTCTGTTAGCGAGATACGCCGCGTCGAACGCGGTTGCCCTGAATAGGAAGACCATAGCCTCCTTCCCAATGTCGCCTAGATCGTACACGACATCCGGTAGGCGACCAACCTTTTCGATCGCGCGCCTAATTCCCCACGGGATCGTCTTGCCATCAACGCGCTTGATCTCCGGGGGCTCTTCCCGTCTGCTGAAACTAGATATTAGGAGACCCATCTCCTCGCAGATCTTGATGGCTGTCGGGTCGTAGCGTATGTTGAGGGCAGCTCGGGTAGAGGGGTCATGTTTCATGGCGGTTAAGACCGCGCTAGCGATGTGGGAGGAGCCGCCGAAAGCTGGAGGCCCGGTCGCTCTGGCTTTGCCGACTGCGACATGGATTCTGCCTTGAACACCAACGACGTCTGAGGGACTCTTCGCATTGACCTTTGCCATAACGATGTTTGTTCCAATCTCGGGGACAAGCGCAGGGAACGCTGTGCTTCCCTCGATCAGTCTCACAGCTTGCCTGACGTTCTCAAGAACCTCGTACTCCTCAAGGGACTTTCCTCGCTCACCGACCAGGTCTTGAAGACAGAAAGAGCAGGTCTGTCTCCCCAGTTCGGGGGCTGTCGACTCGTGGATTCTGCACAGGGGGCCGTCGGTTCTCAATTCGAGGCAGAGTCGGCAGACTCGCCTCATGGCTTCTTGCTGGATTATGCCGCCTCGGGATATGTCCTTTGCCAGTCCTTGGGCGACCGCTTCGACCTCCTCAACGCGTTGGCTTAATGCTCCTGCAAGCTTGGCTCTCGACCTGAGGTAGTTGTACACGGCTGGCTGGGTTATGCCCAAGATCCTTGCCGTTTCAACTTGGCTCATTCCCGCGTTTCTGACTAACTCCTTAGCCAGGGATATCCGGAGTGCTGGCAGTAGGTGGTTGATAACAAGCTCGCAGGGAAGGCGGAGAATCACCGGTGCGTTGTTTTCATTGCGGGTTCGATTCCTCGTGAGGGCCACCAATATAAGTTCTTTATACCATTTCTAATAAGCGTTCGATCGTCGCGAAACCAGTCCTTTGCGCGCCTTGACCCCTAGGATGTCTGCACCAACGGTTCAAGTATTGACAGCGTGCCGTCTTTCTGGGCTCTCCTCTTAAGAATGTCCATGCTAACTCGGGAGAACCTCATGATCGCTCTCACGTCATCCTCGTCCTTTGAAGCCCTCTCCCTGGGGATTGTCGCCTTTATCATGCGCAACTTTGCCCGAATCAACTCCTCAGGTGTCTGGTAGAATGTTGGCAAACCTAGGATCGTCCCGGCTTTCTTCTCAAGTTTCCTACTAGAAAGAATGATGTCAACGGTGAAGGGCGATCTTCTATCCGAGAACGTGGCGATTCTGAAGCCTGACTTCAAAGCCGCATCAATTCTCTTCTCATCGCCTCGCAGTCCCGCTTTCCTCAGCGTGGGAACAAGCTTGGTGTGCAGGTCATCTCTGGAAGCCTTGAACACTATGTCAATGTCCATCGTGGTTCGTGGTGTCCCGTAGTAGCTCGCCGCTAGAGCCCCGGTAAACATGTAGTCTAATCCGGCGGCGTTGAAGCTGTTAACAACCCTTCTAATCAGCCCTTCGAAGTTTTCCAGTTTCTAGATCCCACGTCTGCGTCTCTTCCCGTACATGATTCTCTCTCTGACTCGTTCCACGAGTTCTTCTTCGCTTATCGTCCGGTTCTGATCCCTGATGGCGTCAGCGCAAATGCGGATACAGACATCCGACATTCCAACAGCAAGATTCACCTTCTCCTCAGGCTTTAGCTCTTTCAAAGACCGCCCCCGACTCGGATTGGGTTCGCTAGCTTGATGCAGAATCTGTTTTCATATCTGTTCCGTGTTTTAAAATGCATTCTTACGGCGGTGAAATCCAAACACGATCTGACCCCCTATGAACTGGAGTGCCGAAGGTGAGGGCATAGTATACATCTTCATCTCAAAGAAGGACAACGGTTTGCTGAGAGCGCCGGAGCCGTTCAGCAGGAGAGCCAAATACGAGGTTCTGGAAAGCACCTAAAACCTGTAGCTTCTCGCGGAGAGAGTGGAGTAACAGAGGCTGACATTCATCACTTTTGTCAAGAAAGATTAGACATCTTCCTTCAGAAACGTTAAGGATCTAACGGTCTGGGAGGAGAATTACGGGTCTTGGAGGTTAAATACGGCGAGAACAACTAACCCATGTGATGGAGGGGAGATCTTGGGTCACATTGAGATTGAAGCCGAAGTCACAGGCTTGAAGTCTAGGAAAACTGTTAGGATGCTCGTTGACACCGGCTCAACCTACCTCGTCCTTCCCCCAAGCTTGGTTGAGGAGATAGGTGCTGTCAGGCTGCCCTTCAAGACAAAGGCGTCGCTTGCTAGCGGCCAGGAACTCTCCGCAGAGACTACGGTGGTGGAGGTTGAAGTTGAGAAGAGGAGAGTCCCAGCCATCGCGCTGATCACGGAGACCAGGGAGCCCCTTCTCGGCGTTGAGGCTCTCGAGGCCATGGGCTTCAGGGTCGATCCCACAACCGGAAAACTCGAGGCCACGAGGGGTTACGCAGTAAGGGCCTATTTGGCTCGAACATCTGGTTGTTGCACGTAGCTGAGTAGACGCCTTCCAGTTCGTCATTCAGTCAAAATCTCTCCGACGACTCTCTTCTCATCAAGTTTGTAATCGTGCCTTTCTTGGCGTCACCTTTTCGGGAGGAACTAGGAGGAACTTGTTGCCTCGGGGGATCTCCTTTGCCAAGTTTTCGGCGACCGCTTGGATCTCCTCAACAAGTCTGCTCAGTCCCCTACTCGGCTTGACTCTCGATTTGAGGTAGTTATAAACCGCCGGTTGGGTTATGCCCAAGATTCTCGCTGTCTCGACTTGTCTCATTCCCGCGTTCTTGACCAGTTCCCTAGCCAAGGATACCCGATGTACTGGCGGAAGGTGGTCTACTACCAGCTCGCAGGAGAGATGGAGGACCACTGGTCTGTCGTTCGACTTTTCGGTTCGGCTCTTCGTGAGCGTCCCCTGCATAAGCTGCTTATAGATTCGTTAATGAGCGTTCGATCGGCGCCGTTTCGGCAGTCTAAGTGATGTGTTCCATGATGCTCAGGTAGTCCCTTGAGCTCAAATAATAGCCGGATTTGACCAGCTCGTCTATTAGTCTGGCTGCCTCAGCCCGGCTGACAATCTCTCTTCTTCTCCAGTATATGGGAAGGTATGCTATGGGTCGGACCGGTAAGCCCCTGAGCCTCGCCGTCGTCGAGGCTACAAGGTCATCCATGAGAAGCCAATCCACCCTTGACTGCTCCATGAGGGCTATGGCTTCCCTCTCCCCGCGTCCAAGGTTTTGGGGCAACCTAGGAAGGGATACTACCCTCACAACCTTCACCCATCGCTCGGAAATCGCCTCTTCTATGACCGGAACATCGGAGCTCTGAATGCTCCTTCCCGCTAGGATCTCCCTATAGACGGCTTCTGGAATCATTATTTCTTGGAATGTGTTCCGAAGCAGGGACCAGAACCTTGGAACCTTAGCGGGGTGGATGAGACTGGACGCGTCGGCGACCGCCTTCATCTCGCCCGGTCTCCGAAGTCCTGCTTGAGCGCCTCCTTGATGGCTTCCACATCCACCTTTATTGGAATGCCTTCGTCAGCAAGAACCTTGTAGAACTCAGCTATAGATATGCCCGCTTCCTCGGCTGCTCTGCCGACCGACACCCTCCCTCTCCTATAGTCCTCCAAAGCTCTCCTCTTAGCGTACTCCTGAAGTCCGATGTCCAGAACCTTCCGTAGAGCTGCTGAACGGTCGACCTTCTCATCAGCGGAGATTCTTTCCAATGCCTCGATCTGTCTCCGGAGCACTCTCCCCGTCAGATGTTTGATCTCTGATGTCATGGTTCTCACTAGAACACAATGTGTCAAATTGTGTTAAAAATCTTGCGCGCGGCTGGATTGCGGATTCTCTGTTCCTCCGCCGAAAATGCACAAAGATAAAAAGGCTTCTTCCGAAGGTTATTCATGAGTCGTTCTGAGCCAAATCTCATGACCTCAATCCAAGTCAGAGTTTGGCTTATAGGCGAAAGAGAAATCGTAAAGATGAAGGCGATGGAGGACTAGGAGATATCAAACAGGATCGTGAGAAGCTTTACCCTACTAGGAGTTAAAAACTGGAATCCCCATACCGCACTAATTAGGATAGGAGACGCGGTTCAAAAAAGATTGAGTTCTAGGGTAACAATAGACAGCGAACAGGTCTGGTCTGGTCTGTTAAAGGCCATTAACTATGTCTTTATTGTGGAGGCCGAGCCTTTCCCCTTGGCTGAGGTGCTGTGGGTGTTCAATGAGATGGTTATGGGAAGTATTGCAGCGGGAAATCTTGAAAATGTTAAACCCGATGAATGGTGGAAAATTCCTGGAATAGATTACGAAGAAGGATATCCGTCCCTCAAAGTCAAGCCCGAACCGCTGTTTAGCTATGCAACCTCACTGGGTCTAACTGATTTTCATAGAAAAGTCATGGAAAGAGAACCCGACATTTGGAAGAATCAGTGCGAGCTAAGAGAACCGGATACATGGGAGAATCTACTCGATGAAAACGCCTTATTCATAGTAGTAGGTACTTGGACAGGCGCAGAGTTAGTTGATAGAATCTGGGCATACAAAATTGCAGAAGAAATCCACAGAATGAACATCGGCAGATGTCCAATAGTCGTTTCAGACCGCGAGTGGTGGAACATTTCCCCCAAGCACCTCGGTGTCCCTGCAATATCGATTGGAGGTCCTTTCGCTAATAGCCTATCTGATAGAATAGCAAAGACTTTGGGCTTAGGCGATTCTGCCCTGGGAATAGCGGAACTTGACAACAGAACTGTTGGGTATGTCTGGGGTGCAAACTTCACAGGCACACAGAAGCAGGTTGAGAGATTCATAGAGAAAGGAACGCTGGAACAGTGGGTTAACAAAGTCAAGCAGAAGTACCTCAGCCAAGCTATAGTAGACACTCTAAAACAGCACGGAGACAACGTGATAGGTCCCGCACTAGTAACTCCACAACTCCAAATCGATCTGGAAAGACTATTGAAAGACCTTATTTCTTCAACGAAAACTAGCACAGACATAAGGCAAAGCCTGAAGGCCGCCTATGTCAAGATCTGTGACGAGATGATTGAGAGAGATGCCCCGGCAGATACCTTCATAACTCACCTTCAAATCTTGGACAAAGAGATTCTCTCCAGATTCAGACCAGACCTATCAAAGGAAATCCAAAGCTTCGTCAAAGAAATCGCTATGTGTGGCATGTCTCTAATTCCCGAGAAGCTTAAGAACAAGTGGAGAAGCGATCTGAGCGAAAAGATCCGTGAGTCCAGTCTAGACTCAGGTCCATAGCAGAGGTGTGCAAGTATCGATGTCTTGATCCTAGTCTTCCGCATACTATTCTTCTTCCTTAGACACAAATGATTTAGCTTCTTCCTCAGAATCAAACTGCTTCGCTATCTTCCACCTGCCAAATCCCTCTTTACCCGTATCTCTCATCACGACAAACTTACCAGTCTTAGGATTCTCCACAATTTTCCATCCTTTACTCTCAAGCATCGCCTCCTCTATGGTGTCAAGAATCTTCTGTTTCACGTCCTCTAGGTGCTGCTTCTTTTCTGAAGTGAATTGAACCCTACCAAAAATCAAAGATGCAGTCATAGCCGCGACAGGCGCCGCTACCAAGATACTCTGCGCATAGCTGATCGTCCAAAACATAACGTTAGTCAGCCCAGAAGCTCCCCATCCAAAAACTGGATGACGCACAACGCTTCCAGTCACCCAGTACGTAAATGACAAAAGGATCATAGAGCATACGATTTTGCCCACCGATAGTATCGCAACAATAAGTAAAGCTCGCCGGACCATACTCAAAATTCGCGGAGGATCAACTACTCTAATTAAGATAAGACTTCCTCCGTCTCTCGAGAGAAGAATTCCCCCCATTAACACCAAGACAGCAAACGTCCCTAACCACGAGCCCGCATCCAAAAGCCTTCCCCCAGGGGACAAATTCAGTAACAGGTCAAATACGTGGAGGGTTAAACTGATCAGGAATGTCTGCCCGAAGGCGTTGAGCAGATAAGATGTCGCCAAGATCAGGAAATAAGGCAGGTCCCAAAGAAAGGCGTCTATCATCACTCCTGTGTATCCTGAAAACGAATATCGCCCGACCGGGAGAATGGCGTCTACCATCGCTCCCGTATATCCTGAAAGCGAATACCAAGATCTCTGTAAGACCCGACTAGACAAAAGAATAGCCGTCAAGAGCAGAAAATTCTTCATACTAAACTTACGAGACAAGATTGATTGCCAAGCCTGTAGTAAACTCAAAGTCGATTCGGACTATTAACATTTCGAACCGACTCCTTAACATGGAAAAATTATGCTAATTCATAACAGAGGCGTCAAAAGCTCAAGTTTTCGTCACATTTGAATGGACAAACATCTTAGGGCAAGATTGATAGGTCCCATGATAGGCACTGACAAAGGGAAACGCAGGGAAGAGTAAGAGTGTGCTTCCAGAATCAACTATCAACTTGATTGTCACAGGTATCGTGGCTGTTCTATCCACGCTCTTTGGCATCATAGTGGGCGCTTGGCTTGAGCGACGGTCTCACATGAAAGAAACAAGAGAGCGGTTATTCAAAGCCCTGTATCAAGAGATCAAGCTGAATCACTTTTTAGCTAACATGACTAGGGCAAAGAGTGGACGGCTTGGTTTCGCTGTTTTTGAAATACCCCGCTTTCACACTGAGGCTTACCAGAGGATACGAACCGCGGGAGAGCTGACCATCCTGTCCAGAGACACATTGAGTCTCTTAGAAGAGACCTACGAGATGATCTATGCGCACAACCGGCAAATGAAGATGATTATCGACGGGTTGATGAAAGACGGTGTGATGAGAGATCAAGGGCTCAAGGAGAGGATAAACGTCTTGGAAAACAATCTTTGGCAACTGATCGAGAAGCTTCCACAAGAGTTAAGCTTCCTAAGTTCGGAGGATTCACTTTCAGCACCAGAGCAGAAAAAAGAGAACTAAAAGCTGGCAGGCGTCGTACCCTCATATCTTCGTGCCACACTTTGTACAGAAGGTCGCTCCGAGCTAACCAGGCTCCGCAGCTGGGGCAGAAGCGTGCAATATGCGCTGTTTTCCGTCCGCTGTCAAGTAGAACTTCATTAATTCGATCAAGAATCTCGCGTTTCTCATATTCGGCATTCAATCTGTTTTTCTCAAAATCAAAAGATCTTTTGATTTCTTTCAAGAATTTAGCCACATCTTTTCCAAACCTATCCATTCTCTCGATTGCTTGCGTCTTCGCTTGTCGTGGTCCTACGGTTTTAGGCACCTCTGGTCTACAAGGCAAGACTACAAACTTGCTTGGCTCTGCAAAGCTCAGGTATGATCTTCTTAAGTAGTCACGTGTTTCTGCGGCTTTCTTTCCATCTTCAAGTCTTTCACTATTCGATAGGTAACTATCCAGAGACTTGCAATAATGGTCCAACGCGCTTAGAAACTCGGCTTTTCTTGTGTAGTAGTCTTGGATTCTCTTTAGAAGCGAGTTCCTTTCCTGCTGCAGGACTTCTATGCGCTTGCTAACAGCTGTTTCAATGTTAACTCGTATCTCCTCCGTCAGCTTCTCTGTTTTCTTCCAGCGTTCAGGATCAATCCAGTCCCCAAGAGACAATCTTGAAAGCCTTTTGTTATAGTCCGAAATAAGCCTAGATAGACTCAATTTGTTCTATTCACCTTCTATCCATTCATGCCTCACCTTTCTCAGCTAATCAGAGAAGTAATCCTCTCTAACTACTTCGCCAATTCTTTCAAGAATCTCCTGCTTCATTGCCTCTAACCGCTGCCTTTCCTGCTTCATTTTCTCTCGTCGCTTCGTCCTCTTCCGAGCCATAACAACTGTCGACGTCAGTATTACTGCTGCTACAACTACAACCCAAAGGAGATGAGTATATGAAATGGTAACGTTATACACCATCGACTCCCATTTTTGATAGTCGGTTGCTCCTGTGTTTCTTACTACAATCGGAATTGAGTAGCCTCCTTCCGACGCCGTGGATGGGGAGGTAACCGATAATACGAATGAACCTGATCCACCGGGGCTTATTGTGAGAGACGTGGGGCTGTGAGAGACGGACCAGCCTTCGGTCGTGCGGTATGTCAAAGAGAAGGTCGACGGTCCAAAAGAGGAGGGGTCGTTGTTTGTCACAATAATCGTGTAAGTCAGAGTTGTGCCAGCTATACCTGACTGAGAGCTAGGATTCAAAGTGACTGTTGGATATGCTCGGCTAATTACATTTGCAATGATCTTAGCGGATTTTGTTGTTGATAATCCATCGCTCTGATGGGCGGTTACAGCTACATCGTATGTTCCAGGTCGACTGTATGTGTGAGAGGCTGGAAACCAATGATCCTCGGAGTAGCCGTCGCCCCAATCCCATTGGATTCGTGTGATTGTGGTGCCCGATGTTCCTGGCAGTGTGACACCATTAACTCTAATGGTCAATCCATTGATCTCGGGAGTGTTCAAGGTTAGGCTAGGAGGTTGAGCCACAACACCCGACGTGACACCATCAGTGTTGATCTTGACGTAATCCCAGTAGGATTCGCCATTCCTTCCTCCATAGTTCCCTCTCCCATCTCCAAACATAACGCCATTTGTGGAGTATGAACTTCCAGTGAGTGTAAATACATAAACTCCGTCAACGTATGCCTTAGTTATCCCATCTTTGGATGTAATTCGATAAGTGTGAAAATCAGATTTTGTATTGATTAGGTAATAATTACTCGGACTCGTGCTTCCGTCATTGAAGCATTCAACTATTCTGTCTTCCAAGAAGGCCAATGCAAACCATTGTGTCGAGTCCGTTATTGCGAGAATTGTGTCTGGAATGGATCCGTCAGTGCCGATGTACCCAACTTTCATTCTGCATTCTACAGTGACTCCTGTAGATCTGCTGACTATCCCCCTCATTGCAAAGGTTACTTCGGTTCTGTCCCCCGCGTCGGTTGTTCGAATTGTCAGCGTATTTCCGTCTGTGCTTACATAGCCCGGTTGCTTCAGATGCTCAAAACTCCATGCAGGATTGGCGTTCTGAGGCAGCAAATCTCCAAGGTATTCGATCGTCCATGAAACATCCGACTCGTATCTTGCGGTTGATATGTCTCCGTAAGCCACGGCGACAAAATTGTCTTTAGCCGTCGGCATGCTTGCCATTATATACCCTGCACTGGGAGAGAGAAGGTCAGTACTCCGGGGCTGAGCCGAAGCTGGGGTTGAACCAATTAGAAGAATGCTTGAGTACAGGGCAGTGCAAATAATCGCTAGAAGTAATAACATTTTTGTTGTGACTCGACGCGTCATGTACGCCTCGCCACTATTACTGTAATATTATCATCGCTCTTTGGCTTGGCTTTTTCCACTAGTTTCTTACAGAGATTTTGTATTTCTGAGTTTACGATTACGTTCTTTATCTCTTCATCACTTAGGGAATCTATAAGACCGTCTGTACTTAGTAGTAGTGCACCTACGATGAGGTCGCACTCATAGAAATCCGGCACTGCGCTTTGCATACCTACCATCTTGGTCACTATGTTCTTGTCAGGATGCTTAGCCGATTCTTCTTGGGTTATCACACCTCTGTCGACAAGTTCTTGGACGTAGGAGTGGTCTTTGGTTCTCCACTTGATGCCGTCCGCTATCAGATACGCCCTGCTGTCGCCGACGTTGGCCACAACTCCTTTTCCCTCTTCGTTGAGCAGCGCTACAAGTAGAGTGGTACCCATACCCCGTCTCTCCGGCGTCATGTTGCCTTGGTACAATATTTCTTCGTTGGCTTTACGGTAGGCCTTGGCTAAGAGTTCACGCATGGCTTCCGATGTGATATTTTCATAGTCGCCGATGCTTCTCTTGAGGGTCTCCTTCAGCTCGATGATGGCAAGTTTGCTTGCGATCTCTCCGGCTCTGTGACCTCCAAGCCCGTCTGCCACTGCAAGAACGTGAAGCCTGCCTGACTGATGTTCTAGAATAAAGTTTTCATAGGCATCCTCGTTGGTTTTCCGACCGCCTCGGTCCGAGACGGCGCAGTATGTGAGCACCCTATCCTTCCCATTCCACTTTCTTCAGGACCGTCTCCATCTCATCGAGCAAGGGCTCAAGCGGCATCTCGTTCTTGGATCGAAACTCCGCCATCTCAATTAGGTTTTGCATCTTATTTCGCGTATCGGGGTCTCGGACCTTGCCTCTCGCGTAATTCAAGGCGCCTATGCATTCAGCGATGTCTCCGCATTTGGCTGCCATCATGGCGTATCTGCAAGACATTGTTAGTATCCTTGGAGTATCTTCAGTTAAGGGTAGACTATCGTGATAGTTCTTCTTCACGAACTCGTAGAGGGTCTCCCTGAACTCCCTTGTAGAGGGTCTCTCGCCGGGGTTCTTTGAGAGGCAGCGCATGATGAGACCGTCGAGGTCCCCGATCTCCGGGTTGCACTTGCTTGGAAGCTGAGGCGTATGGCTCTTGATTCTCTCCTCTGTCTCGTACCGGGAGCCAGTGTCAAACGGGTTATAACCTGTCAGCATGCAATAGAACGCAAGGCCAAGCTGATACACATCTGTTTTCTCGTTTACGATCCTTTTTTCAAACATCTCCACGGGGGCAAAGGGGAGCGTGTAGCCCCTCCCTTCAGAAGATGATGTAGCTATTTTTGCCAGACCGAAGTCTGTGATCTTTGCCTCTCCGAAGCTGGTGAGTAGGACGTTCTTGGGTGTGATGTCCCCGTGGATTCTGTGCATATTGTGGGCGTATTCTAAGCCGCTTGCGATGTCGAACGCGATCCTGCACGCCTCCTCAACAGAAAATGGCTTCGATTTCAAAGCCTCGTACAGGCTGGGTCCGTCCACGTATTCTATCTCTAGGTGGGGTTCGGGCTTCAGATATGGCTTGATGAGTCTTGCTATGTTTCTGTGCTTGAGGTCTTCCCAAATGCTTAGCTCGCGGAAGAAGATCTCTTCTGTTCTCTCGTCTAGGTTTCTCGGCACTTTAACCGCAACAACAGTGCCGTCTTTCCTTCTCTTGGCCCTGTACACATCCGCAAACCCCCCGCCGCCGAGGTAAACGAGGTCGTCGTACTTGTCCCTGAGTTTCCCTACCGTCGGAGGTACAGGTTGTCTAATGGCTGGTCTGAAGCTTGCAACGCCCTTCCCCACGTCTCCAACAGGTACGATCTCTGGCTCTACGCCTCCCACACCCATTAGTGCGGTTGTGGCAGCGGTCATATTTTGGCTGCAAGCCTGAGTGAGATTGTTGAGCTCTTCGACTAGCTTTGAGAGCTTGTAGCCTGATGCAGCATCCATTACCTTTTCAAAATAGTCCCTGGCAGCCTTGTAGGCTTCCTTTGTATCATAGTATTTCTTGTCTTTGAAGAGGTTGTCAGCCCGTCGCATGTTTTCCTTACCTAGTTCAATCTTCGTCCGAACCAAGCCCTCCCTCCCTCTCTCAAGCATTTCCTCGAGCTCCTTTTTCCTGGAAACCTTCAAGTCCTCAAGGTACTTTAGAGCGGACGAATAGGCTTCCTCAGCATCAGTGAACTTCTTCTCCTTGTATCTCTCCTCGGCTGCCAGCAGCATGGCATCGCCCTTGTTCAGCGGGACTGCCTCGATGCTCGCTTCGATGCTTTTCAAAGCCTCTCTGATCCTTTCCGAGTCGTCTACGAAATTCCTCTTCGCTGCAAATTCGAGCGCTGACTCAAAGGCTTTCTTTGCTTTCTCGTAAGCATCCCGAGATTCATCAAAACTCTTTGCTTCAAAGAGCTTGTTAGCCTCACCAATCATCTTGTTGCCCTCGTCGACCAGGCTCACCATCTTGCGGTTGTCTAGTGCTATCTCAGCCTTCGAGATGTTCTCCTTTATTCTCGACCCAACCTCTGACAGTCCATCGACAATCTCCCGCTCGTTCCTTTCCTTTGCGAGCTCTCCAGCCCTTGCGTACTCTTCTAGGGCTTTCTTCCAGAGGTCTACTGCCTCCCCATAATTCTTGGAACTGGAGCTCCTCTCCGCGCCAGAGGCAAACTCTCTAGCTTTGGAGAGCAGATACTCAGTTGTAGGTCTAGCGGCGAGCTGGGCTTTTTTGGCGAGGGCTGTTGCCTCTTCAAATCTATCTTTTTTTAAAGCCGCGCCTGCATCGGATAGTAACCTCCGCGCCTCATCAAGATTCGCACCTACATGCTTAGCTCTTATGAGGCGTATGGCTTCCTCAACTGCCTCTTTTACCTCTAGAATCCTTTTCTCATAACTCATTTGATTTCACCTACATCCGATGACTGGAAGGATGAGGACAGGGATCGTAGACACCGCAGTGCCAACCATCGCGACAATAGGGGCTCGACAAAAAACATCAGCATCAGTCCTTTCGACAATCTGCCCAGCTTCCGCTAGTGGCAATCTCAGAAAAATTGTTACCAAATTCGTTCATATTAGGCTTTGGAGGCTTTTCGAAATACGGTTCTGGGCCTCTTCTACGTTGACATAGAACAAGATAAGAACTGATGCCAAACGTGATGCCCTATGCGACACTCGGCGATTCGTCTGGCGATGGAGTCGACCTAGTGTGAGAGACTTGGGCTATCCGGAATTCGAGTCTCTTGCGGACAAGCTGAGAGATCCAGTTCTCACGAGGCTATCCCCCGAGCTAGGTATTACGAGATCGATGTGGAGATCCAAGTAACCCTCCTTTGAGGCTTCGAGAATGCTTGTGAGAGGTCTAGGTTGATGAAATAGAAGTCGTTTTCCGGCGAGGATACCTTCTCGATTTTGACAACCTTACCGCGAATAGGCTTGTGTAGTTTGGCTACGTCTACTGACACACAGCCAATCAAGTAGCCTGCTCCATAAACCGCTTCTCCCCATTCAATAGCAACAACTGTTTTGACATCTCTTTCAAATCTCACGGGAAGACCACAATCGATCATCACTTCTTCGACAGATCCACTGCGATCGATCTCCGTTGCAAATCCGCTAAGAAAGTAGAAGTTCGTTTTGGGTACTAGTTGCATCAATTGTTTTTCTTTTCTCTCTGTTTTTCCGACGAGTAGAGGAATTAGTCTTAGTTGAACCTCGATTACGTCCTCTACTTCGAAGCCTCCACAATCACGCCATTGACCATTATCAATCAGGAACTTGACCAGCAATAAATCGCCTCATTTGTAGGGGTAAGCTGAAATTATAAGATTGCTGGGCTTGTATAACTCAACTCTGAGCTTTTTTCCTTCTACTACAAAGTCGACAAAGATCCATCCCGGTGCCCTCGCTCCGGTTGCATCGATTTCTTCCCCTTTGGCTATGGCCTCCCTGATCAGATCTAGGGCGCTCACCTCACTTTCGAGGTTCCAAGCGCTCTTGATGTCTGTGAAGTGACCGAATGGCTTGTTGGGATGGTCTATCATGTGATCGATTGTGTAAGGATCAAATCTATAGGTTGTATCTCCGCGTCGAGCAACCAAGCTCTCAGCCTTTTGTAGAAGTTTAGCTCCCGTTTCTCCGAGAGCCTGCTGAGGCGTTGTTGGAACCTGTTTCGTGAGTCCTCGAGCGGCCTCTGCAATGGATTCATAGGCACTGATCTGAGCTCTGGAGGCTTTGTAAAGAATCACCACCTCTACAACATTCGTCCCAAGCCCGGCGAGCCTTGTAGACAGCTCATCTATGGCTTCTTGGTCGCCATCAAGTACTAGTGCCATTTTATCAGGGACGTTCTGTACAATGTATTGCAGGTTGTCGTAGGTCTGCTGGGCAACCGCAACAACCGATACTATCGTGTAATACGAGGTGATCAGACACCCAATCACTTTGGCGCCCAACAGAACAGGATGGGTGGGCGGAACGTAGATGCACACTAACGAGCTCGCTAGGGCGATCTGACCCTCCGTAGTCGTGAATGTTGCATATACCGCCATGCCCAGATTTCCGGCGAACTTTACACCCGACTGTTCCAGTAATTTCGCAACGTTTGCGGCTTTGGTTCCCCACGGAACATACTTTATGGTTGTGGTGCCATTGGCTTTGCTGATCCAGACGTACAGGATTGTATCTGCTAGTGGTATGTACGAGATTTTGTGGTAGTTATTGGAAGCAAATACGTCGGGTAAATTCCTAGAAAAGAAGTTTGTCGCATAGTTCTGGTTTTCTATTGTAAACCCCGCCACGACGATAGCCCAGTTTCTTGGGTTGTGTGGGTTGTCTGTCTTCTCGACTAACCATGCTCTCTCTGTTTCCGCGTAAACCTCGTTGGTCGTCTTATCTACTACCACCCAATGTCCACTCTGGAGATTGAAGTAAAGGGGCAAGAAATCGTTCAGCTGCTGGGTTACCCTGTTGTATTCCGGTCCTCCTATGCAAATCAGCTTGTAGTCCATTATGTTCAGAGGTGGCCAGATTAGGTCGGAGACCCAACCGATCACGGGTGTTTCAGACGGAAAGAATCTTGAGTCTTCGACTACCTCTGGCTTAAACCCGAGTAAGTCCTGCACTATCTCTGCTATCATCTTGGCTTGATCTTCATAGCCATAAGGGGCATTTTTCCCCGTAACAACCAGTATGTTAGGCTTGACATCAATGATTCCTAGCGAATCTTCGTCCCATGCATATGTTTGAACAAATAAGGTATGCGAGAGCAGTAAGATTGTGAGTAGAAATCCTATGGTAACTCTTATGATCCTCATGTTATGTCCGCTCTAGGGTCTGACGCATTTTCCCATGCGACAGGTGTTTGGAAAATGCGTGAAAAAGTGGGGTGTGAAGAGAGCGGCCGCGCTTCCTTGAGGGGCATCGCTTCCACCCTCACGGAGTCCCACTCAACTTGAACCTGATGGTGTAAGTGCCGTACGGACAATCCGAGTTGGCGGATATCCTAACCCTCACGTACCCAACGCTGCTAGCCGCGATGTCCAACGGCAGGTTTACCGCGGTTACCGATCCTCTGAAGCCGCCCCAATCGGTTACTGCGAAGGCCGTGACCTTTATCGTGACTGGGTTAGAGTTGCTCACGGAAACATCGACCTCGGTTGAAGTTCCAGAATCAAGAGTAACCTTGAAGCTTCCAATGGTTGGCGTGTTGACCCTTACCGATATGGTGTAGACGTACACGTACTCGTCCTGCTGATCCTTCCTGTCTGATGCGGGATCCCAGGACACGGCTCGGCCGTCGGGCTGCCTGCCCGCCACGCTCTTGACGTAGAATGTGAACTCGCCCGTAGACTCAGGCTTCACCTTGACTTTCACATAGTGTGTCTCGCCGCCAGGCCAAGGACCCTTTGACCCCTCAGCCGAGGGGTAGACCAGCCTAACCTTCTTCGTGCCGTACCCGGCCCACACCTCTTCACCTGACCAGTAGATCTTGGCTAAGTTCAAGTCATGTGAAACGATCGAGATATCCTTTGGGTTTTGAGGGAAGGATATGCTTATTGTTTGCCAATTTGCCTCCCCACCGTCATTTCTCACTCTAACCGTTATCTCTGCGTAGCTGCCGGGGACTATTTGGGAGGGATAGTCAACGGAGGTGATCCTTGCTGTTGGCCTAGTCACCGAGATTGTGCTGCTCCCATCCCCCTCCCAAGCCCAACCTGCCGAAATTGAAAGAGTGAACAGCGAGACCATAATCAGTATAGCCGCTATTCCATTCGGGCTTGACCTACTCGCCCGTAGTGGGTTAGCGAACTTTGTTTTGCTTGACCCCGTCGCTTGGTGTTTCCACATTCACGATTCCTCCGAAACCTCTGTCGATAGAATATCTCCAATATGAACTATTTAAATTTTATCCGAAATGGAGAAAAGTAAGTCTCTCGGCTATTGCGGACCCAGTGTAGGAGGGCTAGGGTTCTCTCGCTTTTTTCCAGTCGCCTCATCGATCTTGTCAAGGATTTCCTTTTTCATTTTCTCTCTCCGCTTCGTCCTCCTTCGAGCCATGACAACTAGCGGAGCGATTATAACTGCTGCTATGACCATGGTCAAGAGCAGAGGGGTGTACGAGATAGAAACCGTATACGTTGCCGTTGCTGATCCTTGATAGCTTGTTGCTCCTGTGTTTGTTGCTGTGACAGAAAGAGTGTGATTTCCAACCGATGCCGTGAAAGGAGAGGTAACCGATAGGGTGACGGATGAATTTGTTCCACCGGGACTTGTTGTGACTGATGTCTTGCTGAGGGAGGCAGACCAGCCAGTGGGAACGGAGTATGCCAGGGAGAAGGTTGAGGGTCCAAAGGTGGAGAGGTCGTTGTTCTTCACGCTAACCATGTAGGCTAAACTGGAGCCAGCGGTCCCAGACTGGGAGCTGGGGGCTAGAGTGACCGTCGGGTTCGCTCTTGTTGCCTGCGCCGTATCCCCGCAAAAACTGAGCCAATCGAGAGGACAAAAATCAGAATTGACGTGATCAAGCAGGACGATCTAGACATTTCTTACCAATATGAATACTAAGTTGCCTTTACTTGATTTATATAAACCTTCCAAGGGATCATGCAACTCTTTTCCCATCATCTGAAGACTAAGGGTCATAGACGCGGCTTTTAAGGTTATGAAGGCCCTTCTATAGTGGCTGTTCCTCCTACATTAGTAGAACCATATATACTAAAAATACTCATAAGGTTTTTCAGTTTGTACTGCGGATGGGGAATCTTATGGCGACTTAAGAAGAGGGGTAGGGAATGTTCGCTCTCATTCTTTCAACACAAACGATCTAGCCTCTTCCTCCGAATCAAACCGCTTGACTTCTACCCACGAGCCAATTCCTTTTCCACCAATATTCCTCAGTACCACAAACCTATTGCGATCGCGTGCTATCTTCCATCCTAATACTTCATCGATCTTCTCTTGAATTTCTTGTTTCAGGTTCTCCAGTTGGGTCGTATCTGCCCCTGACACTGTCAAAAACGAAATTGTGGATTTCAGCGCCTTGGTTGACAGATATCCTCCTCTCCCTTATGGTCTTGTCTCCCTTGCGAATGCTTCGTACCTCCTGAGCATCTCGCTGGTTATGGACGGTTTCACTTGGTCTAAAAGTTGCAGGAGGTCCGTCATTTCGATTCCTCGTTTGATTCCTTTTTCGACCGCATCCTTGAAGACTAGTTCTCCAGCCTTCCTGCAGATGTATGCAATGTCAGCCCCGCTGTAGCCTTCGGTTTTCTCAGCCAGTGTTAGATAGTTCACATTCTCTGAGAGCTTCATTTTCTGAAGGTTGAGCTCGAAGATCCTCTTTCTCGCCTCCAAGTCCGGCGGTGGAACATAGATCTTCTCGTCGAATCTACCTGGCCTCAAGATGGCTTCGTCAAGATCCCACGGATTGTTTGTTGCCCCTATTACCAGTACGGGTTTCTCTCCTCTCTCTATCAGACCGCCGAGTTCGGTTAAGAGCTGGGGGACTGCTCTTTTCATTACAGAGGAGGATGACGTTCTCCTTCTGGGGGCTAACGCATCTATTTCGTCGAAGAATAGGATGCTTGGGGCGCACATCCTCGCTGCGGTGAAGAGCTTGTTGATGTTCTTTTCGAACTCCCCGAACCACTGACTGACGAGGGTGGAGGGGTTGATGTTGAGGAAGAGCGCGTTTACTTCGTGTGCTATGGCTCTTACAATATGTGTCTTCCCCGTGCCAGGAGGGCCGTGGAGGAGGATGCCTCCTCCTGCTTTAACCCCATATTCCTTGGCTAACTCTGGGTGCTTTAGCGGGTAGATTATCTTGTTCCTTATCTCGGTCTTGACATTCTCCAGACCTGCTACATCTTCGAAGGTGACTGTCGGCAGCTCGGGTGGAGCCACACCTATCTCTTCTAGGAGTTTCGTGCCATCGGAGTAGTCGGGGGACTCCTTTGCCTTCGTCTCAATCTCTGCCTTTTTCTTTAGTGATAGCGCTTTCTGAAGAAGCGCCTCGGCATTCTCGACCCGCACCTCTTTGAGTCTGCCCGCTGATTGCCTCGCCGCTTCAAACAGGCTCTTGGATGCGGCGAGATATGATTCCACGGCTTTTGCGAAGTTTCCTGATTGCTCCCTATCGATCGCAGTTTTCAGTTCGTTGTATGTTGATTCCAGTAGCACGGCAATCTGGCTCATACAGTATCACGGGTCACTTCTTTCCGGCTTCCCTGACCTTCCTGAGTCCCTCCTCGATTCTCCTGTCGAGCTCGTCCTGCAATTCCTTCTCTCTAGGCTGGCTCTCCGGCACGGCAAGAGACTCTCTTTCAGCCCTAACCGCTCCCTCCTCAATTGAACCTAGTACTCTCTCTATCTCCTTTACGTCCACCTCGCCAACGCTCAGGATCTTCTCGTTCATCGAATCGATAACGTCTCCCAGCATCAAATCAAGCCTCTCGGACTTCAAGAGTGCGGTAGAAAGGTCTCTCTCCAGCTCCGCCGCCATCCTCGCCATAGTTTCCTCGTCAGCTAAATCCTTCACAAAATCCTTCACACTGTCAGCCAGATTCCTGAATAGTCCTGCCTGCTCACGGCTCAATTCAATATCGCTGAGCATCAGCTGAAGGGTCTTCGCCCTTCTGATCTGCTTATCAAGCAAAACCATCTTGGCAGCAAACCTTCTCGCGAGAGCCTTGTTCTCCAGTCTCATCGCTTCAACCGCATTCCTCTCGTAGGACCCCAGAACCCTCTCACAGCTCTCGACGTACCTTTGAAGCCTGTTCCTAGCCTCCCTGATTCTTGCCCTTCTAGCGAGTTCAACCTCTTCCTTCGTCTTCCTCTTCAGAAAGCTCAACCTAGCATCCCACCCCTTGCCGTCTCGATCGATCCCCACCCATCTCTCCGTTCCGCTCCATTCACACTTAGCCTTTATCAGCCCTTTTTCCTAGTTACTTCATCAATCCTGTCGAGAATCTCTTGTTTCATTCTTTCAAGCCTCTGCCTCTCCAACTGGATTCGATGCCTTCTTCTCACATCCGACGTTACACCCACCAATGTCACAATTGAAAAAGGGACGAGAAATATCAGCCAATAGAAGAATGGGGCGGTTTCAAAGTTTGCGGTTTCGGTTATCGGTCCGTTCATAGTTACCGTGGTTGGGTTACTTGGATCGGAGTAGCCTCCTGCACCCACACTGGTCCAGTCCTTAAAGGCGTAGCCAGTAGCTGGAGAGGCAGACACTTGTACTTGTGTTCCCGCATCGTACCAATAGCTCCCAGGGGATGGACTTGTCGTTCCAGCTCCCGACGGCGACACCTGGATTGATAGCAGATACTGCGTTTGATAGTTTCCTGTTATGGAGCCTGTACCGGTCGCGTTTATCGTCGCCGATTGCCTAGTTGAGAGACCAGACGTTGAGTTCCAAGCGTAGCGTTTGCCAGTGGATGCTGATAGGGGTGATGACCATGCAAACGAGTGTAATGCTCCATAGTTCCATGCGAAGGTCTTCGGCAGCTGGCTTGGCGCATAGGAAGTGTTATCAACAATCAGTATGGTACCAGAGTAGTCGCTATCCACACCTGTCTGTTGAAAGGTTACTTGACAAGTGGGTACACCAATTATTCGAAAGCGGTAATCCCAACCGTGACCATTTTCATAAGGTACCATTAGTTTGCCGACTAATGTACCATCACGATTGTATGCGTATAAGTGGAATTGATAGAACCCATTTCCTCCACTTTCTAGAAGAACAGGTTTCCATTCAGTGTTGGAAGTCGAAAACTCTTGCACGACCCTCACAAATGTATAGGAGGGCTCTTGCCACTCTTCGATCCACGCACGATATGATGCCGCCTCAGCTAGGGCATCCCATCTGAACACTATTTCGTCTGCTTGATATGTGTCCTTAGGATCCTCAGTGTGACCTATTGTGGCAATGTTATCAACAGGACTAGTAGTATGAATCGTTCTCTGTACTGGTAGATCTTTATAAACTAATGATTGACCTTCAGAGACTATTATTGGAGATGTCCAACCATCGAAATCTCCAGCGAAGCCATGCTGGCCGTTGAATGGCATCGCATCATCAATGAATACGGAGATACCATATTTTCCTGAGGGGATGTTAGGTATCGAGTATGTTCCAGTAGAAGGATTATAGCTAGGGTTTATGGGAAAGCTTTGACCTGTGTTTTCGTCCCGCGCCCAGAAGACAGCCCATTTGTCGGTAGACTTTGAAGCAGACATCCCGTTGTACACAACTGTACCCGTAATTGTGGCTAGAGACTGAGCCCTTCCCGGCAGGATAGGTGAGAGCGTGGCAATAATGGTCAAAAGGACTAACAAAAGTGAGAAAATCGAGGAATCAGAGACGCGAAATCGTCTCAGGATCTCATCTCCTCCCCGATCTTCTTGACTCTCTCCTTGACTCTCCTGTCTAGGTCATCGTATACTTTACTGCCATTCAACCTAAGCACACGAATAGACCAAGACATCTCGGGCGGTTCCTTCTCATTTCTCTTTTAGCGAACACACTATCCTCTTTCCTCGGATATCTCTCCCGAGCTAAACCTCGAGCACTTCATACTCTGCAACTCATTCGGGTTCTTCTCTTACAACCTCCTCAATCATCGCAATAACGTCATCTCTCATCTTCCTGTAGTTGTTATTGAGAGCTATAGCATCAAACATCCGGTCCTCCGCCTGATTAGCAAGTCCTACTGCGAGATCAAGGTCCTGGAGCTCAATTTCGTTTTCAGCACGACTCAGAAACCACTCCGCGTTTCTGAGCAGCTCGAATGCCTCTTGAGGTGCGGCGATTTCACGTTTTACGCTTGCTAACTTTCTTTTGGCCAGTTCTATAGTTTCAGCGACCTTGGCCGCTTGTTCGTCGTATGCAATTTTCTTCTTGGAAGTCTTTCGAACTATGTATAAGAGAAGGAAGACTAGTACGAGAAGAGATAGAGGAAGTAGTAGGTTATAACCGCCTGTACCTATCTGAAACCATAACGCTGGCCCCATTCCTCATACCTCTTCAGGTCGTCCTCGCTTGTTACTGGTTTCACCTTTTCCACTGCCTCAAGAAGTTCTTCTTCAGTGATAGGCAGGACGCGGTATTTTCGGGTGCGCAACTCGTCCAAGCTACCAACTTGATCCACCATTTTGGCTGCATTGGGATTAGCCCTTCTTAGCATCATCCTCGCAGCCTCGTTACATACGTACTCTATGTCCCTGCCGCTGTAGCCCTCGCACGTAGACGCCATCATGCTGAGATCGGCATGAACAACGAAACCCTTGGCGGTTGAGTGAATCCTGAATATCGCCTCTCTGGTTGTAGCGTCGGGCAACGGGATGAAGATCCTCTTCTCAAACCTTGAAAGAATCGCCTCATCAATCATCCAGGGCTTGTTTGAGGCAGCCATGAAAAGGACAAAGGCGTCCCTGTTCTTGAAGCCATCCAAGTTCCTGAGAAAAGTCTGAACTACACCGCTGGCCACATATTTGCCCGATTCCCTTCTCTCGACAAGGGCCTCAACCTCATCTAGGAAGACAACCGAAGGAGAGCGTCTTGCGGCAACTCTGAAGAGGGCGCTTACGAGCCTTGGCGAATCACCGACATATCTTGACAGAAGTTCGTCAAGGGGAGCATCGAAGAAGGTTGCCTTCAGGTTGGCTGAGGCGGCTCTCGCAAGCATTGTCTTCCCAGTTCCGGGAGGACCGTATAGTAGGATTCTCTGTAGCCGGGGGATCTTCACATCTGTCTCAGGAGGGGCCACAGCATAGAATATGGCTTCTTTGAGCAGGTTCTTCTCATCCTCTAGTCCGCCGATGTCGCTCCAGCTCACGTCTTGGGAAGAGATTAGCTTCTCGATTCTTCCTTCGAATTCCTTTACCATCGAGTCGATTGTGTCGTCTTTGCCCTCTGGTCCTCCGATGTCCGGGGCCTTAATTAGTTGGATGTAGGAGGGGCTTCTTAGCCTCTGAGCTTTTGCCTCCCACTCCTTCGCCTGCTCCTCATACCTGCCTTTGCTCTTTGGATCGGTCTCTCCCATCTGCTTCAGTAGCCTTGCGCACCGATTGCAGGAGTCAGCGGCTGCCTTGAAGTCTCCCTTAGCTTCTAAGGCTTTGGCTCTGTTCTTCGCTTCAAAAAAGCCCTTCCAGTAGTGATCCCTGATCAGGGAGTCTACGCTCACTCCAGCTCTTTCTCCTTCTCCTCTCCCCGCACCTTGGCCTTAACCTCTTCGGGCTTCATATCCTGCTCCGCGCTTCTCTCCCAAGCCGCCATGATCTTCTGCGAGAACTCATCCCTTTCAGCCTCCTCTCTGAGCGGCCTAGCAGCAGCCTTGATGACCTCATCCCACTTCTCCTGCCTCTCGAGTATGCTCACGTCGTTCTCGGCTATTGCGTGCTCTATCACTTCGATTGGCACGTCGACGTACTTTTGGAGGCTGAGTTGGCGCCTGAGCTGGCTCATATCCTTTAGCCCGATGAGAGCGTTCAACCCCCTCAGGTCGTGCTGGAGCACTCGGAAGATCTTCTTGTTGTTGGCGATCTGTTGCTCGATGCCCCTGATGTCTTCCAGCAGCAGTTCTCTGTCGAGTTCTGACGCGGTCTTGCCCTCCTCGAACTTCTTGTTCCACGCGCGCTCCAACTCCTTGACTGTGGCGCCGGTTCTCTCGGCCCTGAGTCTGATCTCCGACTGGCGCATCTTGAGCTCTCTCAGATCCATCTTGTCGAAGCCAGGCCTACGGTAGAAGAAGTCCCTAAGGTTCATTCTCTACCACCCCTTTATGTTGTTGCGTGAATCGATATTTATGTTTTTCTCCATAACGGAGAAAAACTCTCATGCTGCTCTGCCCACCATGAAGACCAGGTCATCCTCAACCCTGTACACCTGCCCCATCCTAGCGTATTCAAGTTCGTAGAATGCCTTCTTGACATGCCTAGCATCCACCTTTGTGTCGGCAGTTGCCCTCGAAAGTGTAATCATGGAGCCAGGCCACTTCCGCTCGTCCACATACCTCTTCACCCTCTCCACCTTCTCCGCAGCGAACTCTTGGTCGAACAGATCCAAGTACGCCTTTACCCTATCATCGGTAGGGTTGTAGATCAGCTCACCGGATTCGAGATCGATGAGGCAAACGGCGACGTAGTTGCTCACGAAGTTCCTGTGAAACTCGTCGGAGGCTATATACTTCTTAAGTCCCTCATCGAATCCCGTTGGTGAGCCAAGACCAATAACATAGAGCGCCTCGCCCAGGCGTGCCCTCTCAGTGGCATCATCGATGAAGCGGAGAAAGTCAGAGAGGTTTATCGACTTCGTATCGTGGAACAGTCTGGGGTATGATTCTAGATGGCTAAGATAGGCAGCCTCGACCACGACCTTCAGGCTGTCTCTAAGAAGCCTTTTCTTTACTACGGTGTAGCTGGACCTCGTGTTGCGTGGACATAGAGTCAAGTCTTGATCGCTCAGCTTCAGTTGTTCCGCTAGAAACCCGGTCTCATCGCGCTGCGCGTGAAGGTAATCGTCAGCCCTATCAATGACCATTTCTCCTCCCCTGATAGGGTCGAAGAACCTTCGGGGCAGGTACTCCTTCATCTTCCTGTCGAACCTGCCAATGAAGTTCAGCTCCATCACCCTAGCCTCATCTCTCTTCACAAGCCTCTTGTCTCTCGCCCCCTCTAGGCTGTCCTTTATGCTCCTAAGCCTCTCCTCCAGGGCTGTCTTCTCAAGCTCCAGTCGTGAGGCTGCGTTCATGAAGTCGTTGAGTTTCTTTGAGAGGTCTTCATTAGTGTCGTTTAGGCGTTGTAGCTCAGCCTCGATGGCAACTCTGGCTTCCTGGCTTGATCTCTCGTAGATGTCCTTCAGCTCAGCCTGCTGCTTTTCGAGTTGTGTCTTGCTCTGCTCAAGCTCAGCAATCCTTCCGCGAAGAAGGGATACGAGTTCACTAACTCTTCTACCCACACTTTCGTTCTTAGACAAATGCTCTGTGAGTTGGGAGAGAGCTTGACTCTTGTTCGCTAGGGATTCTAGGTTGTCCAAGGCGCTCATGAGCTGCTCCCTTTCGGATTGCAGCGCTTCTATTCTTCTCTCCAGCTCCTGTAGGTATAAGTCAGTCATGGCTTTCAGCGCCTGTTCCTCAGCCCTCTTTCTCTCCATCTCCGCCTGGTAAGCCCTTGACAACGCCGCTTCATATTCGCTAAAGAGCGGCCGAGGTCCTGCTGGGTTAATTCTGATATACTCAACTATCCCAGCCCTGATCTTCTCGAACCTGTTGTTGTACTCTTGAATAAGGGCTGTTGCGAGGTATCCCTTCATTCCTTCCTTAGCTTCAGGAGGGATGACCAGCTTGTCGAATTCATCCATCTGCATGTCGTACCATTGCTTTACAATGGCGTATATCTGACCCTGTCTATTGAACAGAGCCTGGGCGATCTCATCTCTAGTGAGAAAGTCAAGCCTCGCAAACCTGTCTAGCTTGGAAAGAGCATCGTACTCGTCTGACGTGAACTCCTCTGCGATCTTCGCGATTCCCGGGTCTTCCAGTGAACGGGGCTGTTTAAGTTTGAAGCTGCCTGCCAGCTTCAACCTAGCAAGTTGAAAGTAACCCAGATCGGAAATCCTCTGAGAGAACATCAGATTCTGGGCGCAACTCTCCTCATATTGGGTTTGGCCTCGCCTAAGCTCGTTGTACCTCTCTATTCGCCATTCGGTTGAGCGGGAAGCCAGCTCGTCCAAATTCATCCTGGCTACACGCAAAGCCTGTTCCAGTAACTTAAGACATGGGTTTGAACTCATTCCTAATCGGCACCTCCGAAGATCCTCAACTCCTCGCCAAACTCCTCTGCCAAGAGCTCAACGGCGTCCTTAGAACCTTTCAGTCTCAGATCCACGCTGCAACTTGAATCACCGCTTATATTGACAGATAGTTCCACACGACCTTTGCGAGTGTAGATATCGTACATATCTATGTTCCCCACGGTCCGACTTAGAACTCCTCGCCTCTTTGATATCAGGTATGACACGAATGGCTTTACTTCTACGATGGGCTTAGAGAGCGCTAGACTTACTCTTCGACTGTGGACTGGAGTTTCCAGCTCCACCTCTGCCAGCTTGTGAACCCTAACGCTCTCGGGAGGAAATCTGGCGCCCAGTTCCTCCGCGAGTTCGTCAAAGATACTCTCCTCAACTATGAACATGTATCCTGAAGGCCTTGCCACCCTTTCCTCCCATTTTGAGAGGAGGTATTCGAGCCTCTTCCTCTCGGCCTCCGATTGATACCTGACTTCGAAAAGGTACAAGATTTCGCCATTATATGTAATTGGTAGCCGGAATATTTATTGATTTCTCCATAGCGGAGACATTTCTGGATATCTAATCTTGACGAAAGCTATAAGTAGACCATTGCGCGAAAAAAGAGTTATGGGAGAGCGAGGCGCACGGTGTTTAGACATGTCGATAGCCTCGTCATCGTGTTCTTGATCCTCCTCTTACCTTTTGCTACCGTTTCTATGGTTCAAATTATGGTTCAAATTCAGCCCGTCGAGGCTCAGTCAAGCGACCCTTGGCCTATGTTTAGACACGACGCAACACACTACGGACGATCATATATATAGCACTGCTCCTAGCAGTGCTAGCGTTCTCTGGACCTATTCAGTAGGATACGAAGTGTGGTCGTCTCCTGCTGTTATTAATGGTAGGGTCTACTTTGGCGCGTGGAGTAGTGAGAACACAGTTTTTGCTGTTGACGCTAGCACTGGCTCCCTACTCTGGAAGAAAGGTTCCCTCGGCGGTAGTGTGTCATATTGTTCGCCAGCCGTGGATGGGAGAAAAGTCTTCATAGCCATATATGGAAGTAACAAGCTCTACGCCCTAGATGAAAATAATGGTAATGTCGTTTGGAGCTACACGTTCGGGGCAAACTCTATCTCGTCTCCGACAATAGCGAATGGACGGGTATACATCGGCGCCCAAGACAACAAACTTTACGCTCTTGACGAGAACACAGGCTCGCTTATCTGGAGCTATACAGCTGGTGGTCCTATTGATAGTTCTCCAGCGGTTGCTTTGGGGAAAGTCTTTTTCGGCACCGTCAACGAAGGGAAGGTATATGCTCTAAGCGAGAGTAGCGGAGCCTTTCGCTGGAGCTATCAGGCGGACCCCAGCCTACAAGGAAAGGATATTGTTTCTTCTCCAGCCATCAGCACTGTCAATAATCGTGTCTTTGTTGGTTCTGCTAATGGGAAGATATATGCCCTTGACCTTGACTCTGGCTCGCTCCTTTGGAGCTACCAAGCTACGGGAGGATATGTCTTGTCGTCTCCCTCCGTGGCTAACAACAAGGTATACTTTGGGACTACTGGCGAAGGATACGTGTACGCCCTTGACCAGAGTAATGGTGCTCTCGTTTGGCGGTACCAGACTAATGCTTACATACGTTCATCGCCTGCTGTAGCTGATGGCAAAGTCTTCATTGGCGCGGCTTCAAACCTGCTTGCTTTTGACGAAAACTCAGGTTCCCTTCTTTGGAGCTACAATATGGGAGGGGATGTTTATTCATCCCCGGCGGTTGCTGATGGTAAAGTATTCGTTGGTTCGATAGCCGGGAAGAAAGTTGTAGCTTTTGGTCAGAGATCAACTCCCGGAGCGCCGCAGAATCTCGCAGCTACCTCAGGAAATGGATTGATAACACTTTCATGGAAGGCGCCTTCGTCGGACGGAGGTTCCTCCATAACAAACTACAAGGTCTACAGGGGAACGAGTTCGGGAGGTGAGTCGTTCCTTGTGCTCCTCGGAAATGTTTTGAGCTATAATGATACCTCAGTGGAGAGTGGGAGAACCTACTACTATCAGGTAAGCGCCGTAAACAGTGTGGGCGAAGGGCCGAAATCCAACGAAGCATCCGCTACTACCGGATACACGGTTACAGTACAGATAACTGGTTTGCCTTCCGGAACAACAACTACATTGAATATCGATGGCTCAAGTTCTGGTCAGTATGGCAGTGGCACTTACACGTTTACCGTAGCCACCGGGAACCATACCATCTCAGTTGATCAGTATGTTCCTCCAAACCCGTCCGGGACAAGGTATCATTGTCCTAACTACTCTCAATCCGTGTCTTCCTCCGCCACAATAACTTTCGCATTTCATACAGAGTATTACCTCACAATGCAAGCAAATCCTTCGAACGGGGGTACTGTCTCGCCCAACAGTGGCTGGTATGATGCAGGACAACAAGTGACGATCCGAGCTGGTCCCTTTAGTGGTTATATCTTCAAGGACTGGACCAGTGTGGGTGCAGGAGGCTACTCCGATCCAAGTAACCCAACCACGGTAACTATGAACGGACCGATAACCGAAACCGCAAACTTTGTGGTCAAGGAAACAAGAGTAAATCCTATAATTGCCTTAACTCCAAGCTCTCAGTCTGGCGCACGCGGCTCTACTTTAGCTTATACGGTTAGCGTGAAGAATAATGATCCCTCCTCGTTGGGGGCATCAACCTTTTCCTTAACATACTCGGTGCCTTCTGGCTGGTCTGCCTCCCTAAGCAAAACATCCGTCATAGTAAGCCCGAGTGGAACAGATTCGTCCAGCACTCTATCGGTTACCTCTTCGCCCATGGCTTCAGCTGGAAACTACACCGTTTCTGTCACAGCGACAAACACCGGAGCAACGAGCTATAAGGGAACAGGAACGGCAACGTACACAGTTCCTCCGTCGGTGCCAGCTGCTCCACAGAACCTCCGAACTACCCCAGGAGACGGCAAGGTGACTCTATCCTGGGATGGGCCCTCCTCAGACGGCGGCTCAGCGATAACGAGCTATAAGGTCTACAGGGGTACCAGTTCGGGAGGCGAAACGTTCCTCAAGACCCCCGGAACGGGATTAACCTACACTGATACACCAGTACAGAACGGGGTGACCTACTACTATCAGGTAAGTGCTGTGAATAGCGTGGGTGAGGGCCCAAAATCAAACGAAGCGTCAGCTACTCCTACCACGGTCAGTCCTGTAGTCCCCTCTTATGTCAGCGGCAAGTTCAAGTCAGGAAGCACTGAGGGAAAGCAGATCACCGTTCCTCAGGGTAGCACGGTCGAGGTTTACATCAGCCTGAGCTCTGAGACGAGCGTCTCGGGAACTCTCAAGGTCGAGATCAGAAAGGATATGATGGACGCAGGCGACCAGCTCGAAACCACGCTAACCAAGACGGCTACCATAAGCGGAACCATCGAGATCCCATCGGGCACATTTGTCGCGAGAGAGCTCACTACCGGAAGCTTTAGACAGTACTTCTTCAAGGTATACTGGAATGACAACGCGATCTACAGCCCCACCGATCCGAACACAAGGGAATGGGTCAAAGTCGTAACAAGAGCCAACCCAACGGTTACTGTAACCCCGAGCCCTCAGTCCAGCGTGGCTGGCTCCGCTTTAACCTATACGGTTAGCGTGAAGAATAATGATCCCTCATCTTTTGGACCATCAACCTTCTTCTTAACATGCTCTGTGCCCTCGGGCTGGTCTGCCTCCCTAAGCAAAACATCCGTCACAGTCAGCCCCGGCGGAACAGACTCATCCACCACCCTGACGGTCACTTCTTCATCCGCGGCATCTGCGGGAGACTACGCTGTTTCTGTTACAGTAACCAACACAGGAGCAACAAGCTACCAAGGAACAGCGACAGCAACATACACAGTTCCGCCTCCTCCTACACCTACCCCGACTCCAACTCCTACTCCAACATCCACACCTTCAGTCTACACCGTCTTCCCCATCGAATACCTCATTCTCGCAATTGTCCTAGTCTTCTCCCTTGTCGTTGGAGGCGTAGTGTGGTCTCGACTAAGAAAACCGAGACCCGAATTACCTCCAGCAAAACCCGAACTACCTCCAGCTGAACAGCCGCGGGAGATCGTTCAGATCCAAGTGCGAGATATGATGCGCTACTCCCCGCTTCGAATCGTGTACGAAGATATTGGCGTAGGGGGTGTGAGAATCGATAGAATTGAAATTCCTGTGCCTGAGCCTTCAAAACTTCGAGACATGAAGTTTGTTCAAGATTTCACCAGTAAACTCTCACGAGACTACAATGAAAGCGTGAAGACGGTTCCCGTGTATATGGTGAATCAGTTGGTCGTGGCCCTATGCGACTTCCTGATAAAGCAGGCGGCAACTGGCGAGAACCAGGAAGCTTTTCTCATATACCTAGAAATGCTATGTGAAAATGTTGAGCCACACCTGCCGATGCAACTAAAAGAGCGGCTCTCCAAGTTCGCTGGTCGGGTTTCACTCCTTATCCGTAGTGGCAAGAAGCTCACTCCTGATCTCCTTGCAGAATGGGGTGCCCTAGCCCATGCTATAGCCATATCTCAGCGCCTCTAGTTATCAAGAATCTCTTGTTTCAATCTCTTCAGTTGTAGCCTTAGCCGAGAACGCGCAAAGCTAAATACGCTTCTGTCGAAGATTGTTCTGATTCTCTCGGAGGGATGGAGTTGGAAAGTGGTATCCCTCGGGCGCTGACCATCGCTGGGTCAGATTCGGGTGGAGGCGCCGGGATCCAAGCTGACCTGAAGACCTTTGCCGCGCTCGGGGTTCACGGCATGAGCGCCATAACGGCTATCACAGCCCAGAACACCGTAGCGGTAACCGCGGTCCAAGACATCACTCCAGATGTCGTAAAGGCGCAGATAGAGGCTGTTGTCAGCGACATAGGGGTTGACGCGGCTAAGACCGGGATGCTCCACATCAGTGAGATCATCGAGGTCGTGTCGGAGGAGATCGCCAAGTATGGGTTTCCGACGGTTGTGGACCCTGTGATGATAGCGAAGAGTGGCGCCGCCCTCCTCAAGCCCGAAGCCGTCAAGACTCTCAAAGAGAAGCTTCTGCCCTTGGCTGCCGTGGTGACGCCCAACGCCATGGAAGCGGAGGCTCTCTCAGGTCTGAAGGTCAAGACGCTCGACCAGGCAAAGGCGGCGGCAAGGAAGATAGCCGGGCTTGGCCCCGAGGCGGTGGTCGTGAAGGGCGGGCACGTCCTGAGCGGAGAGAAGGCTGTTGACGTGCTATTCTACAAGGGCGAGATCAAGGTGTTCGAGGGTGAGCGGTTCGAGACCATGACCGACCACGGCACTGGGTGCTCCTTCGCCTCGGCCATCGCGGCGGAGCTGGCTAAAGGATCATCCATAGTGGATGCGGTCGGCGTGGCGAAGGACTTTGTGAACCGAGCTATCAGGTTTGGCTTCGGGATAGGACACGGTCACGGTCCCCTGAACCCTATGGCAGGATTGTATGGGGAGGCTGAGAAGTACTCGGTTCTGAGAAACGTAAGAGATGCTATTCGAATTCTGGAGGAGACGCCCGAGGTAGCAAGCCTGATCCCCGAGGTCCAGACCAACATAGTCATGGCTCTGTTCAACGCTTCGAGCTATCTGGACGTGGCTGGCATCCCCGGGCGGATCGTTAGGACGGATCGGGGGGTTAGGGCGTCCTCTTGTCCCGAGTTCGGCGCTTCCCGCCACGCGGCTCGGACGGTTCTGGCGGTGAGGGAGCACGACAGGTCGATCAGGTCGGGCATGAACATCAGGTACTCCGAGGAGCTCGTCGATGTCTGCAAGGGTCTCAAGCTGGTCGTCTCGTTCTACGATCGCAGGGAAGAACCCCCCGAGGTCAAGAAGATCGAGGGCAGAACCACGGCGTGGGGGGCTGAGCAAGCCATCAAGCGGGTCGGCAGGGTGCCGGATGTAATCTACCACACCGGCGACTGGGGGAAGGAGCCGATGATGACGATCCTCGGGAAGAGCGCAGTAGACATCGCAAAGATCGCGGTGGCTGTGGCCAAGCGGTACACTCAAAAGAAGACCTGAAGATCACGAACCATCTTCGTAAGTCGACGATCGATATGGTGAGTCCGGGTCGTGAACCTGATCAGAGCCGTCCTCTTTGATCTAGACGACACACTGGTTGACCTGAGAGAGGCGTCCTTCGTCTCGTTCAACGAGACCCTGCGCAGGCACAACCTGCGAACCGTCTCTTTCCAGGAGATGCTCGACTCGTGGCACGTGACGTGGAGGGATGTCGTTAGGAGCATCACTCCCCCAGGCGTGGATGTTGACACCCTTCTTCCGGTCATCGGTCCGGAGTACATGAGAAGATTCGCTGAGATCCACCTCCGGTACTCGAAGCTTCTTCCCGGTGTGCGTAGAGCTCTCTCGGAGCTGAAGAGGAGAGGGTATCTGGTGGGCATCGTCAGCCGGAGGACGAGGAAGGTTCTGGAGGAGGAGATGGAGAAGTTCAAGCTTCAGGGGCTTGTCGACACCCTTGTCGGAGCCGATGAGGTGGAGAAACAGAAGCCCGACCCAACCCCGATACTCCTCGCCGCTAAGCGGCTTAACGTGGATGTGGGCTGCTGTGTGGTGGTCGGAGACGCCACGAGCGACATAAAAGCAGGAAAGTCAGCGGGCGCCTTCGCCGTGGGAGTGCTAACTGGCCTCCAAGATGCCGATCAGCTTCGAACGGAGAGCCCGGATGCCATAATAGCGAAGATAGCTGACCTCGTTCCTGTTCTTGAGACTCTGGACCCGTAGCTCGCTTATACCGAGTCAAGCCAAGCCTATTTTCGTTGCGATGGCTCTCAAGGCGGTCACGGCGGGGGACTGGTCGGGTAGGTCCAACAGGGATTGCCCGATCGTGTTTCGTCTCGACACCTCAGGGTCAGGCGGAACGATCCCCGCCAGTTCTAGGCCGATCTCCTTGCTCCTGTCTCTCAAAGCTTCCTCCGCCCCCGCGGGGAAGAGGTTGCCGATGAGGTAGATCCTGCCGAACTTGATGTGAACTTCTCTGGCGAGGTCTCGGATTCTGGCCGCCGTCTGGAGACCCATCTTGGAGGGATCGGTCACAACGAGCATAATGTCTACATCCCTGTCCGTTCTGCGGCTGAGGTGTTCGAGCCCGGCTTCCATGTCCATGAGCGTGAGGTCGTAGTTCTTTGAGAGGGTGTCCACTACGTTGGTGAGGACGTTGTTGACAAAGCAGTAGCACCCCTCGCCCTCGGTCCTGCCCATCGCGAGGAGATCGAATCTCGGGGTCTCCAAGAGAGACTCCATCACCTTCGCCTCGAGTATGTCGCTCTTTGAGATGTCGGGCGGGAGGGAGCCGTCTGCTATCTTCTTCTTGAGGTCGGTCGCCATCATCCCAACAGTCTTCTTTACGGGGTATCCGAGGATGTCGGGGAGGTTTGTCGAGGGGTCGGCGTCCACGACAAGAACGCTCAGGCTGGGGTTTCTCTGGACGATGATCTTGAGCAGGATAGCTGCTACCGTTGTCTTGCCTGCTCCTCCCTTCCCGGAAATGGAGATGACTTTACCCTGCCTTACCGGCATCGAACCGTGTCCTCTGCAGTGTTGGGGGATGTGTTGAGGAGATCACTTCTTGTACCAGTACTGCTGGAGGAACTGTGGGATGCCCGACGAGTCTTGGGGTCCGACGAGGACCTCCCAGCCTGACATGTCCTCCAGGTCTCCCCTCAGCCGCGCTGCGAACTGGGGGATGATTATCTTCTTGTGCTTGACCTTCTCCTCTATCCCGACTTTCTTGATCGCCTCCGCCACCTTCTCCGCCGTGAGCTTCCTTCCGGCGACAGCCGACTGGATGCTGAGGCCTTCGGTGTCGACCACTATGAGGTAGCAGTTGATCTTGGCGGCCTCGATGTCGTTTGCGACCGTGTAGAACGTGAGGGAGAAGTTCGAGGTCATCATGACCGGGGAGTTTTCGTCTACCTGTCCGTACACCTTCAGCCCCGCCTCGACGGCCGTCGGCTTCCTCGGGTCCGTGTAGATGTTCTGCCTGAGCGTCATGATTGGCAGGATGGTCCAGGGCTCTAGGGAGTGGACAATTAGAACATCCGCGTACCGTGTGAGGAGCATCGAGGCGTAGACAGCCTCGGTCCACGCGGTCGTCTCGGGCGCGTCTCCCCCATTCGACCAGACGACCATCGGTACTCCGATCATTGGGAATCCAAGCAGTCTGTCGTCTTTTGCGAAGGCGGCTTGTCTAGCCATGGTAAAGTTGTCCAGTGTGTCCGTCATTCCTTGGTCGGCGAAGGTTCCCGGGTCGAGAACCAGATCCTCGACCCCGTACTTCCGCATCGTGTCGGCTATCGACCTGAGGAGCTGAGCATCGTTGGGCGCGAACACAACCACCGGACAGTTGTACATGAGCGCTAGGTCCGCGACCTCCTTCCAGTTGTCCTTGGTCGCGGCGTAGATCAGTGGGCGCCTGCCCTTGGCCTCCACAAGTCCCGCCTCCAGGACGTTCGGCTCGAAGGAGCAGAGGATCAGCGGCATCTGCGAGTTCCCGACTATCGTCTTCACTGTCTTGCCGAACTTGGCTGGGTCGTTGGAGGTTGACCTGACCGCTACCAAGTTCAACTTGAGGTTCTCTCCTATCCTCGTGATGGAGTAGCCCTCAATGGCTTTGACCCGCTTGAGCAGCTGGTCCTCGGGCATCTCGTCCGTGACGTCAACGGCTATGGCGGTCGGGTTCTGGTAGGTCAGCTCGTGCCTGTACATGACGAGCTTGCCTCCGATCTTGGCTGCGCGGTTGCCGGATCCGATGATGACCTCCTTAACCGGCGGTCTCAGGAGGTCGCGGAGCTTCGCCTGGTTCTTCTTGTACTTCTCCTCGAGGATCGGCGGGCACTGCTCGATGGTCACGGATCGCTCGATAAGCCTGGTGGCGAAGGCCATGCAGTTCTTCTCGGCGCACTTGCCGCAGTTCGTCTTGGGAAGCAGGTTGTAGATGTCTAGGGGTCCAAGCTTCTCAGGCATATGATCTTTCCCTCCTCAGACCTTCATAGTCACCCAGTTCGTGATCTCGTCGGGTGGAGTCTTTCCGCCGCCGCCCAAAGCCTTGACCGTGTCCTTGAGCGTCTTGACCGCGGCTGGATGCATCATCATGAAGAAGTCGCAGCCGGCCGTAAACAGGATCAGGGCTGTAATGGTTTCCCAGATCGGGCCTCTCAGCTCCCTCGGTCCCCACTCAGGCGCCTTCATCCACGCCTCCCTCGCCGCCCAGGAGTTGGTTGTTCCCGATGCCATCGGCATCTGGAGGTCCTGGTCTCCAAGGAGCGCGGCAAGGCGGATCCTCTCCATTATGCTGAAGCTGTACTCGAGCCCGTACCCGAGGGCGGCTGTGGTGGGGTCGATGACTATCTGCTCCCTCGGCAGGATCTCCAGGAGCTCTCGGTTGAGCTTCTTCTGGTTGTTTATGTCGAGCTGGGTCCAAGACAGGACGACCTGCCCGTACTTCTTAGCGGCCTGGGCGACCCTCTTGAAGTCCATGTCTAGGTTCGCGGAGTTCAGCATCACCCGCTCACCCGCTGCTACCTCCGCCGCCTTCTCCAGAACCTCTGCATCCTTTTCAGGAGCTCCAGATCCTCCCACCACGATCGGCACCTTCACGGCCTGGAGGATGTTCTCCACCAGCCTCGCCGCGTCCTTTGCCGGTGTGTTCTTGATGCTCGGGTCGGTGCTGATGAGGTGTATCGTGATCATGTCAGCGCCGAACTTGTCGACGCAGAGCTTCGCCCAGGCGATAGGATCCTCCAGCACGTCCTTGAAGTGAGCCTTCACCGGTGCTGCGAGCGGAATGGACATGTCGAAGACATCCAGCGCAACTATCGGTTCGTGCGGCATCGTTGCCTCGAATCGGTGGAGTGCCGGGGCTTTCTCTCCTCCGATGACGAAGGAGGTTGCTCTGGTTCCCCCCTCGGCCTTCGTCGCCCCCAGCCTCACCTCGCACACGCTGCCCGGGTACTGCCTGATTGGGGGGGCGAACTCTGTCCTCAGAATCTCCGTGGGCTTGGCAGGTTTCACAGGTGGCATAACTCTCTTGGGAGGCGCCATGGCTCCCACCATGGGCTGGATCCAGAGTTCCAGTTCTCCGATCTCTAGATCCACGTTCTCCAGCTGTATCTCCTTGAACCTGCTCAGAAGCTCAAATATCATCTTGTCCGTTAGAGGGCTGGGTGAGTCCTTTCTCTTCTTTTCCATGGTTCTCACTCCTTCTTCGGCTTCTCGCCGCTTCCTATGATCAGCCGCGCGGCGTGGATCTTCACGTCCTTGAGCACGATCTTGAAGCCTCCCATCGCAGCAGGCATCGCGGCGAGGGCTTCTGCGGGGATCATCATTGGAGTCGGTTCGGCGGCTTCCTCCTCGGCTGGAGCCTCTTCTGGGGGCGCTTCCTTCCACCGCACCACCACAGGATGCCCCTTGCTCTGCAGAAAACTCTTCAGATCTTCGACGTTTGTCACGTCCTTCTCCGTGGAGAGCTTGTCGACGAGATCCTGGGGGATCGAGGCTTTCACTCTCTCCTTGATAGCGGACGCCACGTAGACAACTCTGCTCCATCCTCCATCGGCCTGCAGGAACCTTTGAGAGCGCATGTACTCCATCGAGATCCCGTGGAAGCCTGGTGTCTGTCTTCCTCCGCTCGTCTGGTCGGCCATGGCTGAGAACGGCAAGCCGTTGACAGCCGTACCCTTGAAGTCGCGGTCTATGATGCCGATGCCGTCGACCTCGGGTATGTAGAAGCCTACCGTTTCAAAGCATCCGCAGGACGTGTGCGGCTGATCGAACATGCTGTAGAGGCTGATCCGCTGGATCTCTCCCAGGGACTTCTCCTTGATGGCGGCGTTCACTCCCGAGTACTCGCCCCTCACCGGGTCGAGGCACTCGCCTTTCTCGATCTTGAAGTTCGGTCCCTTCGGGTCTATTCTGGCGGAGGCTCTTCCGTCGAACCAGCCCAGAGCCCCGCAGAGGGAGTACCTGTTCGGTGAAAGAACGCACATGTGCGTCGGGGCGAAGGACTGGCACAGGACGCAGCCGTAGAAGACGTCGACCTCCTCGTCCTTGATGCCTCTGGCCCGCGCGTCCCTCGCCTCGTAGATCTTCAGCGCCTCCTCCCGCATCGCCTTGACCTTGGCGGCGTCGGTTATGAACGTGGTCTGGATCTTCTCGATTATCGGTAGCTCCGCCTTGAAGAGCCTCTGGAGAACCTTCCCTATGTACTCAAAGGTGTTGAGGCCTTTCTTGTAGGCGCCCTTGCTCAGCCTCATCCAGACGTCGTACCTCTGGTTGAGGTGCATAAATCCCTCGATGAAGTTGCAGTACTCGTGGATGCGTCGCTCAATGACAGGCTCCAAGTCCTTCTCGACCTGTGCGCCTGCCACCTCTATGTATATGCCGAGGGTTGTGCTGCTCCCCTCCTTCAGGTCCTTTATGTCGGGTCCTATAATCATGACCTTGCCGTCGTCCACCTCGTCCATACCTCTAGCTGTGACGAGCTCGAACTTGGCTGGGACGTCAGGTCCGCCGAACTCGACTTGCATGTCCGGCCTGCGGATCTTCTGTCCCTCGTAGATGACTCCCACGTCGACTGGGATGTCCTTGAACATCGACACCTTAGCTCTCCTCCAGCTTGCTCGTGATCAACTCTAAACTCGCGCTCCAATTCTTAAATGAAACGTTTGGGAAGGACCAGGACGCGTGCGGCTGGTAGTATCGGTCTAGGGAGAGCGTCCTGAGCCCCTTTGTGAAGTGCTTCAGGCTCGATAGCATCTGGGACTCGAGGTAGTAGCACGTGCCCAGGAAGAGGACGAGGTCATAGGGTCCCTTTCCATCCAGTCCCTTCCAGCTTGGGTCCTGCAGCCTGTTGACGCAGTCCGCGACTCCCATGACGGCGGTCGGTTGGACGTCCCTCTCCAGTAGGGTCTTCGAGAGGGGTCCCACGGCGATGAAGTCCATCTTGCCGCTCTTCGCGATTCTCGAGCCGTACTCGAGAAGTTTCTTTCCCTCCTCGTCGTCCTCAACCGCTCTGCTGCCCAGAACGAGCAGAGGGTGCTTGGCTCGCTTCACCATCGCGGTGACTACCTCGGGCTTGCTGATGGGCTGAGCCTGAACGGGGCCGCAGATGTTTCCTAACTGCCAGGGTTCGGCCATTTTCTCACTTCCTCTGCCTGATCATCCTCTCCAGCATGGTTGGGTCTGGGGTTCTACTCTCCTTCCAGCCCTTCTCCTCTAGGAACTTCACGACCTCGTCCTTCATGGTCACGGGTATCTCTACCGGTGACCGGACGAACATGTGGATGTCGTCTGGGAGGGTGCCGTGGTAGCGCTTGTGGAGGTCGATGTAGTGGGTGAGCTTGATGGCGCGCCCTTTCGTCGTGTCGTTGGGCTTGATGCAGAGCTTCGCCGCCATGACCAGAGCCTCCTCCATCGTCTCGGCGGCGTAGTAGAGGTGCTCGGGCGAGGGACCCACGTATGTTTGATCCCCTGTTCGGGCGTCGTAAACGTACCAGTCCTCCTCGTGGTCCTTTCTGCCGAGGTAGAGCCTCCTGTACTTGGCTCCGTGGGGGCCGACTATCACAGGGATTCCGAACCTGTTCGCGCCTGTCGCGATGGCCAGTGCCTTCTGGGACATCGTTCCCCAGACTATCGCGGTGGCTCCGACCCTGTTCAGGATGTAGTCGGCGATCTCCTCGTAGTTCGCCCTGAGGTTACGGCGGGCGAATATGCTCGCAATCTTCACCGCGGCTCCGATGATGTGCGCGTTGGAGACACAGGACCCGGTGTTTGCTAGGCAGCCCGCGTCGAAGTCTCCTGGGTACAGCTCGTAGAGGGTCTTTCCCTCGTCGTTCTTGTAGAGGGATAGGGACATAGCCGCGCAGCCCGAGGCTACGACTATGTAGCGACGCATCAGGAACTCCTCGCACATCTGCACCACCTCCCTACCTCCGCGGGGGTAGTTCGCGCAGCCCGCGAAGGCTATGACGCCGGGTATCTCGCCGAGGACTATGGGTGCCCCGACGTTTCGAATCTCGACGTCTCTGATCGGTCCTCTTCCGATGCGGATCTTGTACCTCTCCTCCTTCAGCTTCGTCTCGGCCGCCTTCTCCATCAGGCTTATTATCGGGATGTCGGCTCGACACGCCTCCTCGCAGCGCCCGCAGTCGAGGCAGAGCTCGTAGAAGTCGGAGAGCTTCTTGACGTCGCCCTCAGCTGCTGCGTTTATGGCCTCTTGCACTGGCATGTCGTTGGGGCATGATCTTCTGCAGTCCCCGCAGTTCTGGCATCGCTTAGCCCACTCAACAAGCTCCTCTTGACTAGGGATGGCCTTGAACTTGGTCCGCTTCGGTGCAATCTTGGCTGCGACGTTCACCGCCACCTCCCCCGCTTTCGCTGGGTCGAGGATGAGTGCACCAGGAATCTTGCCCTCCACCAGCTCCGCTATCGTGTCTTCGACCTTGGTGTTTGTCCTGTTAGGCAGGGCAAGGCATAGCTTGTCGCTGGTCACGATCACGGGGGCGCCGGATTTCCCAGCCTCCTCCAGGGAGTCGGCTCGAACACACTGCTCGTCTAGGATAACAACGTCAGCTATCCCCGCCCTGAGGAACCGAAGCTGCTGGGAGATGGGTCCGACGATCTTTGCGTTGTGCTCGTGTCGTGTTATGTCGTGGGCGGTGCAGCACAGCCCAGCCACCTCGACCTTGTCCATCATGTTCTTGGCCTTCAGGTAGTTCACGATCTCGATGCCAGGTGCGGCGTTGTGGCCAACGCAAAGTATGACCGGTTTTGATGGGTCTACCACGCCGAAGCCTATCTCAGAGAACGGCGTTTCCGCCTCGCCCTTCGGGAAGCCGAAGCCCACGAGCTGGGCTATATCACCTATCTCCATCGCCAGGCCGTCGATCATCCCCGTGTGTAGAGCCTTGGACTCGAAGTCGAGGTGTTCACCCTCCTGCCCGGTGTTCACGGCTGAGAGTAGGTGCATGAGCTGGCTCTGGACGTACTCCACGCCCTCACTAAGGTCTCCGAGGACCCTTGGTCGGATCCCGCAGATCGTCCTCATTATCGGCGCTTCCACTTCGATGTCCATTCCGAGATCGATCGGGTAGTCCGCGCCGAGCTTCTCCTTGAGGTGCTCGACGAGGTGGGCGGCGTGCCCGGCGTGAGCTGAGGCGCCCAGTAGACAGGTCAGAAGCGTCCATCTGCCCTGCTGGGACTTCATGTCGATGCCGCAAGCCCCGCGTTTCCCTTTCGTGAGGTCACACTTGCCGTAGGTGCAGAAGCAGCAGAGGTCGCAGATGGGCATGTACATCGGCTTGTATCTCTTCAGGAGCTTGAAATCCCAGTCCCGTAGGTCCGTCACGGAGGGGAAGGGTGTTGGACCGACAGGCTCAGCCCAGTCCTCCTTGAGAAGCTTGCCGATCGTTATCTCGAGATCCCTTATCGTCCCGAAGTTCGTCTTCATCTCCTTGATCTTCAGGCTCGTAGCCTTAGCCACTAGCGTTCTCCTCCGACGAAGGTTTTCCAATCTGTAAAACAGAGTTGTATGTTTACATATCGACGGAGGCTATAATCTTTATCTTTTTGCTAAATCCTGTCTGAATCCACCGACTTAGACTTAAGATGTTCCGTATCGTGAAGCTAGTACGAAGAGCCGTGGCTTGAATGCCTCTCCGGGACCGCGACTACGTCCTCAGCCGCGAAGGTATGATCTTCCGAGTTCTGGGGTACGACCACCCTCCACACCGCTACATCTGCGACCCCGAGTACGCCCCATCCCTCATCTTCCAATCATCAAACCCAAAGGCTCCGAGGACCGGCAAGAATGGAAGTCTGTTCTACAAGTTCTACTTCGACGAGGGCTTGCGCTTCGTCAGGGAGAGATATCCTCAGTACACGTTCTACTCAGAGTCTCTCAACGCGGAGCTGGTCGGGCTAGGTGATTCTCAGATCAGCTTGGTTAGGCATCCGGATGAGAAGATGGCGGAGATCCTCAGGCGTGCTGAGCGCGACAGGCTTCTGGAGATTCTTGTTGAGATAGTCGACGGGATTACTGAGAGGTCGCGCCTCCGACCAAGTGACTTCGGGGTATTCGGGTCGATCCTACACGACTTCTACCATCAAGAGTACTCCGACCTCGACCTGACGGTCTACGGACGAACCAGTTTGGACGAGTTGGTGGGCGTTCTGGACGTGATTCACTCGGAGGAGGGAAGCCCGATCAGGAACGAGTTCGACTACTGGAACGAGCTTATCGACCGAAAGCACTGGGCGTTCAGCGAGTACACGCTTGACGAGTACGCGTGGCACCAGAGAAGGAAGCGGATCTACTCGATGTACGTGGGTGCGAAGGCGGGTAGGAAGATAGCCGTCGAGTTTGAGCCTGTGAAGGACTGGGATGAGATCAGAGCCGGACTTGACCCGGCGATCAGAGTGCGGCGCGTGGGCTGGGTGAAGGCTGTGGCTCGAATTGTGGATGACAGGGACTCCTGTTTCATGCCCTCGACCTACCAAGTAAGTGTCGAGAAGGTTCTGGATGGGGGCTCAGCCTCGGATGTGGAGAGGGTCACCTCGTATGTGGAGGAGTACAGGATGCAGGCGCGAGAGGGGGAGGGCGTGGTTGTGGCGGGAAACCTTGAGGAGGTTGAGACGCGGAGGCGAAGCTACAGGCAGATAGCCCTCACGTACGGTCCACGATACTTCGATCAGCTGCTGAAGGTGCTCCGATGAGGTCGAAGCAGAGGGTCGCTCCGTGAAGTGGCGCTTCAAGGCGATAAGAACCCGCTACTGGAAGCCTGACACCGAGTATCTTGAAGCCATAACTCGGTCTCTCGGTTCTCGCTTGAAGGATGGAGACGTGGTCGTCGTCTCGGAGAAGGCCATCTCTACGGCGAAGGGCAACTTGATCGACGAGGACAAAGCCGTTCCCGGTTGGACGGCGAAGTTCATCGCGAGGTTCTGGATGCGCTGGGTCTGGGGGTACATTCTCGGACCCCTATGCCATCTGAAGCCCGGGACCATCCGTCATCTCCGCGGGTACCCATTACGGGATGGAGCCCGGCACAAGCAGGTTGTTCTAGGGGCTGCTGGGCTTCTCTCTGCACTGAAGTATGGCTCCGAAGGCGGCATCGACGTGAGCAACCTCCCGCTCCGCTACGCCTGCCTACCACTGGACAAGCCAAGCCTCGAGGCAGACCGAATTCGGGGTTCCATCAGAGACGCTCTCGGAAGGCAGGTGATCGTCCTCATCGCCAACACGGACTCCACGTTCTCGATTGGATCGTTCCACTTCACCTCCCGCCCCAACCCTATCCGCGGCGTCAAGTCCTTCGGCGGCTTCGTGACGTATTTCTTGGGCAAAGTCCTGCGGCTGAGGGAGAGCGCTACCCCGCTGGCAGTATCCGGGTCCAACCTCAGCGTCGAGGACGCCCTTGCTCTTTCAGAGCTCGCCCACAGGGCTAGGGGATCAGGGGCGGGCAGGACTGTCTGGGATGTCGCGGAGAGGTTTGGGGTGGAGGCTTCGGAGGTTACGTGGCGTATGCTAGAGTCAGCCGACCACTTTCCTCTTGTTCTGTTCCGTCTCAGAAAGGATCGATGAGGACTGGGAATCTGAGCCTAAGGAAGGGGCATGAAGTCGCAGGTTGGAACATCCGGCATCTTCGTCGAATTCAAGGAGACTGCAAAGCCCATAACGTGACTTCCCAGCAGTGGCTCCTCACGGTCAATCCGTGGCAACTGTTTTAATGTCTTTGTCTCTTTTTCCTCTTGTGGGATGCTTCATGGTGAGAGTTGTCGGCATAGACCCCGGCACTAGAAGTATGGATGTCTGCGCGCTAAAGGATGGGAGACCATACCTTGAAAGGGTCGTCGATACCGCTAGGGTGGCGGCAGAGCCCGGACTCCTGGTCGAGGCTGTCTCGGAGGCTATGCCCGCGGATTTGGTTGTCGGGCCCTCGGGGTATGGTGTGGAGCTAACCCATCTCAAGGATATACCCCTGCCCTTGCTTAGGGATTGGTACTATCAGTACATCCTCCTCACGAGGCGTGAGAGCATCGAGGAGGCTCTTCGAAGAAAGGTTTTCGGAGCCTTGATCTACTACGCCATGGCGGAGTCCGCGGTGGAGATGAAGAGAAGGGCTTGGTCGGTCGTCTACATTCCGGGGGTGGTTCATCTTCCCACCGTGCCCGAGCACCGAAAGGTCAACAAGGTCGATATGGGTACAGTCGACAAGATGTGTGTCGCCATCCTTGGCATCCACGACCAGGCTGAGCGGCTCTCAATACCTTATTCGGAGGTCTCCTTCGTCCAAGTGGAGATGGGTTTCGGCTACAACGCGATTCTGGGGGTTCAAGATGGTAGAATCGTTGACGGAATCGGGGGGACGACCATGCCGGGACCGGGCTTCCTGACCTTGGGGAGCATGGACGCCGAGCTCGCGCCCCTCGGCGGCACTTGGGATAAAGCCGATGTCTTTGCGGGTGGCTCCGCGACCATCACGGGCGTCTCCGACCCCGAGTCTATGTTAAAGAACCTGGAAGCCGATCCAAAGTGCGCCCTCGCTTGGGAAGCGATGCTTGAAGGTGTGGTGAAAGGCGTCCTTTCCATGGGTGCTTCCGTGCCAAAACCAAGGGAGATACTTCTCTCGGGGAGGATTGTGAGGATTCCGAGGGTGGAGAAGATCCTCAAGGAGAAGCTCGGGTCCATAGCCCCCGTGAGGAAGGTCTCAGGCTTGAGGGGGGTAAAGGATGTGAAGGAAACGGCTCAGGGCTACGCCTTGGTTGGAGATGGGTTGGCTGGAGGCAAGTTCGGAAAGCTGATAGATTGGGTAGGGGTCCGGGAGGCGAGGGGTACAGCCATGGACCACCTGTACCATCCCAGGCTCGCCCGGGTCAAAGATGGCCTCGTGCCCTTCAGACCTGGTCCCTTGTAGGAGGGGAAGCCTCCGCGGTCATTGGGAGACCTCCACTCGCGCACCCCTGTTGTCGACGCCTGTGAAGAAGACTTTGCCTCCACTCCTTCGGTCCAAGAAAGCCCCAACCTTTCTTCTCAGGTCCTCCGCCTCCTTGTCGCCGTGTACCAGACCGTATACTGTTGGCCCCCACGAGCTTTGACCAGCCCCGTAGGCTCCGTTGCTTAGCATGTGGCTTATGCACTCTCCAACGACCGGCGTACGGAACCTTCCGCCTTGGACCCCGGCGAAGGAGTCTCCCACGATTTCTTGGATCTCTGTGAGAGCTCTCCCGAAACCGCGAATGTCCCTCTCTACTAGGGAGGGGAGCATAGCCATGACCAAGAGGCGGCATATCCTCCCCACTCTCTCAGGGGGAGGTGGCTCGAGGCTTCCGAAGGCTTCCTTCTCCTCCTCGTCCGTGAAACCCCTCTGGACGTTTGGCGTGGCTACGACGAACCTCCACTTCGCTGGGAAGGGATAGTGGAGGATTATGGGAGGCATAGATACGCTGCGGTCTAAACTCTCACCTCGCCCGCTTACGCTTTGACCCCCCTCTAGGACGAATCCACCGTGCTTGAAGACGGCTGTTCCAACGCCTGAGAAGGAGCCCCTCCCCATGACCTTGGCTAGCTCGAGGATGTTCGCTCTGAGTCCAGAGAGCCTTGCCAAGGCTACGGCCACCGCGAGGGACAGCTGTGTTCCGGAGCCGAGGCCCACGTGCCTGGGAATCTCCTCTTTTACCGTGATTCGAGCTTTACTAGGGAGACTGAAACTTCTAAAAAACCTCTGAGCCTGAAGCCTCACATCCACCGATCTCGGTCCTGTAACCTCCAGGCTTTCTGAGGGCTCTGCCTCAAGCAAGACGCTGGGGTGCTCCAGGGCGACGCCTATGCCACCGTAGAGACGTCCGAGGTCGCCGTTGAGGTCTATGATGCCTAGGTGAAGTCTGGAGGGGGTTCTAACTCTGACCTTCAGCGATCGGTTCCCTCCATGACTTAATCTTCCCTACGAGCAACTCCATCGTCCGTTCGTGGGGGGAATTCGGTGCCACCCTATGAACGAGGCTTCTGTAGTGCCCTATTAGCTTCATGAGCTCCGCGGCCTCCTCCTCTCTTCCTTTTGAGAGGAAGGCTCTCACGCGCGTTGCGTGTATGATGCTCTCTAGGGTGGCGAAGACGGCGCGGCAATAGGCTGGAGGCTTTCTTCTTGTCCGTTTCACGAGGTGGGGGGCGCACTTCACCTCAGCCCTTTCGCCACCGCCCCGGGATATCTCCAGAACAGAGACCTCGATGAAAGCATCAGCGCCTCTTAGCCTGGGAGCGTTCACGGCCTCCGCGTCTTCAAACCATGCGGACGGAAGCTTGAGGTTGGCGTCTTTGAAGGCGGCTCTGTAGAAGATTTCGGGGTTTAGAGTCAGGTTGACCACTGCAGACTTGCTGACTTTCAGGTTCCTAAAGGTCAGGGTATCGGTGTAGGGTCTGAGTGTTAGGGTTTCCATGTCCTCTGTGTATGCCCCCATGGGGGCGGCGTTCGGCTTTCCGGCTTCGTCTGACGTTGTAACGATGGTCTCCACGATGCACCCTCGAAGAAAGCCCAGTCTGTCAAGGAAGCCCATGGGAGTTTCCTTGTAATCGTGGAGCTCCGCAAGGGTATATATAGGTTTGAGAGGGACTCTACGGGGAGGTAGCCAGGATCAACGCCGCCTCTGGAGGCGCCGAGGCGTGGTTTTGCCGGACGTTCACATGAAAAAGCCTGAGATAGCTGTCTCCTTGACGGAGGTTGGAGTGACCAACCTCAAGATGCCCATAGTGTTCAACCTCTTTGAGGATAAGCAGGTTGTTGTGGTGCCTGTCTTCGAAGCCCTGATCGACCTGCCACCGCACAGGAAGGGAATTCATGCCTCCCGAAGCTACGAGGTTGTTGCGGAGGTTTTCAACGAGTTTGCCGGAAAGGTCTACAAGCTGGAGGACCTCTGCGCCGACATCGCGAGGCAGCTGCTTGAGAGGCACGAGTACGCGTCTAGGGCTCTGGTGAAAGCCAACGGGGAGGTCATCTTCTCTAAGACGACACCCGTTACTCGAAACCTCACGTACGACTCCTTTCAACTCACCGGTCGGGCTGTCGCTCGCAAAATGTCCAACGCTACGATCAAAGTAGGAAGGATGATAGGCGTTGGAATAAAGGGCATCACAGTGTGTCCCTGCGCCCAGGAGCTCCTGAGAGACCTCTCGCAACGCGAGCTGGCTAAGGACCTAGGAGTCCAAGAAGGCTTGGTCAAGCGTCTGCTCCGGCAGACTCCCATAGCATCTCACATGCAGCGGAGCTTCGGATCGATCACTCTGGATGTTCCAGACGGATTCTCGATCGACGCGATACGCCTGATCAGGATAATTGAGAGCTCGATGAGCTCATCGAGCTTCGAGCTTCTCAAGAGAGCTGACGAGGCGGAAGTTGTCAGAACCGCTATCCGCAAACCTCGCTTCGTTGAGGACTGCATCAGGTTCATGATCAAGGGCTTCCTCAAGGACTTTCCAACGCTCCCCGACCATGTCCGTGTGACTTTCTTCGAGAGGAGCGAGGAGAGCGTCCACAAGCACGACTTCATTGCGAGACGGACCGCAACCCTCGCCCAACTACGGAGGGAAGTCTCAGGCAAGACGTATGCCCCTTAGACCGCGGCTTACGCCTTACTTTCAGGCGATGGGCAACGGCAAAGTTGCAAGAAGAGCCAAGAGGTGGTTGGATGAGGCTTGATGAGTGGTGGCCTTGGTACGAGAAGATGCTGCAGACCTTCGGCTTCGACAGGGCGGCGGATCAGCGGGCTACAAACCTTCTCAGCGGCCTCTTGGTGGGGAGGTCCCTTAGTCTGGCTTCGTTAAGGCGCCTTGTCGAGGGTCAGCGCATAATCGTCCTAGGAGCAGGTCCGTCATTGGAGCGAAATCTCAGGTCATTAGCCAAAAGAGAGCCTGATCTGGGCTACCGGTTGATGGCGGCGGATGGGGCGACAACGGCGGTTTTGAGGGTTCTGGGAAGGGCGCCTGACATCGTGGTTACAGACCTCGATGGAAGGTTCGAAGACATCCTTTCCGCCAGCCAGGCTGGCGCTGTGGTGGTTGTTCACGCTCACGGCGACAACATTCCCTCCCTGAAGACTTGTGTGCCGAGGTTCAATGCCCGAGTTGTCGGAACCACCCAGGCGGAGCCCAGGCCTAGGGTTTACAACTTTGGAGGTTTCACGGATGGTGACCGATGCGTGTTCCTCGCCGAAGCCCTCTCCGCCTCCAGAGTGGTGCTGACAGGGATGGATCTGGGCGTCTACGTTGGCAGGTACTCTAAGCCACGCCTGAAGAGGGCGGCGAGAGCCAACCGCACCAAGAGGCTTAAACTGGAGGTGGCGAGAGAGCTGCTTGAGTGGGTTGCCACCTGGGCGGAAGCTGACCTCGTTAACGCGACGGGTCGGGGCAAAGGAATAAGAGGAATCAGAAACTCGACCATCGAGGAACTATAGGAAATGACCGAGGCATAGGAGCGAGCTATATGAGAAACGTCGAGGAGATAGCGAAGAGGTACTTCGACAAGTCTGTCACCGATAGGGAGCGGGCGATCTTTGAGGGTGCCATCACCTTGGGCGCTCTCTATCACCAGTTCACAGGCACTCCTGTGAGCAGGGACCCCCGAGTCATACAGGCTTTGGAGGACGCCATGGAGCGGAGCATGGCGCTTCAGCCCTACAGGGAAAAGGTCGAGGTAAAGATCGATGCTCAAGCGATAGGACGGTCGAAGAGGCATCCCTACGACTACGAAACCCTCAGGGGCTCCATGATCGACGCGAAGGTCCAGACAAGATACGGGCGGACCAGAGCGATCTTGAGGATGAGGCACGTTCCCGAGCTTCAATATACCCTGATGTACGTAGAGAAGATTGAAGAGATCTAGCCGAGTATAGGCGCGGTTGGATGGATGAATTGGCGGACTACATTGTCTGGGCTGTCACCGGCGCTGGTCATTGGCTCTCCGAGATACTCCGTGTGATGCGAGACCTGAAAGCTTCCGGTGTCAGGATCACGGTCTTCCTCTCAGGGGCGGCTCAGGAGGTTGTGAGGATGTACGGTCTTCAACCAGTCATCAGTCGCGTGGCTCCCGGAGCCTACTACGAGGAGGTGCTGACAGACGAAAGTGAAGGGTCTTCCAAACCGACGGCTGCCAGACTTGCGAGAGGCACGTACAAAGCCCTTGTGGTTGCGCCGGCCACGGCAAACACTGTCGCCAAGATCGTCCACGGAATAGCAGACAACCTTGTGACAAACGCCGTAGCCCACGCCCAGAAAGGAGGAGTTCCGATCCTGATTCTCCCCACCGACCAGAAGCCAGAGATCGAAACGATCATTCCCATCAGGGTTGAGAGAGGTCTGTGCCGCGCCTGTGAACCCTGTGTAGCCAAAGAGGCTTGCCCCCACTCAGCCTTTCTTATGGTCGAAGGACGGGGCAGGATAGACCTACTCAGGTGTATGGGGTGCCTCCTATGCGTGAAGGCTTGTCCCTTCGAAGCCGTGAAGAGGGGCATAAAGCTGAGAGTGAGAGCCCGGAGCATTGACCTTGAGAACGTCGAGAAGCTAAGGAGGATGAAAGGAGTGAAGGTTCTTGAGAATCCTAGGGCGATCAAGGATGCTCTATCACATTACCTCAAGGAATCAACCACGGGGGCTTGAACAATGCGGGTTCTTCTAATAACTGGACAGTTAGCTAGAAAGGATGTAGAACGGTATGCCAGGGAGAGCCAGGTCGAGTTCGAGGTCAGGGCACTCCCTGTGGCTGTCGCAGCTCTCCTTACACCGAGATTAATAGCCAGCCATCTACAGGGTAAGAACCTTGCAAGCTTTGACATCGTTTTGACGCCAGGCCTCGTCCGAGGCGACCTTTCGACCGTCGAAGACGACTTGGGTGTTCCGATCTACAAGGGCCCACGCCATGCCGCCGACCTGCCTTTCGTCTTGAGGATGCTTCCTGAAGCGAAGCTCTCGAAGACGATCCCCGCCAGTGATGTACTTAGAGCTCAACTGCGGCAAAACGCCTTGAAGGAGATTGAGGACACGGAGGGTCGACGAGAAGAGCTCCTTGAGAAGCCTTGGGATCTCCTCCTAGGGCGTGGGGGCTCAAGCATCGCGATAGGACGGGACTTCCCGGCGAGGGTGATTGCTGAGATCCTAGACGCCCCCCTCCTTTCGGACGAGGAGCTTCGCCGTCAAGCCCTTTACTACGCCGGCCAGGGGGCTGACATTATTGACGTGGGCATGGTCGCCGGAGAGGTGCGCACCACCGACGCCGAGAGAGCTGTGAGAGTAGTCAAGGAGGCTGTTCGGCTTCCCGTGAGCATCGACAGCCTCAACCCGGACGAGATTGAAGCCGCCATCTCGGCGGGAGCGGACCTTGTTCTCAGTCTCGACGGGAGCAACGTAGACTCCCTTCCCCACCCGAATCCGGATGTAGGGTTTGTCGTAATCCCGACCAGCAGAGAGGAGAGGGCTTATCCCCTCGAAGCGGAGGAGCGGGTGGAGCGGCTTCAGGAGAATATTGAGAGGGCTAGGAGGCGTGGAGTGAGGAGGATCATAGGAGACCTGATCCTCGACCCCGTTGGCGCCCCGGGAGTGCTTGAAGCCCTAGTTGCCTACCGCCTCTTCAGGAAGAAGGACCCCCACACTCCTCTGCTTTTGGGCGCAGGGAACGTCACCGAGCTCATGGACGCCGACAGTCCCGGAGTGAACGCGCTTCTCGCAGCAGTGGGCTCAGAGGTGAGCGCGAGCCTGATCCTCACGACGGAGGGAAGTCAGAAAACCAGGGGATCCGTGTCAGAGCTCTCAAAGGCTGCCAAGATGATGTTCCTTGCCAAGCGCCGAAGATCACCCCCTAAGGACTTGGGCTTAGATCTTCTCGTTCTGAAGGAGAAGAGGTTGAAGGAAGAGCCCTATCATCCGTCGGTGGAGGAGGGAGTTGAGATCCTCGAAGCGCCTCCTTCAGACGAATTCCCTCGAGACCCTGCGGGGTACTTCAAGGTCTTGATTGACAGAGCCAATGCGCGAATCGCAGCTCTCCACTTCCGTCCGGGTGATGCCGAGCCCGATGTCATTCTCAAGGGAGAGGATTCTGAGAACATTTGCCGAACCATGGTCGAACGGGGGTTGGTCTCAAAGCTTGACCACGCCTCGTACATGGGTAGGGAACTTCAGAAGGCGGAAGTCGCTCTGAAGCTTGACAGGAGCTATGTTCAAGACAGTTCACTCTTTTTCGCGAACGACGGAGGCTAGACCTCCACGACTCTTCCCACGCGTGCCTGCAAAGCTTACTTGGCTATGACGCGTTCCTGTTGGCTCTTGGTTCCGGGAACGCGCCTTAAAGAGTCCAGACCCTAGAGCGTGTTTGGCGGAGCTGCAAAACCTCATGGAAGTCTTCGAGGCGAGGGAAGGCGACTACATCGAAACCCTAGATGGCTTGGTCTGCGACGTAAAAGGTCTGGTCCATCCTAAGGATCGGGTGGTCGCTTTTCCGAGGTTTGTGCCCGATCCTAACGGAGAGAGGGTGCGGAACGGTCTCCGCTTCAGGAAGGTCTATCCCCTCGCCGACCGTTTCGCGCTGTTGAGGGATCGGTACCCCGAGTACTATCGTTTTGACCACGTCTTTGGGAGGTACATGAGCGAAATCCCTCGCGAATCCATATCCCGAATCAATCGGCCGATCGAAAAAGTGGCGGAGCTCGCAAAACGCGGACGTCTTGACTCTGCTGAGAGGGACGCTCTCGACTTCGCTCTTCTTCTCGGCACCACGCCCGGTCTCCGCTCGGACGCTGTCGGGATCTCCGGCTCGGTGCTGGTGGGGCTTCACACTCCCCAGTCCGACGTGGACATCTTGGTGTACGGGGTGAAGAATTGCCTGCTAATCCGCCGGAGGGTTGAGAAGCTTCTAGGCGAGGGCTGCGAGGTCAAACGATATTCGGAAGAGGGACTTCGTAGGCTGTTCGAGTTCCGCTCCCAGGACACAGCCATGTCTTTTCACGACTTCGTTCGGCTCGAGCGGCGTAAGACGATAGAGGGCACTTTCAGGGGGAGGGACTTCTTCATTCGACATGTGAAGGCTCCTGATGAGGTTGGGGAGGTCTATGGCGACAGAATCTACCGACCCTTGGGTCGCCTCGTGGTAGAGGCAACGATCACAGACGACTCTGACTCTATCTTCACGCCCTGCTCCTACAAGGTCTCTCACGTGACGGTTGTTCAAGGGCGGGAGGGAGTGTTAATCGCAGAGATCGTGTCCTTTCGAGGAAGGTTCTGTGAGCAGGCGCGTAAGGGCGAGAGGGTGGTTGCTGCGGGCACCTTGGAGAGGGTGGAGTTCAGCGATGGCAGTTTCGTGAATAGGCTTTTGCTGGGGAATGCGAAGGAGGACTTCATGACGACTATTGACATCTAACTCCGCTCATTGAACTCGCCTCTCTCAGAGGCTTCGCCCTCGAGGAGTTTTGAAATACGGCGCGTGAGCATAATCCACGTGAGCGGTTCATGAGAGGGTTCAGAGACCGAGACTTCCTCGCCACGCCCGAGGGTCTGCTTTTCTGCGTCGTGGGAAACGTGCATCCGGAGGACCGGGTGATCTCCTATCTCAAGTACGTCCCTAGCCGGGACGGGAGGTGGGGAAGAGAGGAGAGGTATGACCGCTCAATGCCGACGTACACCATGCCGATGCTGCTCCGGAACATCGACAACCTGGAGAAGGAGCATCCTGCCTACGTGTTCTACTCCGACGTGTTCGGAATCAAGATGTCCACCGTTCCCAAAACGAGCGTAGCGATCCATTTCCGACCTGAGGAGAAGCTTCAAGAGCTTCTCAGAGCTGAGCATCCGGACTTCCTCCAGTCTAGTGCGGTCGAGCTGGCTTTGCTCCTCTCCGAGCTAAGCGATGTGCCACCCGACTTCTTCGGCGTGACCGGGTCCATCCTTCTCGGCATCCACCGAGAGGAGTTCTCAGATGTCGACCTAACTGTGTACGGCTACAGCCAGAGCCTCAAGGTGAAGGAAAGCCTCGTCTCGACTTTCTCCGCGGATGGGGCTTCGATCGCTAGACTTCCGGCTGAGAAGCTGGAGGAGTGGGCTCGGGGGAAGTCTAGAGACTACCCGATCTCGCTGGAGGCGGCGAGGAGCCTCTACGGTAGGAAGTGGAACTACGGCGTGTTCAGGGATAGGGTCTTCTCCGTCCACCCTGTCAAGCTTGAGAGCGAGGTGGGCGAGGAGTACGGGGAAAGGCGCTTCCTCCCCGAAGGGATGATCACTGTCGAGGCTACGGCAGTGGAGACTCCCGACTCCGTCTTCCTTCCCTGCACATACCAACTCGAGAACATCCGGGTGATCGAGGGGAAGGCGGTTGCCGATCTGAGGGAGGTGACCTCGTACGAGGGGTTCTACGGGGGCTTCCTCTCCACCGGCGAGGTGATCAGGGCGTCGGGGAAGCTTGAGCGTGTCGTGGACAGGCGGAGTGGCGGAGAATACCACAGGATTCTTGTCGGCTCCCCCGAAGCCGGGGGGAGAGACTACGTCTTGCCGAGGAGTCTTCTGAGAGGTAGTGACTAGGAGAGCCCAATAGCCTCCTTGAGATGGGCTCTGTACGGACCAAGCTTCCCGCCGTAGTTGGCAGCCGTGATCTTAGCCACGCCCGGCACCCTCAAAGCCGCTTTCACCCCCTCCGCCATCGCCTGCTTCACCGCCTGGAGGTCCAGACCGTTGATGACGAGCTCGTAGACGCTGTTGACGTCCGCGGGGAGCTGGCTGCCAGCTACGCTCTTTAGGGTGGGGCAGAAGGGGTGGTTCGTCGAGGCTGGGAGCTTGTACTTCATCGAGCCGACCTTCGAGCCCGACCTGCAGACACCCCCGGGGAAGGTCAGGACTGCTCCCTCAACCCCGCGGATCGCGTCCGCCGCTCGAACCGCCGACTCCAGCCCCGCCTTCTGGTCTTTGGCTAGGATCAGGAAGTTGCCGCCCGCCACTCCCCGCTTAACCCCGAACCTGTCCTCTATGACGAACTCGCCCTCCATGACCGGAATTCGCCAGACCTTTCGGTTTCCTATCTTGTCCGGCTTCTCAAACCCATCTCCGAAGTACCTCAGGCTCGCCCCGATCTTCAGCCGCTTCTTGGCGCCATCCAAGGCATTGAAGGCCGCCGTTGTGGGGCAGGTGAGAATGCACTGACCCACCCTCCTGATCAGCTGGTCCTTAACGCCGTAGCCGAATGTGTGGTAGACCTGGATGAGCGCGCCGGGCCTTCCATCCGGCGTCTTCTCAGGCGGGAGCGTCTTCTCAACCCCCGCCTCGGCAGGGGACATGATTATCGAAACGGCGAAGCCCGTGGCCGCCCGGGCTGAAGTCAGTGCCCACTCCTCGGTCGCGGCGGTGATGAGCACCCTCCCGACCCACATCGGGAACATCTCGGCGAAGGTATCCGCGACGCGCACAGTGTTTCCCGTCTGTCTGTCCCGAACCATGAGGTCGCCGGCTGCTTCATCTCTCCCTGCGAGTTCAAACTCCCCTTCTCCGGGCATACGATCCACCGCAGAATTCCTCCTTTCATGTTTTCGCGTATATGTCTTTACCCTGTTCCTGATCAAATAAGCCGTCGCTCTCTAGGAATCTTGAAAGATTCTGCTGGAGAAACGGCCAACAAGATAGTGTTTCTCGGCGAACCGCGCACTTGCGACTGGGCGAGGGATGGGATGGCTTAGTTCAAGTCGGATTGGATATTGCGTTGAAAGAACGCGTCCCTTCTTTAGATAGTATGACGCAAAGCTTTTGATTGCCGAAATCGTAATACAGTATCGCGGTGATAGCTGGTGCTCAGAGAATTCGAAGACCCCGTGTTCGAGTTTGCGAAGCGTGTTTCCCGCCTTTCCAACATTCGGTCCGTGTTACTGTTCGGCTCAGTTGCGCGAGGAGAGGCGGACAGACGAAGCGATGTCGATCTTCTCGTGATCTTCGATACCCAGAGAAACGTGAACAAGGTTAAGGAGACGTCACAGGTCTCAGAGATCGCCCTAAACATCGAAAAACAGTACAATCGAAGCATCCAGCTGTTGTTCTCGAACAGGGACTTTCAGGGGTTTGACCGGCAGTTTGTCGAAGAGATCCTGAAAAACGGTGTGAATCTGTTCGGCAGAACACCGATTGTTAAGGCGGGGAAGCTCAGGTTACTGCCTTACAGTTTAATCTACTACACTCTATCCAACCTGAGCAGGCCTGAGAAGATGAAGGTTAGGCGAGCGCTTTACGGCCATGAGACGAAGAAAAGTTACAAGGGCAAGGTCTACGCGAGCAAGGTCACAGGGCTTGTAGGAGAACTTGAGGGTATGAGAACGGGCATAGCCTCAATCCTCCTTCCTCACGATAAGGTAAAGGTCCTCACCGATACCCTTGATTCTTTCCGTGTGAAGTATGACAGGATTGATGTCTGGCTATCTGAGTCATGACCTAGGGCAACGTATCCACTGCATGTAGAATGTTTCCAATCTGGTGATGTTTGACCATGAACTCCTCGTCTTCTCGTCCTACGACTTCAAACTCACCCGAACTCTTTCAGGCAGTCTCACTCACGAGTCACGAAGTCGTGGAATGCCTAAGAGTCACACCCTAACCGGGAATCTAAGATACAAAGATGCCACCCAGGAAGTTACCCCACAAAAACAGTCCAACTGCGTATAGATGACACGCATAACGACGATGACGATGACTCTGTTCTTTAGGATCTTTCTGGACACCATATCGATGTAAAACCCTTTTTTGATGGTCGTGTTCTTCTCTTCGGCATTCGCTGAGACGCGAGCCGAATTTGAGAAGTAGATCTTGTCGGAGTAGAATCCCTGAAGCGGGCTAGATCTTTCTCGGAGCTGGCTCACTCGACTCTCGGGAATCGTCACGCGTCCAACCTGGGTATTACTCTGTTGATGAGGGATATTTCCTCTCTGTGGCTTGGACACATGCTTGGTCGATTCTTCTCGGAGCGAACTCTTGCCCGGACGCTCTCATTCCTTACTCCACTCGGCGGGGCGAGACCTCGAAATCTATGACGAGAAGCTATTTCAATCCGAAACACAGATTCTAGTTCACTACTTCGGGAGAGTTTTGGAATGTCTCAGGTCGTTCGATTGGGTGTTGTAAAGGCTGGGTGCATCGGAACCCTTCCGATCCTCGAGTTCCTCCTCGACGAGAGGGCTGACAGGCAAGACATAGACGTCAGAGTTGTGGGTGCCGGGGCGAAGATGGATCCGGCTCACTGCGAGGCTGTAGCCAACGAGATCGTACCCTTCAAGCCCGACTTCGCCGTCTTCATCAGCCCGAACGCGACCATCGCGGGTCCGACGAAGGGGAGGCAGACTCTGGCGGCGGCAGGCATCCCAACTATCGTGATCTCGGACGGTCCCACGAAGAAGATCGCGAAGGATCTTGAGGCGGCTGGGTTTGGCTACATCATAATCGAGGCAGACTCGATGATCGGCGCGAGGAGGGAGTTCCTCGACCCGACCGAGATGGCCGTGTTCAACGCCGAGATCTTGAAGGTGCTCGCCGTCACAGGCGCGTTCAACCTCGTCTGCAAGGAATTCGACCGTCTCATCGAGTCGGTGAAGAAGGGCGAGAAGCCCCAGCTACCCCACGTCGTCATAAACAAGGAGAGGGCCGTGGCTGCCGCGGGCTTCGAGAATCCCTATGCGAGGGCTAAGGCGATGGCGGCTCACGAGGCGAGCTGCAAGGTCGCCGACCTGACCGTGGAGGGATGCTTCATCGTCAAGGAGTGGGAGAGGTACACCCAGATCGTCGCGGCGGCTCACGAGATCATGCGGGGGGCTGCCAAGCTGGCGGACGAGGCTCGGGAGATCGAGAAGGGGAGCGACAGCGTTCTGCGCCTCCCACACCACCCGGACGGGACCGTGCTCGAGAAGCGGAAACTACTAACGAAGCCGGAGAAGCCACAGGCCTAGGGTCGTTCGAGTTGGCGATCAAAGTCGTCCTCCTCTCAGGGCGGAGCATCGGACAGGGTAGGGGGAAGGAGGCGGGGAAGGAGTCGCAGCTCTACGCTGAGGCCGCGACTAGCTGCGAGCTGGACCGGTCTGATCTCGAGTCGCTCGGCGTTCAGCCCGGGGCAAACGTTCGGGTAGCCACGCCGTCGGGCAGCGTTATCCTCGTCGCGCGGAGGTCCGCTCACCCCCACCCCGGGATCGCTTTCATCCCGTACGGACCCTGGGCTAATGCCCTAGTAGATCAGGCGACGGACGGAACCGGGATGCCCTCTTTCAAGGGGATAGACGCGGAGATCTCTCCGGCTCCCAACGAGAGGGTTCTGAGTCTCCGGGAGCTCATCTCGGCTTCGTGTGGGGGAAGATAGCATGACGGTCTACGACGATGTGGTCTGCCCGTTTTGCGGCTGTTGCTGCGACGATCTGCGCATTGAGGTTGAAGAGAACAGGATAACAAAGATAGAGAACGCCTGCGTCCTAGGCAGGGCGAAGTTCGAAGTGTATAGAGTCGACAGACACACCTCTCCGGTGGGGCTCCAGGACGGGGTTCCGCGCCCGATAAAGCTCGAGGATGCGGTCGACTGGGTGGCGGAGACACTCGTGAAGTCTCGATACCCCCTTCTGTACGGTTGGAGCTCCACGAGTTGCGAGGCGATCAAGCTCGGGATTGAGCTGGCTGAGGAGGTGGGTGGGGTCTGCGACAACACTACCACCGTCTGTCACGGGCCGACCATCCAAGGGGTCCACGACGTGGGGGAGGTGGCTGCGACCCTAGGCACGGTTAGGCATCGAGCCGACCTGGTCGTCTACTGGGGGTGCAATCCGGTCCACGCTCACCCGAAGCACATGGCTCGGTACACGATCTTCCCGCGGGGCAGGTTCGTGAGGGGGCGGAGTGAGAGGAGGCTGGTCGTGGTTGATCCCAGAAGGACTGACACAGCCCGGCTGGCGGATGTGTTCGTGCAGATCCAGTCCGGCTCCGACTACGAGGTGATATCCGCCCTGAGGATGGCGGTTCGGAATGAGGAGATCGAGGCTGATGCGGTGGGTGGGGTTCCCGTGGAGAGGATTGAGGAGCTTGCTGACCTGATGATGGGTTGCCGGTTCGGGATCCTCTTCTTCGGACTGGGCTTGACGATGAGCGACGGGAAGAATCGGAACATAGACGCCGCGATCTCCCTTGTGCGAGACCTCAACGCCCGAACAAAGTTCCTGATAATGCCCATGAGAGGGCACTTCAACGTCAGCGGCGCCAACATCGTTTCGACTTGGCAGACCGGCTATCCCTTCGCTGTCGACTTCAGCCGTGGTTATCCCTACTACAACCCCGGCGAGACTTCGGCTGTGGACCTTCTCGCTCGGGGGGACTGCGACTCGGTCTTGGTGGTGGCGTCGGATCCTGTAGCCAACTTCCCGCGCGCCGCGGCTAGGAATCTGGTCGGGGTTCCTCTCGCCGTCATCGACTCGCACATAAGCGCCACCTCAACCTGCGCGTGCGTTACAATCCCCTCTGCCTTCGTGGGCATCGAGGCTAGTGGTACGACCTACCGCATGGACGGTGTTCCTCTCCCCCTCAGGAAAGTCGTGGATCCTCCCGAGGGCGTCAGGACGGACGAGGAGATCCTCAGCGCGATTCTGAGGCGGGTTCGAGAGTTGAAGAGGGGTGGCTAGGGATGGAGCTTCTGGTCAAGAACGGGTTCGTGTACGACCCCCTGAACAAAGTCGACGGGGAGATAATGGACATTCAAGTCAGGGACGGAAGGATCGTCGGTCGGGTCTCAAGCTCCGCCGAGGTGATCGATGCCAGCGGCATGATCGTGATGCCCGGGGGTGTGGACTTGCACTCCCACATTGCAGGATCGAAGGTGAACGTGGGGAGGCTGCTCCGACCTGAGGACCATTACTGGGATGTCGTGCCGAAAACGCCTCTCACGAGGTCGGGTGTCGGGCACTCTGTGCCGTCAACATTCACTACCGGCTACCGCTACGCCGAGATGGGTTACACCACTGTCTTCGAGCCCGCCACTCCACCTCTTAAAACATTTCACACCCATGAGGAGCTGAACGACATACCCGTCGTCGACAAGGCTTGCTTCCCCCTCTTCGGGAACAACTGGGTGGTCATGGAGAAGCTCAGGGACGGCAAGCTGAATGAATGCGCCGCGTACGTGGCGTGGATGCTGAAGGTCTCGAAGGGGTACGCGATAAAGATCGTTAACCCAGGTGGAATCGAGGCGTGGGGTTGGGGGAAGAACCTCACCCACATGGACGACGAGGTGCCCAACTTCGGCGTAACCCCTAGGGAGATCATCCGAGGGCTGTGCAAGGTCAATCAGGTCCTTGGGCTGCCCCATCCGATACACGTCCACCCGATCAACATCGGCACCCCAGGCAACTATCGGACCACGCTCGAGACGATGAGGTGTGTCGAGGACCTAGCCAAGGACGGGAAGCCCTGCATCCACATCACTCACGTGCAGTTTCTGGCTTACGGAGGTGTTGACTGGCTCTCGATCTCCTCCCACGCGGACGACATCGCCGCCTACGTGAACAATCACAGCCACGTCACCGTCGACATGGGGCAAGTCATCTTTGGGGACACGACCACGATGACAGCCGACGGACCGTTCCAGTACAGGCTCTACCAGATAACCCACAATAAGTGGGTTAACGCTGATGTGGAAGCCGAGACTGGTGCGGGAATAGTCCCCATCACCTACGTGCGGAAGAACTATGTTCACGCTGTGATGTGGGCGATAGGGCTTGAGCTGGCGCTTCTAGTAAAGGATCCTTGGAAGGTGTACCTGACCACAGATCATCCGAACGGTGGTCCCTTCACCGAGTACCCACGCGTCATCTCCTGGCTGATGAGCAACAAGGTCCGGCAGAGGATCGTTAAGAAGATCCCCCGTCTTGCGAGGGTGAGATCGAACATCAAGGACATCGACCGCGAGATGACCTTCTCGGAGATAGCCGTCATCAGCCGAGCCGCGACTGCGAAGGCGCTCGGACTCAAGGACAAGGGTCACCTGGGTGTCGGGGCGGACGCCGACATATCGATCTACCGAATCAACCCGAAGACGATCGACCCGTCATCCCAGTACAGGGAGATCAGAAGAGCATTCAGAAGGGCGGCGTACACGATCAAGGACGGCGAGGTGGTCGCTAGAGACGGAAAAGTTGTCAAGACGCCAACGGGTCGAACCTACTGGGTGGACCCACAGATCCCGCAAGACCAAATGGCGCGGACCGTCTCGGAGCTGAAGGACAGGTTCGAAGACCTGTACACGGTTAGATTCGCCAACTACGGGGTGAGCGAGGTGCTTCTACCGAGGTCTACACCAATCCCCGCCCAGTCAACACTCTAGGAGGAAACGGTTTGGCCGAGTTGAAGCTATCTCTGAGGCGGAGTCTCAGGGTTCCGATCCAAGCCGAGGTGATCAACCCCACAATCCTAGCTGGCAAGAACCTCAGCGAGGTCTGCAAAGTCCAAGTGTGGGAGGGGAACGCGCTCACAACCTTGGAGGATCTGTTCAAGATCGATGGCGAGCTGGCGAAGGATCCCAAGGAGCAGGCCGTGATCGTGGAGGGAGACCTCTCGAAAGCCCGACGGATTGGGGCGAGGATGTCTGCAGGAAAGATTGTGGTTCTGGGTTCGGCGGGGCTTCTCCTAGGGGAAGAGATGACAGGCGGGAGCATCGTTGTGGAGGGTGCGGCTGGGTCCTGGGTCGGCGCTAAGCTGAAAGGAGGCTCGATAGAGGTCAAGGGCGACGCGGGAGACTTCGTGGGCGCTCCTGCGAGGGGTAGCACGAAGGGAATGGAAGCAGGGGAGGTCATAATCCACGGCAACGCGGGAGCCCAGCTGGGTTGCTTCATGCTGAACGGGCTGATCCGAGTGAAGGGCAAGGTCGGCGCCTTCGCCGGAGTCCACATGCAGGGTGGTGAGATCGTGATAGAGGGAGACTCGGCGGGTAGGCTGGGTGCCCAGATGGTAGGGGGAAGGATAGTCCTCCTAGGTAGGACGCCGTCCGTCCTCCCGAGCTTCGTGATCCAAGAAGTGCGACCCTCGACCCGCGTCGGGAAGGATAAGCTTGAAGGTCCGTTCTACTATCTGGAGGGAGACGTCGCCGAGGACAGCTGGAAGGGAAGACTTTTCATATCTGCAGCGAAGAACCCCCACCTGAAGTTCTTGGAAGAGCATGTCTAGGAGCTTGATTCAGTTGCCTGTGAGCGTGAACCAAAAGGCTCTGAAAATTGTCCTTGAGATGATCGAGGAGAAGGAGGATCTGGCGGTCTCGGTTGAGCGGGCTGGGAACGGCGCTACTCTTATTGACGCTGGGATCGGGGTTAGAGGCGGCTACGAGGCAGGCAGGCTGATAACTGAGATCTGCATGGGTGGTCTCGGAAGCGCGTCGATAGGTCAAGCCTCCTACGATGAACGCGTCATCGAGCATCCGGGCGTCTCTCTCCCTAAGGCTGGCTCTTTTCTGTCGCTCACCCTTCCCACGATATTCGTCGCGACGGACTTCCCATCTGTTGCCCTCTTCGGCGCCCAGTTCGCCGGTTGGCGGGTGAGCCTGGGTCAGTACTTTGCGATGGGCTCGGGGCCGGCTCGAGCTCTCTCGCTGAAACCGAAGGAGATGTACGCGAAGATAGAGTACCAGGACAGCTCTGACTCCGCGGTCATCATCCTAGAGACCACGCAGAAACCGCCCGTTGAGGTTCTTGATCTCATCGCTAAGGAGTGCAAGGTCAGCCCAGACAAGCTGTACGCCATTCTGGTCCCCACCTCGTGTCTGGCTGGGTCGACTCAGATCTCCGGTAGAATCGTGGAGACCGGGCTTCACAAGCTCAGCGAGGTTGGCTTCGACCCCAAGAGGGTCTTGTACGGCAGCGGATACGCGCCGATCGCGCCCATCCACCCTAAGTTCACGAAAGCCATGGGAAGGACGAACGACATGCTCCTCTACGGAGGCGCCACCTTCTTTACCGTAGAGTATGACGACGACGAAGCACTCCGGAAGGTCGTGGAAGCCGTTCCCTCAGCCGGATCGAAGGACTACGGGAAGCCCTTCGCAGATGTCTTCAAGGCGGCGGGCTACGACTTCTACAAGGTTGACCCTGCGTTGTTCGCCCCTGCCTCAATTGTGGTGAACAACCAGAAGACCGGAAGCACCTTCGCGGCTGGAAGAATCAACCCCGAAGTGATCAAGCAGTCGATCTCAACGTAGGCTATAGCCCGGTCCAGGGGCATCTCTTGTAGGGACCAATGATTATCATCACGTTGGTCCCGACAATCCCCTCCAGCTGAAGCTCCTTCTCCAGGAACGCGTTCAGCTCCTCCATCGTCACGAAGAGAACCTCCGCCAGAATGTCCATGTCTCCGCTCGTCCGGTAGAGGGTGTGGATGTCCGGGTGCTTCGAGAGGTGGTCGATTATGATCCTCAGCTTCGCGGGCTGAACCCTGAGACCCACGAACGCCTTGATCACTCTCCCCAGCTTGTGGTAGTCGAGCAGCACGGTGAACCGCTGGATCATCTTGTCCTCAATAAGCTTCTCCACCCGCCTCCGCACGGTGGCTTCGTTCACCCCGAGCTCCTTAGCCATCTCCACGTACGGCGTCCTGGCGTTCTGTTGGAGCAGCCTGACTATCTTCATGTCTAGTGTGTCGAGCGACGACAAGATACCCTCAAACCCCCGTGCCGAGCGTCACGAAGCGCGGATTTTAATCCGAATTTCGTCTGCACTTTGCCAATATTTATCGTTTTTGCTTTACAAAAGTTTTATAAACTTAGATTTTGCGGTGAAAAAAAGCGGTTCAGGGAACGGCTTTATAGGATTTTGCGCATAGCAAAATGTCAAACTCAGCAGTGAAATCAACACAAATAGGCAATTCTTTGTCGTTTCTCGGCATGCCCCTTTCCTCGCCCACATTCATACTAGATAGAGGAGGTGTAAACATGGAAGCGACAAGCATCGTAAAGGAGATACCCGCCTCCCTCTGGGAGACCGCTGCGGAGAGACTGACCGACCTGATCCTCAGCGCGCCCAGCGGCTTCCGCCTTCCTCCGGGACTCGTCCACAGCATCCTCTACGTCTGGCAGAGAGACCAGCTCGCGACCGAGACAGGGCTCTCCCGCCTTCTGGAGGCTGCGAGGATAGTGGACGCGGAGAAGACCGAGGCCGTTCTGACCGAGCTCGGGGTTCAGGTCCACGCGGTCGCCAGCCTCAGAGGGATGAAGATGGTGTGGAAGGTCTAGGCAAAGCCGAAGAGTAGGTCGGGCGCAGAGCGATGGTCAAGTTCGGATTGGAGTTCGTGCCCAGGGAGCTATACTGGAAGACGACCTTCTACGCCATCCAGGCGGAGAGGGCGGGCTTCGACTACCTCTGGATAACTGACCACTTCAACAACCGGAACGTGTACGTCAGCCTATCGATCGTCTCGGCGTACACGGATCGCATCAGGTTTGGGCCTGGAGTGACCAATCCCTACCTGTGCCACCCTGTGGTCACCGCTCAGGCGGTGGCCTCCCTCGCCGAGATAGCCCCTGGACGAGTTGTCTGCGGCATCGGCGTCGGTGACAGGACGACTCTAGGTATGGTCAACACCGAGCAGGTGAAGCCGCTAGCCGCGATGCGGGAGTCGGTGGGGATCATACGGGCTGTAACGAGCGGGAAGGACGCCGTCTCCGAGGGTGAGGTCTTCAAGGTCTCGGGCGCTAGGCTCAACTTCTCGATCGGCAGCCCGATCCCGATCTACCTCGGAGCCCAGGGTCCTCGCATGCTATCCCTCGCGGCTGAGATAGGAGACGGAGTTCTCATCAACGCCTCCAACTCAAAGGACATCGAGCCCGCCCTCGGGTTCATCAAAGAGGGCGCCGCAAAGGCTGGGAGGAGCGTGGACAGCCTCGACGTGGCGGCGTACACGTCATTCTCCGTGCACGATGACCCGAAACGGGCGCTCAAGGCGGTGGTTCCGGTGGTGGCGTTCATCGTCGCCGGCTCTCCCGACGTGGTCCTCCAGCGGCACGGGATCCAGCCGGAGGTTGCTGCCAAGATTCGCGACGGGATATCCCACGAAAAGTGGGGCGATGCGTTCGGTAGCGTGACACCCGAGATGGTGGAGGCGTTCTCAGTCTGCGGCACTCCGGATGAGTGTGTTGAGAAAATATCCCGCTTGGTGAAACTTGGAGTAAGTCAGTTCGTGACAGGGTCCCCGATCGGTCCGAACGTCCGCAGATCTATAAACACCATCGGGACAAAGATCCTTCCGAACTTCAAGGGTTGAGGAGGGGGTGACATGATCTCAGCCTACATCTTTCTCAAGGTGAAGCCGAACAAGGACCGTGAGGTCATTGGGAAGATAAGAAAGCTTTCCAAGGTGAAGGAGGTAACGAGTGTCTACGGAGAGTACGACCTCATCGTGAAGGTCGAGGCGGAGTCGCTTGAAGACTTGGACTCGATCGTGTTCGATAGCATCAGGGCGATACCCGAGGTGGACGCGACGACCACCTGCATCGCCACTGGCAAGTGGTAACCCCGCGTCTTCTCCCAAAAGCTATTATTGATTCGAGTTCACGAGTGCTTATTGGGCGAGCCTGCCCGCTCCTTGTGTGGCGCGCCCTTTCTAGGGAGATGTTGGTGGAGTTGAAGGAGCTACTAGTCACGATTCCGGACGACCTAGCCAGCTACCTCGCCCTTCTCGAGAAGCTCCAGTACGTGAAGAGCAAGAAGCAGGTAGTCGCGACCGCTCTCGCCTACTACAAGATGCTGGGAATGCACGATTGGGCTGAGTCGGTCTACAGGATCGGGGGGAGTCGAGTGTTCTTCGTTGATCAGGGTATGCTGATGGAGATGTTCCACGCGCTGACCAACGAGGAGCTACTGGAGCTTGGGATGAGGGCTGCGCTGAGGAGGAAGATAGAGAATCCCAACATCAGGGAGATCGACACAACCGACAGGAAGAACTGGCCGCTGATCCTGAAGGATCTGGAGATCATGGGCTGGGGGCTCTTCTACCTGGTCAGGGGGGAGATCCGGATCGATCTCTGTGTGATCCCAGCTCCCTACCTGATCGGGTATCTAAGCACTTTACTGGGAAAGAAGTTCAAGCATCACCCTACGCAGATCTCTCACCTCGTGGTGCTCGTGCCCGAGGTAAAGGAGCGCGATGAGAAGGGCTCCGGAAGGAAGAGTGGGAGGTTTGAGCTAACTCCCTGACTTCGCAACCTACATGTTTCACGAGGCTCAGGCGGAACGACCTTCGACAGCCTCGACGAGCGGTTTCACGAGCCGCTCGTAGCCGACAGCCATTATGTGACAGCCGGAGGCGTGAGTGGTCTTCTTCAGCTCCTTGATGAAATTGGCGAAGAACTCGACGTTGATCTCGTCGTACTTGTTAGCCCTCGCCACCTTGTCCTTGATCTCCGAGGCTTTCTTGAGCTTGTCCATGAAGTCGGGCGGGACGGAGACGCCGGGGATGTTCTTGTTGAAGAAGTCGGCGACCCCGTAAGACTTGCACGGGAAGGTCCCGACTATGACCGGGATGTCGTAGCGCCTCATCTCGTTCAGGAAGTTCTTCGTCCTGTCCATCTCGAATACCACCTGGGTCTGCATGAAGTCGGCTCCGAGCTTCACCTTCCTGTCGATCTTCATGAGCTCGGGCTCTAGGGGGTCTGCATTCGGATTGCCAGCCATTCCAATGTGCAGTTTTGGCGGCTTCTCTATGGGCAACCCCATCAGGTCCTTCCCCTCGTTCACCATCCTCTTGACCATGTAGACCAGCTGGGCCGAGTCTAGGTCGTAGACCGGCTTGGCTCCTGGGTTGTCGCTGAAGGTGGTGTGGTCGCCGCTGAGAGCCAGAATGTTCTTGATGCCAAGCGTTGCCGCCCCCAGGACATCCGAGACCAGGGCAAGTCTATTCCTATCCCGGACGCAGAGCTGGTAGACCGCTTCCATGCCGGTCTCCTTCTGGATGATGTAGGAGGCGACGAGGCTGCTCATATAGGCGCAGGACTTCGGGTTGTCTGTGACGTTGCAGGCGACAGCGTACCCCAGATGAGCCTTAGCCACCTCAATGATCTCGTGAGGGTCCGTGGTTTTCAAGGGTTCGATTTCGCCGGTGAAGACGAACTTCTTCGCATTGAGCATCTTCATCAGTTCGCTGTAGGCTTCTCTCGCCATCTGGCTATCCCTCCACCTCGCTCTTTATCTCCCCGGGCTGAGCCTTGATGGAGTAGTCTTCGGGCGCTCTGAACTTCGCGTAGCTGTCAAGCATCCCTCTTTCCTTGAGGCTCTTCCAGATCAGCACCCACGCGCAGTCACGGGTGTAGTTGCCCACCTCGCACTTGCCCTTTGTCTGGCCACCGCACGGTCCGTTCTTTATGCTCTTGGCGCACCTGGCTACGGGGCAGATGCCTCCTGTCTCGTATAGGACGCAGTTCCCGCAGGCGCGGCAGTACTCGTAGAGGTTTCCGAGCTCTCGGTCCTGCATGCCGATGAACTTCGTGTCGTTCGCCGGTACCACGATCTTGTCCGCGAAGGCTTGGGCGATGGTCTGCACTCCGACACCGCAAGCGAGGGAGAGCACTTTCTGATAATCTCCGATAAGGGGTCTCAGGCTGGTGGAGACCACTCGGAGGTCGCACTGTCTCAGGATGGTCACGGGCTTGACCTTGAGCGCCTTGTTATCCCTCAGCTTCTTTCCCATCTCCAACAGCGTCTTCATCGTCTCCGCCTGCTTCTGCCCTCCCACCTGGTATATTCCGGCGCATCCGTCGCAGCCGACTATCAGAACGCTCTCCGCGTCTCCTAGCAAGTTCAGTATCTCCTCGAGGGGTTTCTGCTCTAGGACGATCACGTTCTCTTCTTCCTCCTATCATTGTTTTGAGAACTGCAAGATTCCCGTTGCGGGAACACGGTTCAACCCAAAACCCAGCTTCTCGGGGTCGATCCCAAGCGCCACGCCGAGGAGCTGGGGATAAAACAGTACGGGCAGATTGTAGCTACCTACCGAGGTTTCTGAAATTCTTGATTGCTGGAGGTCAAACTGCAGCTCGCAGGTCGGGCATACGGTGACCATTGCGTCCGCTCCAGCCTTCTTCGCGTCTTGGATCTTCGCCTTCGTCAGGCGTAGGCTGAGGTCCTCGTCCACAGCTAGGGTAGGGGCTCCGCAGCACCAGAGCTTCAGAGGCCAGTACACGCTCTCCGCCCCGGTGGCTTCAACGAGCTCGTCCAAAAACCTGGGGTTCTCAGGGTTGGCTACCCCTGTGATCTCCGAGGGTCTTATGAGGTGGCACCCATAGTGGACTGCGACCTTTAATCCCTTCAGAGGCTTCTTGACCATCGATCGGATCCTGTCTAAACCTATCTCGTGGTAGAGGACGTTCGAAAAGTGCTTGATCTCGGCCTCTCCGCTGAACTTGGGGCCCGTGTCCTCCATGAGTTCGTTCACTCGATCCCTAAGCTGGGGGTCCTCAACAAGCGTGAGCCTCGCCTCTGCCAAGGAACTGTAGCATCCCGTGCACAGGGTGAGTATGTTCAACCCCATCTTCTCGGCTAGGGCAATGTTTCTCGCGGCCATGGCGAGGTACGACTCGTAGTCGAGTGACCTGACGAACGTCGGTCCGCAGCATCCCGCCCCCTCTATGTCCCGGAGCTCGATTCCGAGCGCCTCCGAGACACGCCTGGCCGAAGCGTCGTAGTTATTCTGTCTCGCTGGAATTGTGCATCCTAGAAAGAGAGCGTACCTCATTACTTTGCCTCCTGGAACAGCCTTCTTAAGCTGGTTCTTCCGAGCAACCTCTGGGTGGCGGCTACATCGGCTCTGGGCGTTGGCGGGATTCCCAGAAACTTCCGGTCCTCCTCCTCTAAGTCGGTGACGTCGCCGGACCTGCCTGAGTCGTAGATCTTCCGGATGAGCTCAACCAGTCCTTCGGGCGCACCCCTCTCACGGGCGGCAACGTTCTTCATCGCAAACATGACGTTCGCCACGTTCACTCCCTGGGGGCATCTCGCGTTGCAGGTGAAGCAGGTTGAGCAGATCCATATCGTCCTTGAGCCTATGACGCGATCTCTCATCCCGAGGATGGCGAGTCTGATCACTTGGTGAGGCTTCACTTCGAGGTACTCGGAGAACGGGCAGCTGGAGGAGCATATGCCACACTGGTAGCAGTCCAGGAGCGTTTTTCCCTCGGGTGTGTTTGCGATCTCGAACTTGAAGTCCCGACTCAGCTTGGCGGTCTCGATCGTGGCTGGTGACGCGTGGCTCAAGCGCTCAACCTCCCCTTTGAGGAGCCTTTATGGCGTTCGCCCTGAGTTTCCTGAGCATCTCGGTGAACTCTTCGACCACCGCAGCAAGCTTCTTTCCCTCCCCAGCCGAGACCCACTCGATCCTAAGCCTCTCAGAGTCAACTCCCACCTGCTTGAGCGCTCGTTTCAGCGCCTTAACCCTCTGTTCCGCGCGGAGGTTACCCGAAACATAGTGGCAGTCACCCTTGTGGCAGCCGCCTATCAGGACGCCATCTGCGCCCAGCTGGAACGCCCTGAGAATGTGGAGCGGCTCGACTCTGCCCGAGCACATCACCCTCACCACCCTGGTGGAGGCTGGGTACTTGAACCTGCTCACCCCAGCGGTGTCCGCGCCGGCGTAGGCGCACCAGTTACAGAAGAATGACAGGATTCTCAGCTCATCTGACCCGGCTGGCCTCCTCATCGCCTCGTCCACCATCGCGGTGATCTGGTCGTCCCTGAAGTGATGCATGCTTATCGCCGAGGAAGGGCACTCGACGGCGCAGACCCCACAACCCTTGCAGAGGATGGGGTTGACCTCGCTCACTCCGCTGACCATTTTGACCGCGCCGTATTTGCAGGCGGCCTCGCAGTTTGCGCAACCGATGCACAGGGCTGGGTTGACCTCAGCCGTGATGGGCTCAGCTATCGCAACTCCTCTCATGAGGGGTATCAGGCTCCGAGACACGGCTCCCAAGGCCTGGCTTGTGCACCTCTCCAAGTCCATCGGGCTGTGCGCGGTTCCGCAGATGTAGACACCGTCGCTGGCGAAGTCCACAGGTCTCAGCTTCGGATGAGCCTCAAGGAAGAAGCCGTTTGTGTCTAGGGGGACTTTCAACGCGGTTGAGATGTCCTTGTTCGATTCCGGAGGAACGAGTGGGGTTGCAAGAACGATCGTATCGGCTGCGGTCCTCAGCTTCATCATGGAGATTGTGTCGTAAACGTCCACCACGAGTTCTCTCCCACCTGGGATGCTAGAGACCTGGGGGGGCGTCTCAACGCTATACCGAGTGAACGTTATTCCCTGCTCCCTAGCCTCTCTGTAGAACTCTTCACCCATGAGGGGCAGCCTTATGTCGCGGTAGAGGACCGAGATGCTGGTCTTCGGGTGCATCTTCTTCAGGGTCAAAGCGGTGTCGAGGGCCTCCGCGCAGCAGGTGGCTGAGCAGTACGTTCTTCCCTCCCTCTCCCTCGACCCAGCGCAAAGGACGAAGACCACCTCTTTTCCATCTTGAACCTTCCCAGCGTGGAGAAGCTCCTCGAACTCCGAGAGCGTAACCACCCCATCAAGTTCTCTATACCCGTACAATCCCTTGGACTTCAGCTCCTCCGACCCTGTCGACACGATAACCGTCCCGACCTTGACTGTCCTCTCCTTGCCGTCTTGGTCGAGGGTCACGTCAAAGTTTCCTATAGAACCCGCTACCTCCTTGACCCGCGTTGACGTAAGCACCTCAACGTTCCCATGGGTCTTCAAATCCTCAAGTTCGGACGCGAGGAGTTCGGAGGGCTTCGTCTCTTCGAATGGTATCTTGCGCGATGTCCTCAGCCTGCCTCCGAGCTCTCTGTGACGCTCCGTTAGGTACGCTTTGAATCCTTTCTCGGCGAGGGCCTTCGCCGCGACTATGCCTGACAGGCCTCCACCGATGACTAGGGCAGCCGGATGTACCGACGTCTCAAGCCTGTACAGCGGCTCTAGGAGGATGGCTCGAGCCACAGCCATCCTGATGAGGTCCTTGGCCTTCTGGGTCGCCTCTGCCTGGCTTGTGTGGACCCAGGAGTCGTGCTCCCTTATGTTGACCATCTCAAAGAGGTACGGGTTAAGACCCGCCTCCTCGCACGTCTTCCTGAAGAGGGGTTCGTGAGTTCTAGGCGTACAGGCAGCGACGATGACCCGATTGAGGTTCCGCTTCTCCATCTCCTCTTTTATCTTCACCTGGGAGTCTTCGGAGCACATGAACGTGCGTTCCTCGGAGTAGGCGACCTTAGGGAGTGTCTCCGAGTATTTCACCACATCAGGGACGTTCACGACGGAGCCTATGTTGATCCCGCAATGGCAGACGAAGACGCCAATCCTCGGCTCCTTCCCCAGCGCTTTCTCCCCAACAGCTGCCACCTCTTTGAGCGCCTTGACTGTTGTCGCCCTGGAGGCTGCCATCGCCGCAGCCGCGCTCGCTTGGGCGACAGTATCAGAGATGTCCTTTGGCTCCTGACATCCCCCAGAGATGAAGACACCCGGGACCGCGGTCTCGACCGATCGAGTCTGGTTCTGGGGCTTGAAGAAGCCGTGCCTGGTCATCTCTAGACCAATGATCTCAGTCAGCTGCCCTGAGTCGGCTCGGGGTATTGCGGCGGGGCAAAGAACCACCAGCTCGGCTTCCTCTGTCCTAACCTCGCCCGAGACCATGTCGCTGTACCTGACTGTCAGGTTCTTGGTCGCGGGGTCCTCGAGCACCTCGCCCGGAAGCCCCTTCACGTACTGGACCTTGAACTCCTCCTGAGCCCGTCGAACGAGCTCCTCATGACCCTTGCCCACCGCCCTGATGTCGTTGTAAAGAATCGTGGCTCTTGTATCGGGGTAGTGCTCCCGAGTGGAGAACGCCTGCTTTGTAGCGTACATGCAGCAGATCTGGGAGCAGTATGGCTTTGCATCAACGTTCCTAGACCCGACGCACTGTATGAAGACGACAGACTTCGGTCGCTTCCCGTCGGAGGGCCTTACGACCTCGCCCCCAGTCGGGCCAGCGGCGCTCATCAGTCGCTCGTACTGAGGTGCGGTGACGACGTTTTTGAAGCGCCCGTATCCGTACTGCTGAAGAATGCCGGGGTCGAGGATGTCGAAGCCGGTGGCGACGATGATCGCCGCCACTTCCAACGTCTCCTCCCTTTGTTTTTGCTCGTAGTCCACGGCGCCCGCGGGGCACACCTTCTCGCAGACACCGCAGATCCCCTTCGTGAAGTGGAGGCAGTTCTCCCTGTCGATCGTGGCGATGGCTGGAACAGCCTGTTGAAAGGGTATGAATATCGCCTTCCGCATCCCCATCCCGAAGTCGAACTCGCTCGGAATCCTCGTCGGACACTTCTCGACGCAGACCCTGCACCCGGTGCACTTCGCCTCATCCACGTATCGAGGCCTCCGCTCGACCTTGACCCTGTAGGTCGAGCACCCGTTCAGGGGGATGACCTTCCTCACCTCGGAGTACGCGAGAAGCTTGATGTTGGGGTGGCGTGCCACCTCAACCATCTTCGGTGCGAGTATGCATATGGAACAATCGAGCGTGGGGAAGGTCTTGTCGAGCTTGGCCATACGTCCGCCTATGGACGGTTCCTTCTCAACAAGATAGACCCGGTGTCCCTGGTCTGCAAGGTCAAGGGAGGCTGTTATGCCCGAGATTCCACCGCCGATTATGAGAATGCTTTGAGTAGCGCCCGAGAGTGGCAAACCTGTGTCCTCCGGACGACCCGGGCTCAGCCCGGGTGAACAAAGCTTTACAACGTTTTCCCTTAATGTCTTACTTAAGATTAGTGCCAGTCGTCGCCAGATAACCGTTCCAGTGTCGATTTCCGGATCAGACGAGCGGCGGTATGGTGCTTCATGGCGGCTCGCTACCGCTACCCTCCGGCTTTAATACACTTTGGGGCGCTCGCGCTTCGCGATTGCCAACCTCTTCAGGATTCCGAGGAACGGCTCATCAGCTCCAGCCCTCCTCGCCTCCACGAGCCCCAATTCCACTGCCCTGCTCAGGGCGGCCGACCCGCGGTCGGTGCGGACGATGGCGGCTGTCCAGCCGTCCAAGCCCACTCCGCCGCAGGAGATGTCCGCCAAGTCGGCTGCGAAGTCCCTGCAGTACTTGCAGAAAGGCTCAGCATACTGCCTTGCCTCCTTGAGGGGTATGTCCTTCACCTCTCCCGACCGCAGGTGGAGGAGGATCTTTCCCTTGATGTTCATCTTAGCCAGATCTGTGAGCCTAACCCCCATCTCTCCTTGGATCTTCCCCACCATCAGCCCTTCGTAGGTGAAGCTCTCGGAGCAGAAGAGCCCCACATCGAGTGCCAGAGCCCTCGAGAACCTCTTGATCGGGGATTGCTCTATCCTTCGAGATGCGAGGATCTGGCATGGCGTCCCGACGAAGGCGATCTTCTGAAGCCCCGACGCGACCCCGTCTCGAAAGGCCAGCAGGTTCGGAGAGTACGTGTATCTGGTCCCCGCACAGGCGGCTAGGTCGTCGGGTGTCTTGACTACCGCCGGAATTGGCATCCACGGGCGATCGCTGGAGGACCCCGAGACCGCGGCGCAATCGATTGTGCCTTCTCGCATCGCGGAGGTCAGAATGGCTGTCACCGCGCCTCCGTCTTGACACCTCTCTCGAAGAGCCTGGCTTGTGGCGCGCACAACGTATATCTCCCTTGCGACGCCATAGGGCTCCTCCTCCCTTCGAGTTCTTCCAAAGATCGCCGTCTCTAGTTCGCTGATGGGTGGCACGTATCTCGGGCAGACCTTCAAACACAGGCCGCAGTTGGTGCAGTCCCCAACGAGAACGGACTTCCCACCTTCGAGGCTGACGACCTTCACAGGACAAGCTGTCACACAGGCGCCACACCCCACACACAGACCCGCGCCGACAACCTTCTGGTCTAGTTCCTTGAACCCAGGTCTCTCCGCCATTTCCCATCCCTTTCCCTTGATTTGAAGTCTGGTAAGCCTATTACTCTTTTGACGTATCGCGATTGATCCGATCGGTTGCGCTTGTGTGAGCGCTGTGACTGAGTTCAGCTGGACGCCATGTTTATATGTACGAGCGCTCGTATAATTTTGTACGAGAACTCGTAAAAGGTCACGGTCAAAATGCTGGCTCAACTCATACTAACGCTCCGAGAGGGACTCGAGGCTGCCCTTATCGTAACGATTCTGGCTAGCTATCTTGGAAGAATCGGAAGGAAAGACCTGATCAAGTACCTGTACCTTGGAAGCGGACTGGCTGTTCTCGCAAGCGTACTTGTCGCAGCGCTTCTGTGGACTCTGTATGGGTACGTCGAAGGCATCGCCAGCCACTGGTTCGAGGCCTTCGCCATGTTCACGGCGGCCTCCGTTCTAACATACATGATCCTTTGGATGGCGAAGAACAGTCGCAGGATAAGAGGTGAGCTCCAGGAGAGGGTAGACGTCGCCATCTCATCGGGTCAGCTGCTAGGGATCGCCCTCCTCGCTTTCACCTCGGTCCTCAGGGAAGGCGTCGAAACCACCCTCTTCCTATCCACCGCTGCAATACTCGCCCTAGGCGATACGATCATCGGAGCCGCGATCGGGTTTGCTGTAGCACTTCTCATCTCGCTTCTACTCATGAGGGGCACGCTTAGGCTGGACTGGAGGAAGTTCTTCATGTACACCAGCGCGCTGCTCATCCTCTTTGCGTCCGGCATAGTGATGCACGGAGCCGAGGCACTTCAGGAGCTGGGCATCCTTCCGCCTGTGGTCGAACACGTCTACGACCTGAGCGCTGTGCTTCCCGAGTACAGCCCCATCGGCTCTCTCATCCACGTCTTCACCGGCTACCACGAGAGTCCATCGCTGCTGATGCTCTTGGTCCAGCTAGGCTACTTGGTGGTCTTCGGGGTTTACGTGTACCGCGTCTATCGGGTGTGCCCCGTCGAATCCCAGACCGTGAAACCCGGATCATCCATAAGAGAGGTGAATAAGTCTGCATGAGCGTCAAACGCCAGAAGTCGCGGGAGGTCTCGCCTGCCTCCGAGGAGTATCTCGAGACTATCTACAAGCTCGAAGAGCAGACCGGCTCGGCCCGGACCTCAGACTTGGTCGACCAACTGAAGGTCGCGCCCGGGTCAATCACAAACACCATCGAGAGCCTGGAGAGACAGGGGTTGATCGTGCACGAACCCTACCGTGGCGTCAGGCTCACCGAGGTGGGCAGACAGATCGCTCTGAGCGTCATCAGGCGGCACCGCCTGTTCGAACGGCTTCTGACGGATGTCCTCCACTTGGAATGGAGCAAGGCTCACGAGGCCGCGTGTAAGCTCGAGCACGGGGCTACAAGAGAGGTCACCGAGCGCATCGAGGAGACGCTCGGGCACCCCAGTTCGTGTCCACACGGAAACCCCATCCCCACGGAGAGTGGAGAGATTTCCGAGGAGAAGTCTCAGCCTTTGGGTGAACTAGACTTGGGCGAACGCGGTGTCATTGTGAAGATAGTCGAAGAGAGACGGGACGTGCTTGAATACCTCTCAAACCTGCAGCTTGTGCCTGGAGCCGCCGTTCAGGTCGAGGAGAAACTCCAGCCTGATGGACCGATCACGGTAAAGGTGGCGGGAGCGAGTCGCGCCCTGAGTAGAGATCTCGCCTCCGTCATCCGGGTCAAACAGGTGAGCGGCGAAGAGACGGAAGAACCGCTTGTTGAGCCGGTGAATGGAATGAGCGGAAACGCGACTGCGATCAACGAACGAGAAATGATGGTGAGAAGGTACGGGAGAATCGTGTCGATCACAGAGCTCAAGCCTGGTCAGAAGGCAAGAATCGCGTTTGTTAGAGGGGGGTCCAGAGTAGTACAAAGGTTGGCTGACCTGGGGCTCACCCCTGAGACTGTCGTTTCTGTGTTGAAGGCAGCTCCTTTTCATGGGCCAGTCGAAGTTGCGGTGAGAGGAAGCAGACTAGCCATTGGGCGGGGAATCGCCGAGAAGATACTGGTGCAGGCGGAGGCAGCCTAGGGTGTCTTCGTGCCACCCAACCGCCTCTGAGAAGAGAGCTGCCAAAAACAAAGCTGATTTAACCATTGCTCTGGCTGGAAATTCGAACGTTGGGAAGAGCGCGATATTCAACTGTTTGACTGGCGCACATCAGCACGTTGGGAACTGGCCGGGGAAGACTGTCGAAAGGGCTGAGGGCAGTTTACGTTTCAAGGGCTTTGAGATCGACGTCGTGGACCTCCCCGGCATCTACTCTTTTTCAACATTCTCGTTAGAGGAGCTGGTGTCTCGTGAGTACATCGCCCGTGAGAAACCGGACGTTGTTGTGAACGTGGTTGACGCCTGTGTGTTGGAGAGGAACCTCTTCTTCACCCTTCAGCTGGTTGAATTGCATGTCCCCCTCATAATCGCGCTTAACCAAGTAGACTTGGCTAGAGCGAGGGGCATAAGGATAGACGAGAAGAAGCTGGGCGATTTTTTCGGCGTGCCCGTGGTTTCCACAGTTGGGATAAAAGGAGTCGGTGTCCATGACCTGGCTGATCTAGCGATCAAGATAGCCCGAGGCGAGTTGAAAGCTGAGCCGAAAGAGGTCAAGTATGGCAGAGAGATAGAGGAAAGAGTTGGAAAACTAAGAGCCCTTCTGGATGCTGAGCACGTTTTCTCCTATCCGTCGCGTTTTGTGGCGATGAAACTTCTCGAGGGAGACGACGCCATAAGAAGAGAGGTGCGTAATGTTAGCGACAGGATCGTAACAACAGCCGAAGAATACGCGAAAGAGATTGAGCAGATTCACGGGGAACCCTGCCCTATCGTAATCTCCTCGGAGAGGTACGCCATAGCGAACAAGGTCGCAAAAGAGGCTCAGAAGACGGCGGTTCAAAAATCGATGAGCCTCGCGGACAGGATTGATGAGGTGGCTACAAACAAGTTTTCGGGCTACCTTTTGATGCTCGCTGTGATGTTCTTCGTTTTCTACGCGATATTCTCCTTCGGCAATCTCCTATCAACGTCTATCTCAAACATCTTCAGTGCGCTCAGACCTCAAACCCTCAGCCCTGAGCAGGTAATCCTCTGGGAGGGCTTGGTGGGCGGGTTTGTTGCCGCGGTGACCTTGGTTCTGCCCTACGTCTTGCCCTTCTATCTTCTCCTCACAGTACTGGAGGATTCAGGCTATCTTCCACGGGTCGCGTTTCTGCTCGATAATCTCATGCACAAGATCGGTTTGCACGGAAAGGCGATAATACCCATAATCCTAGGCTATGGATGCAACGTGCCCGCGTGCTACTCTTGCAGAATCATGGAAACGCAACGCGACCGGCTGATAGCCGCGTTCGTGATAACCTTCGTCCCGTGCACTGCCAGAATAATAGTAGTCCTTGGTCTGGTTGCGTCGTTCGTTAGCGTCGAGTGGGCCTTCGCCCTCCTCCTGATCGACTTGGCGATAATCTTTGGATTGGGCAGAATCGCCTTCAAGGCGATCCCGGGCGAGTCCATGGGGATGATAATGGAGCTTCACTCCTTGAGGCTGCCATCGTTGCGCGTGGTCGCCGTCCAGACGTGGGCTAAGGTCAAGTCCATATTCTACATGGTCTTTCCGATCTACATGATCGGAGGAACGATTCTCGCTACGCTTCAAGTAGCAGGTTTTCTGAAACCCGTGGAAGCCCTCTTGTCCCCCGTAACCGTCGGTTGGCTTGGGCTACCGTCGATTGCTGGCGTCCTCCTCTTGTTCGGGGTTGTGCGGAAGGAGCTCGTGGTCGTCATGCCCGCGGTCCTCTTCGGCACGACGGACCTTTCGACAGTGTTCACCCCGGTTCAGATGATCGTGCTAGCCTTTGTGACGATGATATACGTGCCGTGCGTCGCCACGTTTGTCATGCTAAAGAGGGAGTTCGGGTGGAAAACAGCCTCTTACATAACGATCTTCGAGCTCGTCTTTGCGATACTTCTGGGCGGTGTATTCTTCAGGGGTCTACAGTTCCTCGTGTGGTGAGACGGCGACGACACAGAAGGCTCAGATATGGCTGGCTTTGGTGGGTTTTTAGGTCACTGCCCCTCTCTTTCCCTGTGAATGGCTATGAGGCTTCTGACACTTCGAGGCTAATTTCACATTTTATTAGAAACGTTTCAGACTTAGCAAACCCTCGGTGGGTCGATGAGTCGGCTGAGGGGATTTCTCCCTCTGTCGTTTGGGTCAAATACTTGAAATGTCTTGTACGACTTAGGGACGGGAGAAGAAGGGTCGCAACTCAGCTAGGACAAGACAGAGGTCGCGTTGGAAGAGCGGTGGCACTCTATGGACTTTGTTTTTGAGCCGTTTCTCCTAAGCCTGATCGCAGGAACGGCGACGGGGATCGGAGGCGTGATAGTCCTTGCGCTGAAAGGGGTCGGTGACCGGGTTGTGGGCTTCTCCATGGGATTCGCCTCAGGAGTGATGCTTCTGGTCGCATTCAATAACCTCTTCCTTGAGGCGGCGGGGTTGCTCACACACCTCGAGTTGATATCAATGTTCTCCTTGGGAGTTCTTGTCATAGTTATCCTCGACCTGACTCTCCCTCACATTGAACTGACTACTAGGAGGGGGAAGGGGGAGAGTACGAAGATGTTCAGGACAGGCGTGCTCATAGCCATAGGCATAACGCTTCACAATCTTCCTGAAGGACTGGTTGTGACCGCAGGCTACGCCCACATCCCACGACTGGGTCTGATAATCGCCATCGCCATAATGCTTCACAACATACCCGAGGGCGTCGCTACAGCCATCCCTTTGACAGCGGGAGGGATGAAGCCATCCAAGATCGCAATTCTTACGTTTCTCTCGGGGTTGGCTGAGCCGGTTGCGGCCCTGGTTGGGTCCATCGCTTTCTCCTTTGTTGGGACTAAGGGTGTGATCGGTTCTTCACTGGCCTTCGCGGCTGGAGTGATGACCTACATCACCGCAGACGAACTGATCCCGGTAGCGCATGAGTACGGACACAAGCACACCGTCTCCGTTGGTCTCCTGATTGGCATAATATTCGCCTTGATGGTCGATGTCTTGCTCAGCTAGGCGTTTGCCGATGCCCCAGCTTGAATGAAACCCTAACGACCCGTTTGTTTTTTCAATAAACTATTTCTGATCTAAAACCCAATCCCCTGTCTGATGCGCCAATGAAGAAAGTCGAGATGCTGTACCTTAGCCAGGAAGACATTCTGAGGATGGGAATCCCCCTCAAAGAGGTCATCCCCCTAGTGGAGAGAGGGCTCTACGAGCACGGCATGGGGCGCGTGGAGAACCCGCCCAAGCCAGGCATCCACACGAAGCCCGACTCCTTCATCCACGCGATGCCAGCTTACTTCCGGGAGCTCGGAATAGGCGGACTGAAGTGGGTGAGCGGCTACCCGAGCAACAGGGAGCTCGGGCTTCCCCAGATCCTGGGGGTTATGATCACGAACGACATGGAAACCGGTGTGCCGACGGCGGTGATGGACTGCCGCTGGATCACGGCTGCGAGGACCGCCGCCGTATCCGCGGTCACAGCGAAGTTCTGCGCCCGGAAAGACTCGGAGGTCTTCGGGGTAATCGGCTGTGGCGTTCAGGGTCGCATGAACCTTGTTGCCCTTAGGGAAGTGCTCCCAGGCATAAGCAGGGTCAAGATCTACGACATCAGCAAGGACGCGATGAGGAGATTCAAAGAAGACCTGGAGAAGAAGGTGGGCGTCGATATACAAGCCGCCGAAAGCGTCGAGGCAGCTGCGAGGGGCTCAGACATCATCCTGACCGCCACCCAGAGGCTCCCTAGGCCCCTGGTGAGGGATGAGTGGTTCGGTTCCGGCTGCCTCGGCATGGGACTTGAAGCGAGCAGGGCGTGGTACGGAGACGCCATACTGAAGGCGGACAAGTTCGTGACGGACAGCTGGGAGCAGACAGCCCACTTCCGCGAGCAGGGGGCGTTCCCCGATGGTCTGCCGAGGCTCTATGCCGAGCTGGGCGAGATAGTTGCAGGGAAAAAGGCTGGCAGGGATAACGACGAGGAAAGGATCTTGGCGATAAACATCGGTCTAGCCCTGGAGGACGTGATAGTCGCAAACAGGATATACGAGATAGCGAAGGAGAGAGGAGGATACAAGACCCTAACTCTAATGGAGAGTGAGTTTTAGCCGGGATTGATCTGTTGCCGGGAAAGCTTTAACAAGTAAAGCAGTTTTCGGTTCGTCGATGGACCATCCGAACGTGAACGCCTTTCCCGAGGGCGTGATGAGGACCGAGAAGGGGCACGTGGCCGAGCTTCAGGCGAGGATCAGACTATCTCACGGTTTTTGAGATAGTCTTCGCTGCATTCTGACAGACAAAGACTTTATACTAGGATTCAGATCTTTTACTAGAAATAAAAAATCCTAGGAGAAATCCGATTGGCTAAGGTGAAGGTTACAAGGAACTATCAGATTACAATACCCGAAAGCGTTCGGAAGGAACTTGGCGTAAAGGAGGGCGACTACGTATCGATTGAGCCCTCAGGCGACGCCGTGGCGGTTTTGAAGAAGATAATTCCGGTCGAGGACCTGGCTGGGGTGTGGGATGAGGAGATGGATGGCGTGATGAGGAGGGTGCGTGAGCTTTGGAAGACTTGGAGGCTATAAGAGCCATATGCGCCGACACGGACGTGATAGTGGACTATCTTAGAGGTCGAGAGCCCGGAAAATCAGCCTTCATCGTCTGGAGGAAAAAAGCGAACGTTTTCATAACCAGCGTGACAGCCTTCGAGCTTTTGCTGGGCGCAAACATCTCTTCGAAGCGTGAGAGGAGGGTAATCGAGGTTGAAAGCCTCCTTGACCAGCACGGCATCCTGACCTTCACTCGTGACAGCGCCGAGAAAGCAGCCGAAGAAGGGGCGCGGTTGAAAGCCGAAGGCGCAACCTTGGAGATTCGAGACCTCTTCAACGCCTCCATGTGCATGCTGAAGAAGATGCCCATATTAACCGAGAACAAGGCGCATTATGAGCGAATCAAAGACCTAACCGTGCTGATGCCCTGAACGCTATTGAGAGAAGTAGTGAAACTGTAACGTGTATAGTCAGTCACGAATTAGAAAGACGAAGGGAAGAGGTTAGCCGAATGAAGCCGATCATGGTGGTGGGCGGAACTAGGCCCGAGGTGGTCAAGCTATCGCCTGTGATCGAGGGGCTGGAGAGGCTCGGAGCGGACTATCTCTTCGTTTGGAGCGGGCAGCACTACGACTACGAGCTGAGCAGGATCTTCTTCGAGCGGTTCCGAGTGGCTGATCCCGACGAGGATCTCCGTGTGGGAAGCGGAACCCACGCCGAGCAGATGTTGCTGTGAATTCCGCGGAGCTTCTCTGTATCGTCTAGGTACCTACCTCCGAAGGTTGCGAATCACCTCAGGTCGTAGACTGCCGCCTCTTTATCGTATTCATCCCGAATCTCGCGCTTTTCTCTGAGCCTCAACTCATACCTTTCGCCGTGATCAAGACCCGCGCGCCGAGCAAGCGAGACACTCGCGTCGCTCCGTGGGGCAACTGCTAAGACGCTTGATAGGTATGCTTTTCGGCTCACCAAGGTTTACTAGCGTTATAGGCGGCTTGTTCGAGAATCAAACACGGGAGGTGGTGTGGAAACCCTATTCCTAGTCCCAAGTCTTTAAAACCTCGTTCGTGTCAAGTGTCAGTCCATGAGTTCTGGGAAAAAGGATAGTCTTCTTAGAATTCGAGTAAGAAGAGTCAAGGAACCCCCCTACGTTGTTGATCGTTCTAGGCTGGGGAAGTTCAGCGCTAAGAACCTAGTTTTCGAGAGGGTGGTATCCGATCCGTCTTGGAAGGGTTACAAGCGAATGATCGATGAGAAGGTGCCGAACATCCTCAAGACGGGAAAGCCTGGGTATTCAAGACTGGACTTCGCCCTGTCCTATGCCTCTTGGGCGGTGCACGATGGCTTTGAAGGGAGCATCGCGCGGACTAGGATTCCGCGGTACAGAGTTTCGAAGAATATGTTCGGAGTTGACCTGCTGAAGGAGAAGTATGTGATCGACGACCCGCGGGGGATGAGCGCCTACATCAAGCGGGCGGGTAGGCTGTTCGGTGCGTGTCTCACGGGGATCTGCAGGGTCAACCGGGATTGGCTGTACGCGGAGGCTGACGTTCCCGAGAGGTTTGAGAACGCGGTTGTCATGGCTGTGGAGATGGACGCGGACGGGATCGCCACCTCTCCGGCTGTTCCCGCCGCAGCCGCCACGGGAACGGGATATTCGAAGATGGCGTTCGCTATCTCGTGCATGGGCGAGTTCATACGGAACCTCGGCTACGATGCGATCCAGTGCGGGAACACGACAGCCCTGAGCATTCCTCTCGCAATCGACGCCGGGCTTGGAGAGCTGGGTCGAAACGGCTTGTTGATAACCCCCCAGTACGGTTCTAGGGTTAGGCTCTGCAAGATCTTCACAGACATCCCGCTCGAGCCCGACAAGCCCATAGAGCTCGGAGTGAGGGAGTTCTGCAAGAACTGCAAGCTGTGCGCCAAGGAGTGCGAGGTGGAGGCGATCTCGATGGCTGACGAGCCCAGCTTCGACGTGGCTTGCCCGTCCAACAACCCCGGGGCTCTGAAGTGGTACGTGAACTCGGAGTTGTGCTACCAGTTCTGGTGCGACAACGGGGTGGACTGTTCCACCTGCATAAGCGTGTGCCCGTTCACCAAAGCCTCGGCGAGGAAGGCTAAGGTCTCCCCCAGAGAATTCTGGAAGACAGTGTAAACGTCTTGGACAGATTGCGGCGCGCGGAGTACGGTGGCTTTGTTCGCTAAGGTTTGATTCGTGGTGGGTTGCAGGTGGTGTGCTTTGACGGAGACCTTTTAACTTCTGGGGGTAGTAGTTACTTCTAGGGGTAGTAGTGACCTGTACTTTGACGAGCGGCCTAAGGATAGCAGGGAAAGCCTTTACGACAGGGATGAGGAGCTAGAGAGACTTATCAACGAGATACGAAAAGGCAGTCCGCTCGTCCTCCTCTTAGGACTCAGACGAGTTGGAAAGACCTCGCTTCTTTACACGGCTCTAAACGAGTCGAGGCAGCCCTTCGTGCTGTTGGACTGCAGAGAGTTCGAGGAGCATTTCGTCGTGTCGTACCGAGATTTCCTCGAGGCTCTCGAGAGAAGCGTGAATACCCTGACAAGGAAGCACGACGGTCTGCGTCGATACCTGAGGGGCGTTAAAGGGATCACGGTGGGAGACTTCGGCGTGCAGTTCTCTCTTGAGGGTGAGCCTCGGTCGAGCGTGATCGCCCTGCTGCGTCAGCTCGACAGCTGGGGGGAGGATCGGGGTTCAAAAGTAGTACTGGCGTTTGACGAGGCACAGGAGCTTCGAAGGGTGCGAGGGCTGAACATCCAGTCTGTTGTCGCGTACTCCTACGACCGACTGAAGAGCATAGTCACCGTCCTGACGGGGTCGCAGGTCGGAATGCTCCACCGCTTCCTCAGAATCGAGAACCCGAAGACCCCGCTCTACGGTCGGTCTGTGGCAACGATAGCCGTGCGGAGACTGAGCGACACGGAGGCGCTCGATTTCCTGGCCAAAGGCTTCGCTCAGTCGGGAGTCAGCCCCGGCAGAGACATACTTGAGTACTGCGTGCAGAGGCTGGACGGGATTCCCGGCTGGCTAACCTCTTTCGGGGCGCGAGCTGTGAGGGAAGGACCCAAGAGAGAGGTCGTTGACCGAGTGCTCCGGACAGGGTCTCGTCTAGTTGCAGACGAACTGAGGAAGTTCCTATTGGCGAGGGGAATAGCGGAAAACCGCTATCGTTTGATCCTCCGCCGACTGGCAGAGGAGTCCGCTTCGTGGACACAGCTCAGGACGTTCGTAGAGGCTAAGGAAGCCAAGAGGGTTTCCCCCTCGATTTTCACTCAGCTGCTCAGCAACCTAGTTGATTCGGGATTTGTAGAGAAATCCGACGAAGCCTACAGAGTTCCGGACCCGATCCTAGCCTACGCGCTCAGGGGTGGCTTGGTGTGATGTTCTTGGTTTGTCTCATTCCCCTGCCACTTCAGGAAGCCTCTCGCGCATCAAACTTCTATGGGTAGTAGTTACTACTGGGGGTAGTACTTGAGCGTCTATGAGGAGCATTGTTTGCAACCCTCTAAGGCATGGGTCAAGCTCTAGTAAAGCCGTCAACAGCAATGATTTTCCTCGCTCAACAGCCCCGACTGGTTTTTCACGCGCTTTTCCGCACTCTTAAAATAGTCGCACCAATCAGTTCGACTGTATCCGTGGTCTACAGGCGGCGAGACAATGTGTGTCCTAGGCAAGGATAAACTACTCGAGCTGATCGAGAAGTACAAGGCCATTTATCCCTTCGACTTGGACCTTCTGGATGGTGACAGCTACATCCTCACCGTCAAGGAGGAGACGACACTCAACTACCTGGAGCACAAGAACCTCGTCTCATACGAGATAGTCTTCACCCCACCCAACTGCATCGCCTACCTGACAGCCAAGAGCCGGTTCGGCAGGATGGGGCTCTCCTTCCTGAACGCGGCGAAGGTCCACAGCGGGTTCGTGGGAAGGCTCGCCCTGGAGCTGGTCAACCTCAGCAACGACAGGAAGCCCATAACGATCCATAGAGGGGATCCCCTCATGCACATCGAGTTCATAACAAGGGTTGGTGAGCCTTCGCCGTACATGGGAGAGTACCAGTTCCAGTACATGAGCCAAGCGGAAAAGAGGATGTACATCCCGATCCTCAAAGGGGTCTTTCCCAACTACGACGAGCTGGCTAAGACTTGGTTCAAATAGCGGGTTAGAGGAGCAACCAGAATGGCGATCAGAGGGGTGGGATTCGACCTCATCGGGACGCTGGTTCACGTCGAGCCACAAGTTGATCAGGGCGTAAAGCGGCTTCACGAGATCATCGTCGGACACGGAATCGATGTTCCCTTCGAGAGGTTCACAGAAACCTATCGGGCAGTCACCCTCGAGTACAGAAAGACTCGACTAGAAACCTTCCGTGAAATAAGCAATCATGTCTGGGTTTCCGAGGCGTTGAGACGGCTAGGCCACCCCAGTGATCCTCAAAGCGAAGCTGTGAAAGAGGCGGTTCACGAGTACTTCGTTCCCTACAGGGCATCCGTGACAGTCGTTGAAGGCGCATCTGAACTCCTCTCCACCCTACGTGGGCGCTTCAAGCTCGGAGTCGTGTCCAATTTCACGTGCTCTGATGTGGTCTACCGTATCCTTGAGGAGAGAGGGCTTCGACGGTTCTTAGACTGCGTCTGCGTTTCAGACGAGGTTGGATGGAGAAAGCCTCACCCCGCCATCTTCCAGGCATTCCTTGACAGACTGGGACTTGAGAATGAGCACGCTGTGTTCGTGGGCGACGATCCGAGATACGACATCGTCGGGGCTAAGAAGATCGGCATGAAAGCGGTGCTGTTCACGGGGGGTGGGACGAAGTCCGAGGACACGTACTACGGACAGACATCGCCCGCCGCAGACGTGAAACCCGACTTCACGATCGAGTCGCTCCTGACCCTGCGCGAGATCCTTGGCAAGACGGAGTAGTGAGATCTAGCATGGCTCTCGATCGGGAGACCGTGAGGCGGGCGATCGCGTACATGGAGGAGGCCTTAGCCTTCGAGGAGGCGGCTGTGAAGAGGTATCTAGACCACATCGCGTCGATCAGACACCCCCACGTAAACGCCCTTCTTGAAGGGATCGTGAGAACCGAGAGGGGGCACATGGCTGAGCTTCGAGCGAGGATCGAGGCTCTGAAGCGCCAGCTAGGGGAGGACGAGACGCGTTGAAGGGCTACGCGACTATGAAGAAGCTTCTGGAAGAGGATCTGGAGATAGAGAAGATTGGCTTGAAGACGTACGGGGAATGGGCGAAGCGGTTTCGGAACAGGGAGGTTAAGAGCCTCTTCTCCTCCCTGGCGGTGGACGAGAATGGTCACGCTCAGGGCATAACCAGCATACTAGCCCAGCTCGAGGATAGCACGCTCGAAGCGGTCTTCTACTGCCCGCGCTGCGGCTGGGTGCTTAACCTAGGAAGAAACCCGAACCCTGGCGTCCAGGTGGTCTGTCCGATGTGCGGCGTGAAGAGCGTGCTGGTTGAGGAGGGCGGAGACTTCAGACTCAGACCGGTCAGCCCCTAAGCGCTCAGCGTTTCTATCAGACCACAAACTCTAAATGATCTTCTGAGAGCCTCTCACTTCCAAGGTGAAACCTAGTGTCCGAGGAGTACTTCTACAAGAAGAAGGTGCCCGCAGAGGTCTATCAGTACTTCCCGAAGGAGTCTTTTGAGGCCTTCAGGACGTTTGACAGGGCGGTGATGAAGGAGGGAGCGCTTCCTGTGAAGATCAAGGAGTTGATAGCGGTCGCCTGCACGTACATCACCCAGTGTCCATACTGCATAAGTGGACACGCCAAGAGGGCGCTCAGAGCGGGAGCCACCAAACAGGAGATAGCCGAAGTCATACTCATCGCTGCGGCTCTGAACGCCGGGTCCTCGATCGCTCACTCCCACTTTGCTCTCTCAGAGACAGCAGAGTAGGAAGGAGCGAACGTGCTTTTTTCATTGATCTGCCAAGTATCTATTTTCTTAGAACCTTTCCCGGCAGCGTGTCTCCGACTTCACCCTTCTCAAGAGCCACTCTTCCGTTGACGATCACGTACTCCACTCCGACCGGGTATTGGTGTGGGTTCTCGTACGTGGCTTTGTCGATGATCGTTTTGGGGTTGAGGATCGCAATATCGGCGAAGAAGCCCGGTCTGATGAGCCCTCTGTCTTGAAGACCGAGCCTCTGAGCTGGGAGGGAGGTCATCTTGCGGACCGCGTCTTCGAGCGTCAGCACCCTCTCGTCTCGCACGTACTTGCCCAAGACCCTGGGGTATGTGCCGTAGACCCTGGGATGGGGGTTCCCCAGCACCAGTCCGTCGGTGCCGATCATCGTGGCGGGATGCCTCATCACGGTCTTGACATCGTCCTCGGAGAGGTAGAAGACAACCATCGAGACCGCTGTCTCCTCCTCAACCAGGAGGTCGAAGGTAGCGGTGAACGGGTCGGTCCTCCTCAGTTCGGCTATCTGTTCGACGGTCTTCCCCTCAAACCTCTTGTTCTTCTTGCAGAAGGTGACCATGATCTTTTCCCACCCGGACTGCTTGTAGTAGCTCGTCCAGCCGGGCAATCCCTTCTGCATATCCTGCTTTATCCTCTCTCGCGAGGCGGGATCCCTCAGACGCTCCAAGAGCTTCTTCCAGCCGCCCTTGTGAGCCCAGGGCGGGATGACCACGCTCAGCATCGTGCTTCCCGCTGTGTAGGGGTACTGGTCGCAGGTTACATCGAGACCCTGCGAGCGCGTCTCATCGATCGTCGCCAGGGTTCTCCTGACCTTGCCCCAGTTCTTGATTCCGGCGGCTTTATGGTGAGATATGTGAACGGGCAAGCCCGCGCGCCTACCGATCGTCAGCGCCTCCTCAAGGGACTGCTCGAGGGTGTCGCTCTCGCCGCGTATGTGGGTGGCGTAGATGCCTCCGTGTCTCGCCGCGACCTCTGCGAGAGCCACCAGTTCGTCGGTGTCGGCGTAGGAGCCCGGGGTGTAGACTAGACCTGAGGATAGACCGAACGCCCCATCCCTCATCGACTGGTCGACGAGCTCTTTCATGACCTCCAGTTCCTCACCCGTAACCGGATCCTCATCAAACCCCTTCACGACCATTCTGACCGTGCCGTGTCCCACGTAGGTGGCGACATTCACAAGGGTTCCAGCTCGTTCGACCTCATTGAGATACTCGCTGATAGTGGACCAGGGCCACTCTCGATCTAGCTCCCCTGAGATCCCGGACAGGTACCTCGGGAGCTCCTTCCTAGCCTGTCCCTTGACCGGAGCGACTGAGAGGCCGTCCTGACCGAGGAGCTCCGTGGTCACGCCCTGCCTGATCTTCTGTTCAGGGGCTGGTCTCTTCAGGATGGCGATGTCGGAGTGGCTGTGCATGTCGATGAAGCCGGGAGCGACGGTCAGCCCGGTAGCGTTGATGACCTGCTCAGCTTTTTCCGATGCGTGTCCAACCTTGGCTATCCTCTCCCCCCGAATCTCGATATCGGCTCTGAACCAGGGGTTGCCTGTGCCGTCTATGACAAGCCCGTTCTTGATGGCTATGTCCAAAATAGCTCACCAGCCTTGAGAGAAGAGGATATGACTGTTGAAGACTTCAAAGTATCGGCGCTGGTATGACCTAGCGGAAATCCCTAGCCCTTGCTCCTAGCCTCCTCTCCGCCTCTCTCAGGTCTTGCTCTGTGTTCACGTTGAAGAAGGTGTCTAGTCTTGGGTCGACTTGCTGAATCACGAGTGTTGACAGGTAGAGGACGTTCTGTAGTCTTAGTATCATCGACGCCATGTTGAGCTTTCCTTCAGCCAGAGCTGAATCCGCCGCCCTCAGACCTTTTTGTGCGTGATATACGGCTTGGAGGGGCTCAAGGTACCCGTTAGGCCACCTGGGAACCACCGCCTCGTGTTTCTTGGCTAGACCCATCATGAGGGATGCGAGATCCGCTGACACGAAGGGTATGTCGCAGGCGAGAAGCATAGTGCAATCGGACCTCGAGGCTTCGAACGCCGCAGAAGCGCCAACTAGAGGTGTTCTGACGCTCCTCTTATCAAGGACAAACCTAGTTCGAGGGAGGAGGGGTGAGTAGGCTTTGATCCTCTCCTCTGTGTCGACTACTGCGATAACTTCATCAACCGTCTCCGCGATCGCGTCGTACACGTGGCGGATGAGTGGTCTCCCCCCGAGGCTGAGCAGAGCTTTATCGGTCCCGGTCCTCCTCGACGGTCCTCCAGCAAGGATCGCCCCTGAACAGCCCAACTGCGGAGACTCCTGCCATGCAGAGGCTAGATGAAGAGGTCCTTCTCTCTCCTTCGTATGAGCTTGGATGCCTTTGCTCTGTCGCTCGGGCGGAATTTGAATCCCCTGATGATGGCGACTGGGATAGCCTCCTGAGCCTGGCCTATCACGAGCTCACCGGCGGCGGCGAGCTCGTCGGCTACAGCGGTCTGTTTGACGCGGAGCGTGTAGCCGAAGAGGTCCTTCTGCCCCCTGAGGTCAGAGATCGGGTCGATCCCTGCTATCCCTATGGCGATGTCCACGTGCCCCTCCCTGAGTGGTCTTCCTGAGGTGTCTGATATGATCACGGCGGCCGTCTTATGCGTGAGCTTCTTGATGCCGTTGCGAATCTTCTTGGCGCTTCTGTCCGAGTCCTCTGGGAGGAGGGTGACAGTTCCTCCTCCATCAACGTTGGAGCGGTCCACTCCCGAGTTGGCGCAGACTATGCCTTGCCTGGTTTCGGTTATGAGGTGACCGGGCGCCATCCTCACAATCGACTTCGACTCTCTTAGGATGACCTCTGCTAAGCTAGGTCTCTTCCTGGTGTACGCTGCCACGGTTCGAGCGAACTCTGTGGGCTGGACCTCAGAGAGCCTGACTATCCTGCCCTCCGCCTTGGAGACTATCTTCTGAGCGACGATGACGACATCACCGTCTCTTATGGGATTTCCTTGGGCCTCGGCGGCGGAGCAGATCAGTTTTGCCATATCGTCGCCTGGCTTGACCTCGGGTATACCCCTGACGCCAATGACTTCGACTCGTGTCATTAGGGACTCCTCAAGCTGATGGCTGAATCCTTTCAGGATGAGTGTAAATGTTCATCCTATGACCTCTCACGAAGCCTATGAGCGTTGCTCCCACCGCCTCGGCTACATCCACACCCGAGCTCAGGGCTGAGGCGATGGAGGCTATGACGGGGATGCCGACTCTCACCGCCTTGAGGACTATGTCCCCGCTCAGCCTGCCGGAGCACGCTAAGAGGCACTCGCTCAGTTTCACGTTCTTCCTCGAAGCTATCCCTATGACCTTGTCCACGGCGTTGTGTCTGCCCACGTCCTCCGCGAAGGCTTTGAGAGAGCCGTTCTTTGTGAAGATCGCCGCGGCGTGGAGTCCCCCTGTCATTCTGAACATCGTGGCGAGTTGGTTGAGCCTCCTGCAGGACTCGCCGACCGTCCGCGCGTCCAGCCTTAGCTCGGATCTGATGGACAAGGTTTTGACCCGGTCGAGCAGCTTCGGGAACGGCCAGGACTGGCTAGGACCGCAGGCTGAGGTTATGATTCTCGCGAAGGGCGCGGCATAGGCGACCCTTGCCTTCTCGTCAATTCCGGGCAGGAGAGTCACTCTGAACTGGCCACCCCTCGCGGCGTCTATGCCGCTGATCTCGTCCCGCGACTTCACGACGCCCTCCGAGAGGAGGTGCCCCAGAACCAGCTCCCTTCTCTTCTCGGGCGTGCACATTATGGTCGCGTAGTGGGCTCCATTGATCATCACGTGTAGGGGCATCTCGACGGCGACGAGGTCTCTTCTCCTCTCCCTCTCGCCTGTTGAGCTTCGGATCAAGTCAACCTCTATCCCCCTCAGGGCTCTGCCCCTTGATCTGCCGAGAGACCGCAAGATCTTCGCCTCTTCAGCGTCCCTTCACTCTGGCGACCACGTAATCAACCATCTGTCCTGCTATGTCCGTCTCTGTAACCGACTGTAGACCTCTGAAGCCGGGCTGGCTGTTTATCTCGTTGACCATCCGGCCCCTAGGTCCCTCCATCACGTCGACCCCGGCTATCTCGCATTCGATCGTCTTCGCCGCGCCGACCACAAGCCTTTCCAGCTCGGGATCCGGCTTCAGGGTAACGGGCCTGGCACCTTGGCTGACGTTTGTCTTCCACCCTCGACCCACACGACGCATCGCGGCGATCACCCTATCGCCGACCACAAAGGCGCGGATGTCCTTCCGCCCGTGTCGAACAAACTCTTGGAGGTAGAGCACGTGGTGGAGGAAGTCCAGGGATCTGAATATCCTCTGAGCGATCTCGGGGTCTGAGACTCGGGTGATTCCTATACCGCGGGACCCAAAGACGGGCTTCACTACCACGTCCCCGCCCAGCTCGTGGAAGGCGTCCAGCGCACGGTGCGCGTTCTCGACCACGATCGTCCTCGGAACGGGCACCCCAGCCTCCTCGAGGAGAGTTAGCGCGTAGTACTTGTCCACCGCCTTCTCGATGGCTGACGGAGGGTTGAAGACCTTCACGCCCAACCTCTCCAGCCTGTGAAGCATGTCAAGGCGGAAGATCGTCTCGTCGAGGGATCCCCTTCCGATGGGGCGTACTATCACCGCTGGTACCTCTGCGACCAGATCGATGCCGCCTTCTCTACTCCAGGCGGTCACCTTCGGGTCGGAGGCTACCCGGGCGACCACGTCTGTGAATCCGAAGACTACGGGCTCTAGCCCCCTTTCCCTGATAGCCCTTCGAAGCTGGGTGGAGCACCATGCGCTCGGATCGCGCGTGAGAAGTCCAATCTTCAACCGTCTTGTGCCCTCTGAACAGGGGTCATGAGTATCTGGGGAGCTGGTCTAGATGAAGGTTGTTGGTGCTGACTTAGGCTCGCCGGTGTCTCGCCCTCTCAACCGCCTCTTTGACCGCGTCACGAATGCTGTACCCGGCTATGTGGAGAATCGGCTCCTTCGAGTCCCGGTCCACTACCATGCTCGCGGTGCAGGGATAAGAGTGGTGAGCCTTTGCCACCACATCCTCCAACCTCGAGAGGCTCTGCCACCTAATCTGCTGAGCGACGTACCACGTGGACCCACACGGGGCGCTACGGATGACCTCGGCGTGCGAGACCCGATCGCCCACAAGCTCAACTCTCAGCCTCGGCTTGCCCACGGCGTACCTCGCGATGAACTCGTCGATCACCTTCCCAGCGCCCTCTTCGAGGGCACAGAAGGGTTTGGGGAACGCGTGAGAAACGCCCATCTCGCCGAGCCTCGTCTCCAACTCCTTCTGGACACTGGGCGGACACCAGGCGCGCTCCTCGATCGGAACCAGCACTCCTCTCGCACCAGTCCTCTCAACCAGTGTTGGGAGCGAGTACAGCAGATCGGCTTTCACTCCGATCGCCATCAAAACGTCGCACTTGGGCGGGTCGTCCGGGAGATACCTCTCCGGGTCCTCCACTATAGGCGGTAGGTTCTCAGGGGTTCGGTCCGTCCCGTATATGTCGGGCGCGTGCGAGCCGTAGGGTATCCTGCAGTGATTGCACGCGAGCCCGCACGCCTCGCAGAAGGTTGAAAGGTTGACCAGGTTCCCTACGACACGCTCGCCGTAGTCGTCACCGTATAGCACGTAAAGCTTCAAGCCGCACCGGACTCTCTCCCGAACTTTCACGGGTTCGATTAGGCGTAACCAAGCGGCTCAAAGGCATTTATTCGTTGTGTTGCTCGAAATCGGGCGGGATGCCTTTCTTATGATTCTCCCGGTCCACGCCACGTTTTTATCGCGCACGCTCCTCTCCCTAAGTGAGGGCTAAACCATCCCACGAGCTGTCAAGCTGGTTGTGATCACTAGAATCCCCGAGCTCCTCTGGCTTAGCAGGCAGCTATTCATGGGGAGCCTCATAGGCTTGTCCAAGAAGTACGACGAGAGTATGCTGAAGGAGTATCCCAAGGCGGTTGTGGAGGAGCACCAGAAGATCTCAGAGATTCTTGTCAGCCTTCAGAGGTACTTCGGGGAGCATCTCAGGCTGGAGATCGTCGATCCCCAGTCGCCCCGGGGAGTCTGGTACTCAGTCAGGTTCAGAGCGAGCAAGTACCCTTGCTTCATCGTGGATGGGAAGGTTAAGTTTGAGGGGTATCCGGACCTCGAGGAGATCAGGAAAGCCATCTTCGACCGCGTCGAGTTTTGAGCCTTCAAGCCCAGATACCGATACGAAGACTCCTTGAGATGCGCCTCTTGTCTTGAGGAGCGTGAATCATATAATATACCAAGACGGTCTGACAATCCGGTAATACGGTGGTGTCCAGTTGGTCGGGGCGTTGGAAGGCATCAGAGTTGTGGACTTGACCGCACACCTGGCGGGACCGTACTGCACGATGATCCTGGCAGACATGGGCGCGGAGGTGATCAAGATCGAGCCCCACTGGGGTGACCCCTCGCGCCTTCAGCAGCCCCTCGTCGAGGGGGAGAGCCCCTACTACATGTTCCACAACAGGAACAAGCTGGGTGTAACCCTCGACCTGAAGAGTCCGAAGGGTGTGGAGATACTCAAACGCCTGGCCATGATATCGGATGTTGTTGTTGAGAACTACCGACCGGGCGTTATGGAGAGGCTCGGGATAGGCTACGAGACGCTGAGAGAGATAAACCCGAGGATCATCTACGCTGCCATATCAGGCTTCGGACAGTATGGTCCCTACGTGAGGAGGCCTTCTTTCGACATTGTGGCGCAGGCGATGAGCGGGTGGATGTACCTCACCAGCCTCGAGCCCCGAGGAATGAGGAGCCAGCCTTCGAGGACGATGGTCTGTATAAACAGCAGCCCCGGTGATACGGTTCCAGGCATGTACGCCGCTATAGGGATACTCGCAGCCCTCCACTTCAGGGAGAAGACGGGGAAGGGCCAGAAGATCGATGTCTCCCAGATGGACTGTCTCATGTCTATTATAATGCGGTACTCCTGGCACCTCAACGCAGGACAGACGATGGAGGAGAGCGTTAGGGAGCTGAGAAAGGAGATCCACGGCATATACCCGACCAAAGACGGGTTTGTGGTGATCCGGGCGATCCGGGAGGACCTGGATGTTCTCGCGAAGATTGTCGGCGTTGAGCCTGCATCCTTGCAACCTCCATCGACCGTCTTGGAGGAGTGGACCAGAAGCAAGACGCGGGACGAGGTTACGAGCCTCCTATCCGAGAAGCTGCCGTGCGCGCCGGTGCTGACCGAGGTCGAAGTAGTAAACGATCCCAACACAAAGGCGAGGGGGATGATCGCCGAACTGGACCACCCTCTAGGCTTCAGGTACCGAACCATCGCCCCTCCCTTGAAGTTCTCGGAGTCGCCTGGGAGGGTGGAGCGAACCCCGCCCCTTCTGGGTCAGCACACGGAGGAGGTACTCACTAAACTCCTCGGCTACAGCAAGGAGGATGTCGCAAGGCTGGTGGAAGAGAAGGTTGTGACTTCTCCGCCAAAGCTCGGGTGAGGTGAGGGAGTTGGCTCACTACGCTGATATGACCCGATTTGTCCGCCGATCCTCTATGATCTTCCCCGTGAACGTTCCTAGGTTCGTGGAGAAGGCTCATACAAGGGGCGCGGACTGTCTGGTCCTCGACCTAGAGGACTCGGTTCCGGTCTCCGAGAAAGAAGCCGCGCGGGCTTTGGTTAAGGACGCTATCGAGAAGGTCGGAAGGGGCGGAAGCGATGTCTCAGTCAGGATCAACAAGCCCATTGAGATGGCTGTGAAGGATCTTGAGGCATCGGTTTGGTCTGGTCTCACTTGTGTCTCCTGTCCCAAGGTCGAGTCGGCAGAGGAGGTCCATACGTTGGATGAGGTCATCACCAAGCTTGAGGTGGCTAGGGGCATCGAGCACGGAACCATCCAGATGGCGATAGCTGTCGAGACGGCGAAGGGCGTGATAAACGCCTACCCGATAGCCTCAGCCAGCCCCCGCGTGGTTACGCTCGGCGTGGGCGCCGAGGACCTCTGCCGCGAGATGGGAGTGGAGGTCACTAAGGAGGGAAGGGAGTTACTCTACAGCCAGTCCAAGATACTCATAGACGCGTACGCCGCGGGTGTCCAGCCCACGGGGTTGGTGGGCGTAGACCCGTTCACGTGGGGCGACCCCGAAGCCGTCTACCAAGCCGCGGTCCAGTCGAGGAAGCTGGGCTTCAAGGGAGCTAACTGCATCCACCCTGGTCCAATACCACACCTAAACCGAGGATTCTCCCCCTCTCCCGAAGAGGTTGACTACGCGAGACGGGCTCTCGACGCCTTCGAGGAGGGTGTGAGAAAGGGGACGGCCTCGGTCAACCTCGAGGGGAGGATGGTCGACATCGCCACCGCGGAGAGGTGTAGAATCATACTCACTCGGGCGGATGCCATAGCCCAGCTGGAGGCTAGGAAGGCGGCGGCGCTGAAGGCCTTCGGGGGCATCTAGCCACTCCCAGGCTTAGCTCTTCTCCCACACTCGGCGCAGAACGCGGCATCGGAGGAGATCTTGAAGCCACAGCTTGGGCAGTACTGGTATGGACCCATCAAGGGTGGGGGGGTTGGAGGCTGGAGGCTTCTTTTCTCTATCCGTGTTCTAAGGGTCATGTACACGAGAACGACGTAGCCTCCGAGCATGACGAGGCTCATCGTGATGTACCTTAGCTCCCATTGCTGGATGCCTGTCACGCCCCGCTCGAGAACGCGCACCTCCGCCCAGTTGACCGAGACGTCCTTGGTGTCCGTGTCGTAGGCTGCCAGCTCGCCCAAGAGGTGGCCGTTGTCGCTCCACCCGCGGAAGAGCCTCCAGGTGGGGTCGAAGGCGACCCACTGGTTGTGCAACCAAGCCTCAACCCAGGCGTGTCCGCCACCCTTGTTCTGGTCTAGGTTGTAGCTGTAGCCTATCTCCACGAACGCCGGGATTCCGACAGAGCGGAGGAGCGTGGCGAAGACGAAGGAGTAGCCCTCGCAGACAGCCTGCCTCTCCCTCAGGATCCGGAAGACATCCGTGACGTCGAGGTAGTCGGAGTTGTACTGAATGTTGTCCGTAACGTAATCGAAGAGGGCTCTCGCCCTCTCTAGGCTGCTCCTCGACCCTCCAGCTATCCTGTTTGCTAGTTCTTTGATCTCTGCGTTGCTGCTCGGGTAGTAATCGTTCGACGCTAGGTAGAGAGATACCTCAGCCGGTATGGTCTCGTACCCCCACAGGTTGTAGGTGATGTCGTAAGAGGTTACGTTCCGCTCCACAAAATATGTCCCAGCTCTGCCGGTGTTGTTCCAGGCGAAGAGCCTGAGGTTGTACTCCACGCCGCTTCCCTTTCTGTGCTCCAGCTTCTTGGTGGTGATCACGGCTTCGGCGGTGTTGGTGTAGGAGTTGGCGTCGACCGTTGCGTAGGGGCGGATTCCCTCGTGGATGTACATGACGACCTTGCCGGTGTAACCTAGCTTCGTCACAAGCGTGCTCGTTACTCTGTACTTTGTGTACGTTGAGAGCCTGTATGGCACGGTGAGAGGATAGAGGTAGTAGAGCGAGCTCACGATGACCAAACCCAAAACCGCTGATATGATCAATCTGTTGCGTATCCTTCGGGTTTGGGCTTGAGCTTCGACCATTCGATTCTCGGCTCCAGAGCTGAACCCTCTATCGATCAAGCCCAGCATATAGTTTTGGCTTCCGTCGAGCGGAAGGTTTACGGGAGAGGTGAACGTGATGGGAGTCTGTGTCGACACCCGCCGCTTTGTTGCTTGCCCTCCTCAGGAAGACTCTGGATGGGGCTGTGAGCGTCCAGATGCTGGATGAGGAGCTTGGGTACATTTCTGATCGACTGAGGAGTAGCTTGGAAGTCCTGCGGAGGGATGGGCTGATCTCGCTGGACGGAGATCGGGTCGCGATGAACGGGGAGCAGCGCGTAAGGATGGCTGTGCGCGCGATAGCCTCCGGCTCGGATCCAGAAGTGGTCTCCAAGGCTCTCGACTGGAAGGAGTTTGAGGGTCTCTCCGTGCATGCCCTCGAGTCGGCGGGATTCGAGACCCGAACACGCTTCCGCTTCGTCTCCTCGGGGAGGCGTCGGGAGATAGACATTCTCGCGCTTTCCGAGCCTCGCATCCTGTGTCTCGACTGCAAACACTGGAGAAGGGCGTGGCGGAGCGCCACAGAAAGGTTCGTGGAGGCTCAGATCGAGAGGGTTGTGGCTCTAAGCCGTGAGCTCCCGGCACTAGTTACGAAGATAGGCGTCTCCAGGTGGCGGCAGGCTCAGCTGCTTCCAGTCCTCCTAACCCTGTCCGACACCCCGTACCGCGTCTGCAACCGTGTTCCTGTGGTCTCCGTGTTCAGGCTTCGCGGGTTTCTATGGGATCTTCCAGAATACGTTGATGGGCTTTTCACATGTAAGGTATCGCTTGAAGGTGCAGGCTCGGAGAACCTGTTCGACAGGAACGATTCTTCGAAGACATAAACAAAGGACGGGAAACGAACATTTGTGAGTGGTTTGAGGTACCATAAGCATGCAAGGAGCATCGGTAGACGACGAGAGAAAACCCGGATAGAGAGCCACACTTTCTCCTTTCAAGAGCGCTGCCAAAACGCTGGCCTGTCTGAGTCGAATACAGGCTTATCAGGTAGAAACTGAATTAACCTAAAGTTCAAGCTTCAAACAAGTCTGTAACTGTGGTGACGTAGGTGTCCCCCGAGATTAAGAAGATTCACGTCAGCACTCGAGAAGAGCTCCTCAAAGACCTACAGGGATATAGAGAGAAAGCCATCGCTCTGGGAGCGACAGACGCGAAGGTCATCACAACCGACCAGATCATCATCGACGACCGCGTCAGGTTGAAGTGCATCAACCCCGCATGCCGAGGCTATGGAACCAACCTCCACTGCCCACCTTACATGCCTGACCTCGATCACATGAGGAGGCTGGTCAAACAGTACAAGTACGCCCTATTCGTCATGCTGAGAGTCCCATCGAGCGAGGTCGCTGGCCCCCACGTGCGGGAGAAGAGGACATCCAGGGCTAGCGCCGTGAAGATCGACGAAATCGTCTCCAAGATCGAGTCCGCAGCCTTCTACGACGGCCACCACCTTGCCATCGGATTCGCCGCGGGGTGCAAAGGCCTCTGGTGTCCAGACCAGGAGTGTGCGGCTATCAA
>Ga0315312_1000176_pt1 | contig 99976 bp, 103 predicted proteins | sample TDP7_MG_FD_203629 | JGI IMG/M metagenome (GOLD analysis project Ga0315312, IMG submission 203629) | Freshwater sediment microbial communities from Lake Towuti, South Sulawesi, Indonesia - TDP7 | ecosystem: Environmental > Aquatic > Freshwater > Lake > Sediment | place: Indonesia: South Sulawesi...
ATTCACGGCTACTGACCAGACGGTATAGAGAGATGTGGATACGAAAAAATTATGTAAACTCTCCATTTTAATCGCAAATTTATCCTATCAACTTAGCTAGAAAAAGTCAAGTAAATTGCAAAAGCCTTTCCCGAATTTATGGCGAAGCAACCCCCTCACCTTTAATCCTCTCCCCTATGGCGAGAAGAAAGGGTGAGGGGTATAAAAAATCGGGGGACAAGAGAAAATCTTGTCCCCCGATAGCCCATAACTGTCCGGGTTATCTGGACTACTTCCGGGTCAGAACGCATCACCATGCTTTAGGCTCTGTGGTGTAGTACCCAGTCTGAACAGGCTTAGGAGTGGCGAACTGTTTCATGACGCTTTCAATTGAATCGCCAACTACTTCAATCTCATCTTCCTTGTATGTTCCCAGTCCAGACTCTGCAGACGCCCTTAGGTGTCCAACACGCTTAGGGTCAAGCCCCATAACGCGGGTCCCTGTAGCATCAACAGCTACGGCGTCTTTCCCAGCAATGACCAAGTCCATAGAAATTGGCTCGCCATTAAATGCTCCCCATCCTTCCACACCCCAGATACCATCAACAATAGCATAATCTATTGGGGCAATGGAGTTAACATCAGCAATAACCCATAGCGTCGCGTCATGCGGTAGCCCCAATTTAATTGCTCCGATTATCCGGCTTGGAGGAATGCCTATCCCCACATTCTTCACTGTCAAGCTAACGCCTTGATTATCATGGGTCTTCATCTTTCCAATGGAGATTCTGACATCCGCATTAACCCAATTATTGGGCATAGGATACTCACTAAGCGGATGATGGCCAGTCCGTTTTGGCTTGTAATACTTCCATGTCCCGTCAGCGATAGCGTCATTGACGTCGTATAGTTCAAGCCAGCCACCCTTATGTGTCCATTGGTCCATCTCTGGGTTCAACTTCTTAGCCATAGCCGTATAACCATAGACCAGATAGTATGCGTGGGTGTTGCCAGCATTTGGCCCCTCTGTAATCGTCACCTTCTTAGCACCTTTCTCTTTGCAAATAAGGGCGACTGCTCTGGCTATTCTGGCATCGGTGAGTATCGACTGTACCTGCTGGTTCATCCATTTTGCATCCCTCATCGGCGTGTTAGTGTATATTGCCCTGGTGTTTTCTACACAGAACATAGACCACATGTCCCAGACGAGATTCACCTTAATCATCACACTTTTTCCCTTTACGTCTGGAAACCCACCAGCGAGGTCAACGGCCTTGCGTACCATATTCTCGATTGCTTTCTCACTTGCTGGTGTCCAGGTTGTCTCCCAAACCTTTCTAAAATCGTAGATGCTAAAGTTAAAGGATTCGCCTATTAGGTCATGGGGAGTCCCCTTCACTATGGCTACTTTTGTCTTTGCAGCCCCCAAAGCCAGTGTACTAAGGGCAATGACCAATGCTACTGCTAAAATCAACGCTTTCCTCATTCTTTTTCACCTCCTCTCTATTATGTCTCAACTCAAATACACATAAACTACCAAAGAAGTAGTGTAGCCCCTTGTGGGCGTAATTGTAATGTAGCCCCTTGTGGGCATAAATATTCGGGCATAAAACCCTACGCTACCAGGAACGTTGCCTGTAGTGTAGCCCTTTATGGGCGTAATTATTATAGGGATAAACCCCTAACACTACAGCTTACCAGCCCCAAACTGCTCCCCAGGCACCGGGCGCATGGGTTTTAGGCTTCTGGTACACCTTCAAAACTTCTTCAATGCTGTTGCCCACTACCTCGATGTCTTCGTATGTGCCCAGACCAATCTCCTGCCCAACTCTCAGGTAACCGTAATGTTTAGGTATAAAACCCATGGTAGCAGTACCTACTGCATCCGCAGCCACTGGATCTGAACTGGCAATAACTATGCCATGGTAAATACCATCGCATCGCGTAGGTCCCTGTCCTTCACCACCGTAAATGGCACCTATGACATTGTAATCAATGTCCACAATCTCACATACATCACCGATAGTCTTATGAAGCATATCGTGACGCAATCCTGTTTTACAAGATCCATAAACCTGGTTGGGAGGAACACCTATGCCAATATTTTTCATATTTGCAGTAGTACCACTAAGGTCATGAATCTTCAAAGGTGCTACACTGATCACTACGTCTGCATCTAACACAACGGAAGGTATAGCATACTCCTTCGCTGCTAATGCATGCGGTGCTTTAACCCATCTGTAAGGCACACGGTCAATGTCAACGAGCTCAGCTCCGGCATCCTTTACAGCCAGGTCAGCTCCCCACACTCTCATTTGCGCAAGAGCGTTTGCGGTTCCAGAGGCTTCGCCAATATATATCTTCTTGGCCCCCGATTCCTTGCACAAGAGTGCAACTGCTCTTGCTACCCGGCCATCCGTGTTCGTGCACGCGAACTCAGCCGCACCCGACTTACCAACACATATCATATACCACTGGTCGTTATTGGCATTGAACTTAATAAATACCGTGTCGCCCTTCTTTACCGGCCAGCCACCCGCGAGCTCTACTGCCTTTCGCACCATCCTTTCTACTTCCTTAATGCTTGCTGGAGTGTACTCTAAGGTCCAGAATTGGTCCCGTCCACCTTCGGGATGCTTGGGCAAAAAAGCCATAAACCTCTCGGGAAGAATGGTGGAATCTTTCAGTATCTTGTCATCGCCTTTAACTATTGCCACCTTTGAGGCTGCAGATGCGACCATAGCTACGGCAAAAGTAAGCAGCACTGCAATAATCAACGCTTTCTTCATTCTTTTTCACCTCCTTTCCTTGTTAAATTACAAGATATCCGGAATAATAATCCGTATTTACGGTTCAATTTGAGACAAAAAATCTTTATTAATGTGAAGTTTCCAGTTGTACTTTAAAAAAACTTTAGAGGGTATTTTGAGAGGAAATCAGAAAGTAACCTAAAAATAGGCCTCCTGGATTGCTATTTTGATAAAATGAATTTCTTTCTTGGTCTACCCAAGGCCAACGAAGAAATTCACATATATCTCTGCACCTGGTAGGACGGCTTAGGATTTGACCTCGTCAAACCAAGCCGCCCTACCCTTAATCAAAACTCACCTTCTCGCTCGAGGAGAAGAAACTAACCAAAGTTTTCCCTACGCTTAGAACCTGATGTGCGTCTTCAGAGCTGCACCAATAGTACCGTCTCGGTTAGCCTCATCAAAATACTTGCCTGGAGCAAAATACCCCAAAACTAACTCGACGGTTTGCCTCGGCCCTAGCGTGTAGTTGATTCCCAGGTCAATTTCCATCCCTATGCCCTTCTCGTCGCCAGCGGTGAGAGGTATCGCACCATCACTAGGACTCCAAGCTGCCGGTTGGAACCTTGCTGGTTGGTCGGCAAAGGACATACAGGCTGAGACGTAGCCACCAAACTTGGAATTCGGGACCACAAAGTCTATCTTTGGCCGGATAATCCAAGCGTTGTGTATCTCATTATAAATCTGGTCCCAGAGAATGATGTCAATTTTCCACTCATCAATCCAGTCCTCATTCGAACGAATGGAACCCGTAGTTTCTCCGGCTACACGCTCTTTTACACCTGAGAAAAGACCCACCACCACGCTTGCCCTATTGACAACTGGAGTAGGTAGAGGAGCACCGATATCAACAAAGAACTCAAGACTATGCTTAACATCGTCGCCAGTACCCCATACAGCCAGAGGCTGAGGCTCAGCAGTAACAGGGTTGGCAAAAGGAAGCGCGTCTCCCATAATAAGGTCCCACTCTGACTTAATTTCTACCGGGCCAATAGTGGCATTAATCATAGCATCATGCATAATCCAGTTTGCATTCTTACCATTCTCGGCCGCTCCATAAAGGTCCCAAACGAACAAGACGTACCCTACCGCAATCTTTGGGTTCCAGAAAAAGACCCAGGGACACCAAGCAAAAGAATCGTTATCAGTTAGTAGTCCTCCAGAAGTGTCTAGGGTACCCTCGGATCTTTTATCATACAGAATCCCGAACATTATGTTGTTATCCTTTGGCAGAGCGAAGACTGGCGTAATGTAGTGGTATCTGGGATAGGTGTCGTCTTCAGCAATAGAGAAATTGTGGAACAAATCAGTCTGCTGGCGGCCAATCTGAAGGCTACCATATTTGCCGAAGAAGATGTGAACCCAGGCTCGGTCCCACTGGAAGTTGTTACTTCCACCGTCGCCTTGACCCCCCCTAATCATCCAAGGCCAAGTTAAACCTGGCACACCGTTATCACCCCAGACGTAATCTAATGCTCTGAGTCGCGCTTTAACCTGGATGAAATCGCTGAGTTTCAAGGTAGGATTGAGAATCAACATCTGTTCGGTGTAGGACCTTTCCGGGCCGTCTTTTACCAAGTCAGGATTGGTTATCCAGTAACTGAGTGAACGGAAGTGGCCAGTGACCGAAAATTCTGGCTCGGCAACAGAAAAGCCTACTACAAGAAGAACGAGAAGACCAGCCACGCCGAAAGCTAATAACTTCTTTCTCATTAATCTCCCCCCTTTTCTTTAAATTTAATTTCGCGGCCATATTTTGGGCCTAAAACTATCTCTTTCAGGTATAAACCTAAAAGCTAAAGATTCACCTCCTTTCTGAATGTTCTCTCATAAAATAAGATTTAAGGCAAGTTGTTAAAATAAACTTTCGTCGGGGTTGAGAAAATTTTTGTGCAAGTTTTCAATACGACTTGTAGTTTGATTAAATCCGATACTAGGTGGTTAATTGAGTTTGTTAGATTTTAACAAAGTAATTTTTCTTTTGTCAAGTAAAAAATTCAAAAATTTAATCCCCCTCACCCTGAACCCTCTCCCACCAAGGGAGAGGGAAATCTCTAACTCTTTCCTCGAGAGGGAAAGGCGACCTGCCTGACTATACTCCCCGACCCCGACTACCAACAACTTCTCGACGACATATTTACTTCTTGGCCAGGACTGCAGTCTCGGTAGTTCTCCAGTGCTGGATAGCAGCAGCTATGAAGCAAAGAACTGCCATAATAGCGAATATCCAGATGTAACCTCGAGCCGCTCCCCATCCGCCAAAAGCCTGAATCAATGGTGAAACGAGAAGTGGGAATCCTCCACCGCCGAGGAAAAGAATGAGGGCCACTATACTCACTGCAGTAGCCACTCCGCCCTTTTCTGCTGATTCAGCTCCCACTGCATAAAGTATCGGATAGACAGCATTTATCACAAAACCATAGGCTATCTGGACCAGTATGACCAGAAGTAAAGTCGTACAGAAAGGAAGAGCAATCATAACCAGGCCCATCCACACCGCGGCTAAAGTGAGCACCGGTTTTCTCCCCAATCTGTCCGACCACCACGGCAAGAGAACCTGAAATAAAGCTCCAGTAATTGACCACGCTACAGAAAGGGCTGCCACCTGAGCATAATTAAATCCGTGGATTTCGCTCAGGTATTTCGGGTAGAATGCCATAAACATTGAAATAACGCCCATAAAGATTCCGGCATTTATGGCTACACTCTGCACATTTCTTATCTTGAACGTTCTTGCTACCAGCTGAGCACCGGAAACTTGACTCACTTCCCTTGCTAAACTCGGTTTGGTCAGTCCCCTCTTATCGAACTCCGCATAGGCTTTCTCGTAACCTGTCCTTGTAGAGATTGAATAGTACCAGATGAGAGGAATAACTGAAATCAACGTGAAATAGAAAACGTATCTCCAGTTATCGCTACCAAACCTTCCCAGCGTCCAGGAGACCAATACACCAGATAGCAATACGCCCAGGGGAAATCCTGTATGCGTCAGTCCCAGAGCAAAACCACGATACTCATCTGGCCACACTTCTGCCACCACAGAAGGTCTGACGGTCTCTTCCACACCGCAGCCTATCTGCACGCCGCACCTGAGCAAGATAAACCTTATGAATGTAGCACTAATATTCCTGAAAGCAGTAAAAAGTGACACGATGGTATAGAAGACGACCATAATACCCCAGAAATATTTTCTCTTGTAACCCGCGCCCATTTTGTCACTAATAGCAGCTCCTGGGACACCAGATGCTCCCCTGACCCATTGCATTGCTGCCAGAAAAAGGGCCCACGCTCCAGGCGTCAACGCCCACTTATCTATAAGGAGTGGACCCAGTGTCCAAACGGCGCCAAAGTTAAAACTATTAAACAGCCATATAGCCCAGGTAGAAATGGTCATTCCCCAGACCCAACCGGTTCCGCGCGGCCAAACTCCCGCCTTTTTCCCAACTTTTTCAGCCATTTATTTCACCACCTTTCCCTTTCTTGTCTAACACTTTTTTTCTTTATTCAAGTAGCAGAGTTTCGCTCTATTACTATTAACGCGGAGCTACGCTCCGCTACTCCTTTCCATAACTAGATTAGCGAAGCAAAGGTTCGCAATTATGACGCGGAGTTATTACTCCGCTACTCCTTTAACAAAAAGTTGACTAAATCTTGAGTTTAAATAGCTTTATAGCGTTCTCTCCCAAAACATTGGCCAGGTCTCTATCGCTGAGACCTGCGGATTTATACTGGAAAATCTCCACTGCTGTATTTTCCGGCAAGTCGGTTCCCAGAACTATTCTCTCCGAACCGAGGTCGTTTACAAACCACATCTTCTCGTTAATAGAAATCCAGGAGCCCTCCAGATAGATATTCTTGCAAAGTTTTGCTGCAATGTAAGCTTCTGTCGAATAGATGTGAGCCATTCCCGAATGGAAAAGGATGATTGGCAAATCTGGATAAGCCTGCGCCATAGGGATAGTGAGTGAAGGAAGAGCAAAGGGAATTCCTGCTCCCGTATGAATCATCAGCGGAACCTTGTGCCTTCTTGCTGCCTCAAAGACCTTCTTAGCATCCGTAGCCAGAGGACTTATCGCATGGCCAATAGTATGCAATTTTATCCCCACAAACCCCTCATCTTTTATCAACCTATCCACTTCGGCATTATATTCTCTTTCGTCCTGATGGGGATTGAGATTTACCACTCCAAAAATCTTCTTCGGATATTTCTTCATAAGTTTGGCTATATCGTTATGGGTCTTCTTGACATCTGGTGCGCCTGGATAAGGTTCAACAAGCCCAGCATCAATCTTATTCTTTTCTATGGCTCCCATCAGTGCCTGTTCCGAAGTATCCAAATCGAACACTTTGCACGGCCCTAAATGCAAGTGGACATCAACTATTCTCATTACATTCACCTCCTGTAATTTTGTCCTGTTATCTTGTTTCCGCTGACACTCTTACCGCATCACTTCATAGGCATCACCTCCAGAATCCAACAAAATTATTATAAAATTATTGATTTCGTTTCAAGTTGGGTTTGAATTTCTATCGCTATGGATAAAGGTAAGCTTTTTCGCTCGGCTTGCACAGTAAAACTCCAGTTAAAGAAATTGATTACCGTGATTACCGACTGAAAGGATGGAAAATTATAGATGGTAGAATCTTAGCAAGAGTTGTTAATTAATCTAAGGATAGTCTATTGTTTTCTTTAGATTAAATAATGTGAGAAAATTCTACTAAAAACTTCTATTGTTGTCAAGTACAAAAATTGACTCTTCAGCCACTTCCACATCTCTTGGCCAATATGCCAGGAAGCAGAGCATAGAACATAGATGCCCTGGTAAGATGCTCCACCTTAACCTGCTCGCCGGCTGAGTGGGCAAATTTTTCTTCTCCCGGGCCAAGAATTATAGTAGGTATTTTTCTTTCACCCACAGTATAACTTCCATTGCTGCAAAATGGCCAAAGGACAATCTTCGGCTTCTTATCAAAAAGGGCTGCATAACTCTCTATAGAAGATACCACCAATGGGTGTGTACGCGGTAACTCCCAAGCCCTGAAGAACTTTTGTAAAATCTCTAATTTTCCGGCCTTTCCTATGATGGTTCTCAACCCACTCTTTACGCTCTCTTCAGTCTCTTCGGTATTTGTCCTCCTATCAATATAGACACTACAATTGTCAGGAATGGCATTTAACGAGGCCTTCTCGCATTCAATCTTGGTAACAGTTATGGTTCCTTTCCCCAAGGGAGGAGAAGAAGGCAGTTTCCTATTCAATTTCTCTATCTTCTGGATTAGTGGAGCCATCCGGTAAATGGCATTTATCCCTTTCCCGGGAGTGCCTGCATGCGCCGACTTGCCTCGGAGCGAAATCTTAATTCCAACCCTGCCTTTGTGTCCCCGAATGATATTAAGACTGGTCGGCTCCGCCAGAACAATGAAATCAGGTCTAATTCTATCTTTCGTTATTAGGTATTCAATTCCTTTACCTCCAGCCGACTCTTCTTGCACACTGGCAGAAACAAAAAGTGTATAGTCTGCTCTCAATCCAACATCCACTATTAATTTACCCCCATATATTGCCGAAGCGACCCCTGCTTTATCGTCGCACGCCCCCCTTCCGTAGACAATTCCGCCTTTATACTCCGCTCCGAAAGGGTCGTGACTCCAACTCTTTCTATCACCAATATCCACAGTGTCAATATGTGCATCATACAGTATTCTGACTTTCCCCGAACCAATTCTTCCTACCACATTTCCAATGCCATCGATGAACACTTCGTCAAATCCAGCATTCACCATCTCTTCTTTTACGCGGCGAGCAACCTTTGCCTCCTGACCCGAGAGGCTGGGAATTCTCACCATTTCCCGGAGAAAATTAACCAAACCTTTTTGGTCTTTTCTCGCTAACTGTTCTAATTTTTTTACTTCCAATTGGTGCCCCCATTGAAAGGAGTGGTAGGGCGATATAATTCCATACTATAAATTATGAAGCTTCGCTACTCCAGTCAAAGTTCGTGGAAAATGGGCTTTAAGAGAGGATAAAGCTTTCTATAGATTTTAAACATTTTATGATATTCCCTGGCGTGCTCTCGTTCTGGCTCCACTATCCCGACTACATGAACCATCTGCTTGCTCGCCTCTCTTAAGCTCTTACATGCACCAATACCCAGACTCGCCAGCATAGCTGCGCCCAATGTTCCCGTTTCTAAAACCTGCAACTTCTCTATGAACTTGCCAGTGACATCCGCCCTAATTTGATTCCATAAGTCGATTTTCGCCCCACCACCCGCTATTCTAATCTTTTCTACTCTCGTTCCCACTGCGTTCTCGGCAATTTCAATCAAGTGCCTTACGCTATAAGCTACTCCCTCCAGGATAGACTTTACAAAATGGGCTCTTTCATGTGTTCTTCTTATACCAATAAAGAGTCCCCTGGCATTTGCGTCCCAAATAGGAGCTCTCTCTCCTTCAAGGTAGGGAAGAAAAATCATGCCATTGCTTCCAGGAGTTATCGATCTTGCCTGAGTCAAAAGGGAACCTAATCCCGCAGAAGAGAGAACCTCGCCTTCAGTCTTTTCTTTCCGACCCAGAAGGGCTTCCGCTGCCCACTTTAGCGAATCACCACCAGATTGCGTCGGCCCATATAGGACAGAAACAGTTTCAGTTACCGCTGAAGGAATCGACATAAGTCCATAGGTAATCCTGGGAAGAGAGAGACTTGTGATGCCCACGATTTCCGAGGTGCCAGTAATGTTGAAAGCCCGGCCGGGTCCGGAAAGCGAACCCGTGGCGAGCATGCCACAAATGGCATCGCTCCACCCCGCAACTACGGGAATTCCGCCGGGAATCCCAATTTCGTTCCCCACCTCTTTCTTCACTTTCCCCGCAACCTCATATGGTTTGTGTATCTCGGGGACTACATCCTCTGGAATTCCCACAAGTTTAAGAAAGTCACTGGCAACTTTACCGGTCTTTAAGTTTACCGTTCCCTTAGAACACCATCTATCGGAAAAGAAACTACCTGTGAGCCTGTATCCGATAAAGTCCTTAGCCTGAAGAATCTTGAACGTCTTCTTCAGCACCTGGGGCTCGTGCCTCTTCAGCCACAAGAGTCTCGCTGGAGGCCAGTTTGGCTGGATGGGCAAATCCATTCCCAGAAACTTCTCCATTCTTCTCTTCCCTACTACCCGCCGGAGCCAAGCAGCTTCTTTCATGCTCCTTGTATCTCTCCAGGTAATCGCAGGCCTAAGAATTTTGGCTTCTCTATCTACAAACACCTGAGTTGGGGTCTGACCGCTTAAGCCAATGCCTACAATTGAAGCCATTTTTACCTTCGAGCTCTTTCTTATCCGGGCAATCCCTATCTTCAATGCCTTCCACCAGTCCTCGGGACTCTGTTCTATCTCGCGAGGGGCAGGTTGGTATGTGGGATAACTTTGCGAAGATTGCGCCACTATGTTGCCTTTCAAATCATACACGCCAACCTTACAGGAGGTAGTCCCTATATCTATTCCCAACAGTAATTCAGGCATAATTAACCCCTAAATAGTTTAAATAGGGACAGCGACCATTTTTCTCACGACAAATCTCTGTACCGTTAGAGCTCCGAAAGAAGTCCTCCTTTTCAAAAATGGTCGCTGTCCCTATTTGAGAGCGGCAACGAGTGATTGGCAGGCCTGCAGGAATATTACTGTATCCACAAGAAGAGCAATAAACTGCACGCCCAAATCTATCCATCTTTTTGCTGTTTGAACATCATCTACATATATTCCCAGTGAGAGACCTGCCTTTCTTACCTTTCCCACAACTTCTTTAATCTTTTCTATAACCCTGGGATGGTCTATCTCGCCCGGAACTCCCAGCGATTGTGAAAGGTCATAAGGCCCAACAAAAATCGCATCTAAACCCTTAACCATCAATATATCATCGAGGTTTTCTACTCCCTTCTTTCCTTCAATCTGGATAATCAAAAGGGTTTGCCTATTTGCCTGTTTGAGGTAAATATCCTTGGCGAGCCGAGAATAGTCGGCGGCACGGGCATATACGTCCATACCCCTTTCCCCCAGAGGAGAAAACTTGGATAAGAATACCACATCTTCTGCCTGTTTTCTGGTGTCCACATGGGGAACTAAAACCCCGCTCGCTCCTGCATCCAGCGGTCCGGAAATCGCAGATTCCGAGATTTCAGGAACCCTCACTATTGAATCGATGTCTCTTACTTGAGCCATCCTTATTAAGTCTTCGACGCTCTCAATGGATAGAGCACTGTGCTCCATGTCAAGAATGGCAAAATCGAACCCAGCAAGGCCCACTATCTCCACCATTGCTGGATCGCGCGATTTCATAAAAGGCCCGACGACAAATTCTCCCTTCTTGAGTCTTTCTTTAATTGATTGATTCCTCATGAACCTCCCCCTCAATCTCTATGGGGTCTCCTGCCTTTATTTTCCCTCCGCAGATTACTTTAGCAAATAGACCCTCTCTGGGCATGATACAATTACCGATCAACCTCCTTATTTCACACTCGGTGTGGCACTCCTTCCCCTGCTGCGTAATCTCGATGACAGCCCGATTCCCTAACCTCAGCCTCGTGCCAGTCTGCAATTTATTAAGGTTGATACCTTCGGTTGTGATATTTTCCGCAAAATCTCCTGGTTCGAGCTGGAACTTCATTTTTTTAGAGCGCTCGTGCCTTATTAATCGGGCAATGAATTTTCTAATATTTTCTATCCCTAAAAGGCTCACCTGTCGTCGCGACGAGCCGGCGTGGGCATCCCTTATGAGTCCCCAATTTCTTCTGAGTACTGCCTCTTTTACAGGCCTCTTTACCGTGCCTTTCTTATCACTTCTATTTATGGACAATATTCTAATTCTTTTCACGGAGTTTCTACTTTCCCCGAACCACACAACTTTGAACATATTGGAGAGCACGCTTCCGAATCTCTTGCAATTCCTCGCTCTTGTAGGGAGTTATCTTCTGGAATTCTGGGTCCATTGTCTCCCGGTTGGAAAAGTTCTGCAAAGCGTATTTTCTTGCTCCTTCTATCTCTCGCGCTATATCCACGATGTCTTCCGGGTTATGGAGAGTCGGCACCACGGTGGTCCTGAATTCGTAGTCCACCCCCGAATTAACTATTAAATTAACACTTTCTCTAACTCTGTCAAATAATTCCTTGCTCCTTATTCTTGCCGATTTCTTGTAGGCATCAAAAGTCAAGGGCGCTTTAATATCCATGGCTACATAATCAATCAGATTCATATCGATAACTCTTTTCAACGCTTCCGGAAAAGTTCCGTTGGTATCCAGCTTTATCTGCATTCCCAGATTGCGAATCTTCTCCAGAAATTCCGTCAGATCTTCAAAAAAGCAGGGTTCTCCACCCGTAAGACAGACTCCATCAATCCAGTTTCGATGGCTCAGAAGAAAATCGGAGATTACTTCAAAGGAGATTGTCTCGTATTGGTCGGGATTTAATACCAGCCCTGCGTTCTGACAGTAGGGACATCTGAAATTACAATAGGGCATATATAGAGTGGAAACAATCTTTCCATCCCAGTCAAGTAGAGAAGTCTCGATCATACCCTTTATCAAGATTTTCATAACGATTGCACTTCGTTTATTTTGGTTCCCTTTCAGGGAATCTCCAGTAGATTCTTGACTGCTTTTTCAAAAGTGGCCCTGGACTGATAGCCAATATACTTTTCTCTAATATCACCCTTTTTGTCAATAATGAAAGTAGTTGGAATTGCTCTAATTCCTCCATAATCCTGGGTGACGCTATCGTTGCCGATTACCACAGGATAGTTAATTCCATATTCTTCTGAAAATCGTTTTACTGAACGGATATCTCCCGCGTCCAAATTTATCCCGAGGATAATCAAGCCTTTATCCTTGTAGCTCCGGTAAAGGTCAATAAAATCTGGAATCTCCCTGCGACAGGGGGGACACCACGTGGCCCAAAAGTTGAGAATAATTACCTTGCCCCTGAATTCGGAAAGGGTTAAACTCTCCCCATCAAGGTCGGAAAGAGTAAAGTCCGGTGCGTTTCCCCACTGTCGGCTGACAGTTGTCGGTTTTTCAATCTTTGCCCTTTCCTCTCTTTTCATTCTAACATCGCAACCTAAGCCACAGAGGGTTAGAAGAACCAAAGATATAACAATCCCCTGCAAGAAATTTCGCATCTTTCCTCCGTTCTATAACATTGCGGCAATAAAGCCGCGACTATCTTTTGCCGCTTCTCCATTTCTCTAAATATTGTCTTGCAGCAGAAGCGGCAGTTGCACCGTCGCCACAGGCAGTGACCACCTGTCTCAAAAATTTTTTCCTTACATCTCCACAAGCATATATCCCACTAACCGAAGTCTCCATGTTCTCATCAGTAATTACAAATCCTTCCTTGTCCATCTCCACAACACCTCTTAGGAACGTGCTGTTCGGGACGCTACCAATACAGACAAAAATGCCTTTTGCCTCTACTATTGAATCTTTTTCTGTCTCCAGATTCCTTACCTTAACACCCTGGACTTTAGTTTCTCCGAGGATTTCGATAACTTCTGAGTTTAAGATGAATTCCAATTTTGGATGGGTAAGCGCCCTTTCGCACAAGGTCCTGGTTGCCCGCAATTCTCTCCGACGATGAATTAAGGTTGCTTTCTCCACAAACCTGGACAGGAAAATCGCCTCTTCTACTGCAACGTCTCCACCACCCACTACAACGACTTTCTGATCTTTAAACAGGGGCCCATCGCAAGTGGCACAATATGATACGCCTCGTCCAATCAGTTTCTCTTCTCCCGGCACTCCCAGCTTCTTTGCTCTCGTCCCTGTCGCCACAATCAACGCAGTTGACCTGTATTCTCCCTCCATCGTCTTGACTAATTTCTCCAGGCTACCCAGTGGACCCTCGCCTTTCGCGAATAGCTGTATTTCTAACACTTCTCCACTTTTAATCTCCAATCCGTATTTCTCCGCTTGCTTCCTAGTTCTTTCCATAAGCTCGGGCCCGTCAATCCCTTCGGGAAATCCGGGATAGTTTTCTATTTTCCAGGCAAGTGATGCTCTGCCCCCCGGAGCCAGCTTTTCCAGTAGCAAAGTTTTCAGCTTAGAGCGAGATGCATAGAGGCCAGCGGTCAAACCCGCCGGCCCTCCACCGATAACGATAATATCGTACTCACTCATTTAGAATCTCTCCAATTTTTTCTTCTAAAGCCACTTTAGACAATGCGCCAATTACCCGGTTAAGAATTTTTCCATCTTTGAAGAATATAAAAGTGGGAATGCTCTGGATTCCATACTTTGCCGCAGTGAGAGGACTTTCGTCTACGTGAAGCTTTCCTACCTTCAGGCGGCCTGCATATTTCTGAGAAATCTCTTCTACAACCGGAGCAACCATTAAACAGGGTCTGCACCATTCAGCCCAGAAATCTACGAGAACGGGCAGTTTTGAGTTTAGAACTTCCTCTTCGAAATTTCTGTCGTTCAGGACGACTTCCATATTTTTCCCTCACCTCGCAGCTCCAAAGCCTAACCTTCGCTCCCCTACCGAGTGGCCACGCAGTGCCATCCTTGGCAGGACGCCCACGGAGTGAAAAATGACTCTGACCCCTTTTTTCCTGACCCCTTTTTTCGGACCCCTTTTTTCGGTATAACTTCCATTCTATTTCTCTCCTTAATCAGGTATCTCTTTTACATTATGAATTGGAATTTGCCAGTCAAAATTAGAATTCCAAATAGGACCAGTAAACTTCCGGTGACCAGTGATATTACTCTCGCATATCTCTTTATCTTCTTGAATCCCCGCAGAAAGAGATTAATCGCTAAGCCCGAGAGCAGAAATGGGAAAGCCAATCCAAGAGAATAGCAACTTAAAAGCAGGATTCCCTCACCGACAGTCTCTCTTGTGCCGGCATAAGTAAGCAGTGTGGCTAAAATGGGCCCGGCACAAGGAGTCCAGCCCAGAGCAAAAACCATTCCTACAATAAGAGAACCCAAGAGATTTGCCGGTTTCACTTTTAGATGGATTCTTCTTTCATATTCGAGAATATTTATGTTAAATAATCCCACTATATACAAGCCAAACAGAATAACCAGAATTCCGCCGACAAGCCTTAAAATTCTTAAGTAGGAAAGAAGGAATCTACCAATGTAGGAAGCTGAAGCCCCCAGCAAAATGAAAACTAAAGAGAAACCGAAAATGAATAGAACCATTTCTATAAAGACCCTACTATTTACATAAGTCCTTTCTCCACGAGCGCTCGCTAACTCATCAATGGAGACGCCAGTGATGAACGAAATGTAAGCAGGGATTAAAGGCAAAATACAGGGAGAAAGAAATGTCAACAGTCCAGCGGAAAAGGCCATAACCAGTGAGACTTGCTGACCCACCATGCCTCCCCAATTAAGAGCTAAGAACTTTCTTTTTCACCCTTCCCAGCTTCGCTAGCATCACCAGCGCCAAAATCGCGAAAACAATGGCTATGAATTGGGAAGTAGAGAAAACCCAGATATGTCCACGGGGATCGCCGCGAAAGATTTCAATTAGGAAACGACTCACCCCATATAAAAGAACGTAAAGCCAGAATAATTGTCCGTCAAATTTCTTATGAGGCCTTAGATAGAGAAGAACGAGAAAAATGAGAAATAGACTTAATGAGGAAAATAGCTGTATGGGAATCAGAGGCTCGGCCAGGTAACCGGCTGGGCTCTCTGGTGGAAATGTGACCCCCAGCCAGGAACTTGTAGGCCGACCATAGCAGCAACCATTTAGAAAGCATCCAATCCTGCCAATGGCATAGGCTATAGCCACGGCTGGAGCAAAAATATCCGCAATCTTCCAGATATCCAGGTCTTTTCTTCTTGCCTGCCACAGACTAATTCCAAAGGCCAAAATGAATCCGCCATAGAAGACAAAACCTCCCCGGGCAAAAATTGTCGCCAGCGGTTCATTGAGAAAACGTTCCCATTCTACAAGGATATAGAGTAGCCTTCCTCCGACAAAGCCAGAGATTAGGACCCAGAGAAATAGACTCAAGACCCTATCTACATCTAACGCCAGTCTCCTTGCCTCTCCCTTAATATAAAAGAAGCCAACAAAACATCCGATTGCCACCATTAATCCATAGGTATAAATGGTAAGAGGTCCAAATTTAAGAAGTATTGGATACAACTTCTTTCCCTCTTCCGGGACGGAGTAGCGAAGCAAAGCTTCGCGATTATGATGCAGAGCTTCGCTCTGCTACTCCAATTTTACGCCAGCTTACTCTGTCGAGTAGAGATATAATATCTCTTTCTATTGTGGAGTTCTGACTTTATCTCCGCTTGCTTTTCCAGAATTGTTAGGTTTTTCATGACCTCTTGGGGAGCGACTTTCAAAGCATACGAAATATCGCTGAGCGTGCACGGTCTTCTCTGGAGAAGATTTTTGATATCGACTTTCAGGTTCCCTATCCGTCCCTCTCCAGCCTCTTTCCCAAATTTTCTCACTACCTCAACTTTTCCAGGCAATTCCTTCTTAATGGAAAAGAGCTCTTTTTGACCCAGGGCAAAAACCTCTTCTTCCGCTGGAGGACGAACCACAGTATTGAGCTGAACCTTATCCGGCTCAATCTTTTCTATAACTTCGGCCAGCCTATGAATATCTTCTAAAGCATCATTAATTCTCTTAACCAATAATATTTCCAACCAGATTCTATTTCCAAATTCCTTCCTGAATTCGATTAATCCCTTAATAATTTCCTCAATTTTTATAGAAGGGCGTGGCCGATTGATACATTCAAAGATAGATTGACTCACCGTATCCAGAGAAGGTAGAACGACATCCGCCTTTCTCAATTCTTGACGCACTTCTTTTATGTTAAGGAGCGAACCGTTGGTTAATATGGCCACAGGAATATCTATGACCTTCTTTATTTCTTCTACCATTTCGCCAATTTTGGAATTCAAGGTCGGCTCGCCCGAGCCGGATATAGTGATATAGTCAATACTCGTCTTCGTCTTTGAGAGGAAAGTCTTCAACTCTTCAAGCACCGTTCCCGTGGAAACATACTCTTTTCTTTCCACAGTAAGGTTAGTTGTCCTTCCCAGCTCACAGTAGATGCAGTTAAAACTACATGTCTTAAAAGGTACGATGTCAACGCCAAGCGACCTTCCCAACCGCCAAGAAGGGACTGGACCATAAATTCGGCTAATAACTTCTCTTGGCTTCATTCCTTTTCTCCATCCTTAATTTTAATTCTAATTTCCCCTTTCTTAAAACCCTTCAATGCGGAGAGAAATCCCTTTATTGTTTTTCTCAAAATGTCCGATACAAAAGGATTGAGTTCAAAGGACTTTCCCGCCACCTGCACTTCCACATCTCGGCTTAGATGGGAACAGTCACCAATTTTTCTTTTACCTTTCAGAATCTCTCCTGCCAGCTCGTAACAACTATTAACCCCGCAATCTCCACAGTCAAGTTCTGGCAACTTGAATGCTTTCTCTATAACTAAATCTGTTATAGCTGAAATGTCCCTATCAGAATCAAAATTCCCTCTGCCTACCAGCGCAATCTCCAGGCCATCAGCGAGTTCCTTGAAGTCGCCTTTCTCTCTCAAACAGATAATCTTAGGAAAGCTCTTCTTATCCTTGAAACCTTCCACAATTATGAAATCAGTATCCAACGAATCAAGTGCCTCTTCTAAATCGGCTTTCCCCTTAAAGAATACTGTTCTTCCTTCACTAGAGATGGCTACCAACCTATCACAGTGTTCCCTGTATAGAGCTGTATCCTTATCGGGAAGGTCAAGTGAGCCCTGCACATGTTTGACAATAGCGACCGTGTGACCTCTCCTTCTCAATTCTTTTGATAGGTTAATGCCAAGATGTGTTTTACCACTCCCTTTATATCCCACTATCCCAATAACTTTCATTCTCTAAACGAATCCTCTTCTTTTCAGAAGAGATTTGAAAAAATAGTTTGCGAAGACCTCTAGCACTCTCGAGGATGAAGGGATAGTTGCAGGAGCTTTAAATCGGCCAGGTTTTGTGTAGTGTAGCCCTTTATGGGCGTAATTACTACGGGCATAAAGCCCTACACTACCGAGCGACTCCGAACACTATCCCACCTCTATTTCCCCAGGGGATGAAGGGATAGTCGCAGGAGCTTTAAATCGGCCAGGTTTTGCAGAAGCGCTGGCCGATTTTGAGCGAGGTTCTGACCGAGCGACTCCGAACACTATCCCACCTCTATTTCCCCAGGGGATGAAGGGATAGTCGCAGGAGCTTTAAATCGGCCAGGTTTTGCAGAAGCGCTGGCCGATTTTGAGCGAGGTTCTGACCGAGCGACTCCGAACACTATCCCACCTTTCAATACACTGAGGATGAAGGGATAGTTGCAGGAGCTTTAAATCGGCCAGGTTTTGCACAAGCGCTGGCCGATTTTGAGCGAGGTTCTGACCGAGCGACTCCGAACACTATCCCTTCATCCTCCTATTCTATATAACCACAGAAAATATGAACCAGGCACCAAATCCGATAAGTATGGCTCCGGATAAACCGAATAGAATTCTGTGTAACTTCCTGCTCCACAAGTGTTTGCTCCTATAGACTGTAAGGGATACCAATGAGCACCACCCCAAATCGCACAACCAGTGGACCAAGACGAACAGAAGAATCCCTGCCAATCCGAACGCTATTGCTTTCGTCATAAGTGCTGCGCCAATTGTTGTCCACCAGAGAAAAAAGTAAGGGTTAGAAACCGTCGTAAGTGAGCCCGCCATAACCGACCCTTGAGAAAGACCGGGGTTTCCCCCAGACATTTCACGCCGCCTGAGAAACATACCAAAGCCCATATATATGAGAAGCGCCCCTCCAGCAACGCCCAGAATAGCTTTAACCAATTCGAGGTCGAAAAATCTAGCAAAGCCAAGATAGATAGCAGCTACAAGGGGAAGCTCCACCATTCCATGGCCCAAAGCCACTCCCACTCCGGCAACCCAAGACTCATAACCCTTAGACAAAGTCACGGCAAATACCGGGCCAGGCATCATAACCCCGGAGAGACTAATCAGGACTACACTAGACAAGAATAATAGTAGAGACATTCACATACCACCAATTCACTGGGAGGATTTGGAGTAGTTAAATAATTCCGCGTCTCAAATATTTCTTCACACAACAACTTTTTCCACTACTGGCAATTTATCTTTACAAAGTTCAACGACGTTTTCTGGTTTATCTTCCCAGACTAAACCATATTTTTTGCGTTTCCTCAATCGCTCAATTTCCTTAATTAAATCCGTTTTGGACCAGCTTTGATAATTATTTTTTCCCATAAATAATATCCCTGATTTTCACTAATACCTTGTCTGTAAATTCTATAAACTCCCTGCACTCTTTTTCAGTAACCTCAACGCCACCTGCATAGAAATCAAGATTTCTCTTTGAACGCATAATATTTCCTAAAGTCAAAATAGAATCGTTTTTAAGAATCCGAGCTATTTCTTCAATTATTTTAAAATGGTGGCCGGGAACGCTTTTGTTCTTCGGTGAATTTAAATTTGCTAAAATACTGGTCATCAAATTTCATAAGCTTATTCTGATATGTTTATTTCTTAAAATCCCTATTATGAATGGGTCCCTATTCTCAATTTTTCTCTTGAATTCTTTCTCATTCATATTGATGACATTTATTTCTCTATTAATTTCTCTCTGTAGTTTATTTAGATTTTTCTGTAGTGAAATAATACTGTGGCTACCCACAATCAGTAAATCAATATCGCTATGAGTATCCATTTTATTCTTAGCATACGACCCATAAATATAAGCATCTTTTATTGCTTTGATATCCTTTAGCACATTCCTTAGACTTTCTTCAAATCCAATTGTTTTGATGACTATTTTTCTGTACTCATTGTATAAAGGATAATCTCTATTTATAGAATAAAGTTTGAGATTTCCCCTAGCCTGGCTTTTTAGAATTCCTTCTGTCTCTAATTCCTTTATTTTCTTAACCAGGTTTCTCTTATCAAGGTCAAGACTTCTCGATAATTCATTTACATAGAGACTCTCCTTCGGATTAAGAAAGAAATAATTTAATAGCTTTCGTGTTATCTCAGATTTCAAAGAAATCATCAGTTCTCCTTATTACACCGATAAGTGTAACATATTACACCAACTTTGTCAATGAGGTCATAACGAATCTAACCAAGCTCAAGCCTTTCGGCAACATAGTTGACATCTGTCAAGTACTTGTCAACTTTCCTTCATCAGTCATTTTTCTTTAGAACTAAGGAAGTTCTCTTTTGTAACAATTACTATGAGCTATCACTATAAACTTCGTTATCCACTCTAAATAAGGTGTTGGGGACCACTAGTTTTTCCCCGCAACCTGCTCTTAATCTTCTGCTTTCTCTCGCGCCAGCGGTCTATCCAACTTTTCCCTTCAAGTTCGTCGATCGTCTTAACCAGTTCCTTCACTTTTTGCTCATCAATTTCGTAGTACCATTTCCCTTCTCGGCATACAGTGCTGCGAGCTCCCATTATGTCCACTCCGGTCTCGAGGAGTGCTGGCACATCGTCTTTTCCCAACGAACCGAGAAAGAGCGTCCAAAGGCCATGACTATGCGCTCCTTCCACAAAACTCCGGAGTTCCTCAACATTCATATAATCGAAAAGGTGCTTACCGTGTTTCCCCGCCACATCTATGACCGCTATGTCGGCTTGAGAATCGACGAGAATATCGAGAGTCTCTTCTGGAGAGATTGAGCCAATCTCTTTATAGTCGGCGAAACTGCATATTCCAACTCCAATCCTCTTATCAAACCACTTTATTGTCTCACTGACCGCTTTGACTATTTTCGCTGCTTCTCTATACGAAGGCACTTTGTAAAGTCCCACAGTTACATGGTCTTTTGCTCCCGAAACGGCTGCTCCCACAGCTGCCTGTGCCGCAGTACAGGTCATATAGCCGGGAAAATTTCCCGCAGTCGCACCCAGGCGAATTCTCCTGGGAATATTCCTCCTCACAGTCCTAATCGTATGAGGAAGATTGGCACCCATAGACCCTTCGTGAAGATTCTTTACACTGATGAGTCTCGCTCCGCCATCAACTGCCGCCCGGGCATCTTGAAGACTCATGACAGGAATTACAAGTTCCATATTGTCTACCTCCCATAAGAATCAGCTCCGAAGGAGTCCGACGCCTCCATCGGATTTCGGAGTCCTCTCGGATCTCTCCTCTCCGATAAATCGGAGCGTTAGCTCCGCTCCCCGTGACCCCTTCCGTATTCTTGTTAATATACCAATTCTTTGAGCAAAAGTATAGTTTTGAAGAGCTTTAGAAATTTTAGCCAAAAAACAAGGACGACTCTATTGCCACAAAAGCAAATCGCTGTCTGACGACCCCACATGTATATCGGGGGGAGGAGTTTCGATTTGCGCCGTACAGAGTCCGAGGTTTTTTGGCGTTAAGAAATTCCTCCAGCGATGAAAAACTATCTTTTGTGAGTCTGCCTGATTGCTGAAAAATGGTCGCTGTCCCTATTTAATGGTTTGAAGAATAGGTGGCTCCTGTATTTACAATCACTTGAGCCGAAATTTTCAATAGATTTGAACATCTTTACCAAGTTTGAGGCAATTGCACATTCTCTTTCTTGATGAGATGTCAATAAATATATTATACCCAGTATTTTTGACTTTTCAAGTAAATAATCTATGTGCCAGAAATTTCTTTTTCTCTTCCTGAAGTGCCTCTCCACTCTTGCTTCCAGCCCGGCCATCGCTCTCCCTACATAAAAATATAGGCCCCTTCCGAACTGAAGAGGCCCTAATTTGCCTACCTGGATCGTCCTTTTTCTTTTAACCCAGATTAAAAGAACATAAACTCCATTCATTCCATCTTAACTGCCAGAAAAGGCTTTAGCAGATTCGTGGAAGCTGCTCACCGGTAAGCATATCCAACACTCTTTCTCCTCCCACGGTCGTCTTTACCACAACGCGGCCTTTATGTTGAGAAACAACCGTACCAATTATGTTAGCATCTCTCCCGTATCTATTTTTTCTCAAAACATTCAAAATTTTCGCACAATCCTTTTCGGGAACGAAAGCAACCAGTTTCCCTTCGTTGGCAATATATAGCGGATCCAAACCTAACATTTCACAGACACCTTTTACCTCTTCCTTAATAGGAATCTTGTTCTCTTCAACCTCTATTCCCACTTCTGACTGTTCCGCTATCTCGTTCAGGGTTGTTGCCAATCCACCTCGCGTAGGGTCACGCAAGGTGTGAACCTTCTTGCTTACTTTGAGAATTTCCGAGACAATCCGGTTTAGAGGTTGAGAGTCGCTCTTTACCTTTGTCCGGAAATTCAAGTTCTCTCTTGCACTCAAGATGGCAATTCCATGGTCCCCAATTGTGCCGCTCAAGATTATTCTGTCGCCAATCTGTGCATTCTTAGACGAAATGTCAATACCTGAATCTATGGACCCCACACCTGAAGTGGTTAAAAATATCTTGTCGGCTCCGCCTTTCTCCACAACCTTGGTATCACCAGCTACAATTTCCACGCCAGCTGCTTGCGCTGCCTTTTTCACTGAATCAACAATCCTCTCCAGTTCAAGAAGAGGAAATCCTTCTTCAATAATTGCTGATACAGTCAAATATAGGGGTTTGGCTCCGACCATAGCCAGGTCGTTAATAGTACCGTTGACTGCTAACTTGCCTATATCCCCGCCAGGAAAATATATGGGATTTACCACATAAGAGTCTGTAGTAAAAGCCAATTTCCCCTTAAAGCCCAATACAGCGCTATCGTCGAGCTTTGCCAGAGGTAGGCTGGCAAATTTTTTCACAAAGCTCTTAATGAGCCGGTGTGTAAGCTTTCCTCCACTTCCATGCGCCAACAAAATCTTTTTTGTGTTATTCTCAAATTTTACCATTCTAGTTCCAATACCAGTGTCTGCGAACTTTTCCGAAGGTGTTGTCACGCAGCCACAAGAAATTGAAAGATAGTTTGTGAAGAGCTATTGGAATTTTAGCCAAAAAAACAAGGACGGCTAATTGTCTTTCAAGCAAATCATTGTCCCATCCCGATTTATCGGGAAGTTTTGATTTGCGTCCTGCAAAGTCCGAAGTTTTTTTGGCGTCAAGAAATTCCCCAAGCGATGAACAAACTATCTGTTACCAACCTAACCTCAGCTATATTTGTAATAGGCCGCACAGGTCCCTTCGGAAGAGACCATGCAAGGTCCGTATGGCTCTTCCGGAGTACAGAGTCTCCTGTATAATTTGCACTGCGTCGGCCTCTTGACCCCTCTCAGCACCTCTCCACAGGCGCAATCTGGATTCTCTTTACTCTCTCCTGACCTTAACACGAACTCCTTTTCTGCATCAAACTCAGAAAATTCCTTTCTCAGCCTGAGACCACTATTAGGAATAATTCCCAAACCTCGCCACCTAACATCAGCTGTTTCGAAAACCTCGGATATTAACTCCTGGGCAATCCTGTTCCCTTCTTTCTGAACCGCCCGAAAATATTCGATTTCTACTTCGGCTCTATTTTGTTTAATCTGCTTCAATAACATAAAAATGGATTGCAAAACGTCGAGTGGTTCAAAGCCGGCAATTACGCAGGGAACCTTATATCTCCGGGCTATATGTCTATAGGCATTACTGCCTATGGTCACACTCACGTGGCCAGGGCAAATGAAACCGTCTATCTTTACCTCTCTTGATTCCAATAGTGCTTCCATAACTGGGGGGATAAGCTTGTGCGTGGAGAAGATGAAAAAGTTTCCAATCTTCTCTTTTCGCGCATCGAGGATGGAGGCAGCGATGAGGGGTGAAGTGGTCTCAAAACCAATGGCCAAAAGGACAACTTTCTTGGCAGGATTCTCCCGGGCAATCCTCAAGGCATCACGGGGGCTATAAATGACCCTCACGTCAGCACCACTAGCCTTTTCTTCCTCGAGGCTGGAATTTGTTCCCGGAACCCTCACCAAATCGCCAAAAGTAGTAACTATCACCTCTCTATTTTTCGCCAACTCAATCGCCTTATCAATGTCTTCTTGAGACGTAACGCAGACCGGGCATCCGGGACCTGACACGAGGTTTATATTCTCTGGCAACATACCTTTCAGTCCTTGCTTGAATATCACTACCGTGTGCGTCCCGCAGACTTCCATGATGTTTGCTTTTAACGAGCCAAATTCTTTTATTTTGCTAAGTAGTCTTCTCGCCAGAGCCCTATCTCTAAACTCATCAATAAGTTTCATCCCATTTCTCTGAAGAGTCTCAATGTCTCTTCTGCCTCTTTCTTTCTCACCTTCTCAATAGCAAATCCAGCATGGATTAATATGTATTCTCCAACTTTCACGTCTTTCACCATGCGTATGTCTGCTTCCCTTCTGGCTCCGGCCATATCAACCTGAGCCAGATTACCCTCTATTTTTATTACCCTTGCCGGGATAGCCAAGCACATTTATAAATCCTTAAATAGGGACAGCGACCATTTTCTATCGGTAGTTTAGCCCTTCTCGGGTGCAATTCTTAAGGGAAATATCTCTTACGCTCCCAAAAAATGACTCTGACCCCTTTTTTCGGACCCTTTTCTTCCATTTAACTATTTCATTCGCTATTATTGCCTGGCCCAGAGAAATTCCTCCATCGTTAGGTGGTACTTTTTTCTGATAATAACATACGAATCCCCGTTCTGTCAACTTCCTCAGGGCAAGGCCGAGAAGCAATCTATTTTGAAAGACGCCGCCCGAGAGGGCTACTTTGTTAATGGCTGTTCTATCTTTGATTTTCAGGCATACACTTTCTATTATGTCGGCAATGGAACTGTGAAATTTACCAGCGATAATCCCTCGAGGGATTCCCCTGCGTAAATCGTCCACAATGCCCCGTATAATGCCGGCTGGCTCAACAATGAAGCTACCTTCCTCTTCTCTTATTTGATACTCATAGTTCTGGTCTATCAAACTTACAGAGGAGCAAATTGGGTCTTCAGCAACGCTTTCCAGTTCCATCGCCGCCTGTCCTTCGTAACTGTTAATATTGCATATTCCAAGAAGAGAAGAAACCCCATCAAAAAACCTACCCATGCTCGAGGTTAAAGGAGAGTTTATTCTCTTATCTATCATTGCCCGGACAGTTGGTATCTTATCTTTCCATCTAATTGTAAAATCTATTTCAGGAATTCTCTCGCCAAATGAATCCACCAGAAGACTTATTGCCATTCTCCATGGCTCATCCACTGCCTTATCTCCTCCTGGCAAGGCAAGGTATTTCAATTGACCGAGTCTCTGGAAATCCCGGGAATCGGCCAATAGAAACTCTCCTCCCCAGATATTCCCGTCCGCACCATAGCCAATCCCATCAAACGCCACCCCAATAACTTCTCCCCTTATCCTGTTTTCTACCAAACAGCTTACGATATGTGCGTGATGGTGCTGAACCGGAATTCGCCTGATTCCAGCATGCCGACTTGTGGTATCCAGGGCGTATTGGGTCGAAAGATAATCCGGATGGAGGTCATGCGCGACTATTCGTGGACTTATGCCAAATAATTTTTCAAAGCGCTGAACCATATTTTCATAGTAATGCAAGGTTTTATAATCTTTTAGGTCGCCTATGTACTGACTCACAAATGCATAGTTTCCTTTCGTTAAACAAAATGTGCTTCTTAGCTCAGCACCGCATGCCAGTACAGATTCTACTTCATAGCCTAACTCTATGGGAAGAGGGACATAGCCCCTAGCTCTACGAATAACAATAGGAGTTCCTGAGAAGCCTTCCACAATCGAATCATCGCATCGATTATGAATATCCCGATTGTGGATGAGAAAGTAGTCCGCGATATGGGAAAGGTTACTGATTGCCTCCCGATTCCCAATTTCGATTGGCTGGTCAGATAGATTGCCACTGGTCATTACCAGAGCAGAAAGGGAAGAAGAAATGCCACTAAATAACAGGTAGTGCAGAGGAGTATAGGGAAGCATTACTCCCAGACAACTATTATTGGGAGCCACAAAATCAGAAATTTTTGCAGTCTTTTTCTTCCTTAGTAGAACGATGGACTTTTGCCAGTCCGAAAGCAAGTCCTCTTCTTCTTCAGACACCAAACAATGTTTCTTCGCTATTTCTATATCTGAAACCATAATCGCAAAGGGCTTATACGGACGGCCTTTCCTTTTCCGTAGCCTCTTCACCGCGACGCTGTTCATAGCGTCGCAGGCAAGATGGAATCCACCCAATCCTTTAATTGCTACAATCTTACCCTGTTTTAGAAGGTCAATTGCTCCTCTAAGTGCCTCCGATCCTCTGAGAAGAGATTTCCCGGACCATGCAGAACCAACGGTTTCTCCTTCGGATTTTCGACTCTTAATCAATTGGATATGCGGACCACAGCGGGGGCAAGCATTCGGTTCTGCATGGTACCTTCTGCGAAATATGTCTCTGTACTCCTTTTGGCAAATAGGGCACATGCGAAATTTCTTCATTGTAGTGAATGGACGGTCATAGGGCAAATCTTCAATTATGGTAAATCTGGGCCCGCAATTGGTGCAATTAATAAAGGGATAAAGGTGCCGGCGGTCAGAACTGTCCTTCAATTCTTTTAAGCACTCTCCACAGATGGCTATATCGGGCGAGATTAGTGCTTCTTTTCTTTGGTGTGAAGTGCTTTCCTTGATGGCAAAGAATTGAGAGCCCCGAGGCGCTTCGTAAACTATCTGTTTCTCCTTTATTTGAGCGGGAGCAGGTTTCCGTAAAGTAATCTCCTCATAAAAGTTCTCTACTTTTCTTTTATCACCTTCTACCTCAATAGCCACTCCTGTCGTGGTATTCTTCACCCAGCCTTTGAGCTCTAACTCCTCAGCCAACCTGTGAACAAATGGCCGGAAACCAACACCTTGAACAATACCCTTGACAATGATTTTCGCTCTCGTTTCCATAATTTATACCTTGAGAAAAAGGTGACAGAAAAAGGTGACAGGTACTTTTTTCAGAGAATTTTTCCACCGTCTATGAGGTAAATCTCATCTGTAAGCGTTTTTAGGAAATTCATATCATGAGAGGCGATTATAAACGAATGGCTATTATGTCGGAGATAGTCGGTCACCCTGGCGGTCGAACGTTCATCAAGTCCGGCAGTAGGTTCGTCCAGCAGAAGTATCTCCGGGTTCATAGCTATTATTGTGGCCAAGGAGATAACCCGTTTCTCTCCCCAAGATAGTTTATAGGAAGCCCTATCTAAATATTTTTCCAGACCTAACAATCTGGATGTGTCTCTCACTATTTCTCTCGCTTCTTCACGCGTTTTACCCAAGTTTAGTGGTCCAAAAGCAATGTCCTCAGCCACAGTGGGACAGAATAACTGGTGGTCAGGATTTTGGAAAAGAAGGCCTATTCTTTTCCTCACATCGTCAAAATCTTTTTCCTTTTCCCGTACCTTGTCGAAGATTTCAATCTCGCCTGCTTGCGGTTTCAACAATCCCATAATGAGATAGAAGAGTGTTGTCTTGCCTGAGCCATTGGGTCCCACAATACCTATTTTGTGTTTTCTCCCGTATTCAAAATCGAGCTCGTTAAAGACTAACTTATCCCCAGGATAAGCAAATTTAAGCTTTCTTAACTTTATCATGGCAACCTCCAAAAATAATTGCTCATTTCCACTGTCAGTAGAGACAGCGTAACGAAAATCATAAAAACAAAGAAAATAAGGTCCCTCCTGGTTAAGCGACCAAAATGGTCAAGTAGAAGAAACTTTCCTTTGAACCCCCGACAAAGCATAGCCTGGTATATTTTCTGAGAATGCTCAAAACTTCTTAGCACTAACATGCCTATGAGATAGGCGTAACTCCGATAGGTATGTACTCCAGTAGCAGGCTTAAATGCCCTTACTTTCATTCCGTTGTATAGTTCAGAATAATCCTCGTGTAGAACACTTATGTAACGGTAACAGAAAAAGAAAAGATTTACCAGTTTTTCCGGAACTTTCAGATGTCTAAGAGCATGGACCAGTCTAAAGATGGGTATGGTGCCAACGAGGGCTATCGTGGAAAGTACAATGGCGTTAGCTTTAAGCGTAATAACAAGTACATAAGAAACTCCCTCAGAGGTCGCCACCAAAGGGCCGACCGTAAATAAACTTTTACCTTCAACGCTAAAAGGTAATATTAGCCAGAGAAAAAGGATAAATATGTTTACTGCCAATAGTCGTTTTGATAATGCTTTTAAATCTAGTCGGGAAAATAATATAAGAATAATCCCTGCTACTAAACTAACAAAGGGCACAGTGAAACCTCTAGCTATTGCCACTATTATTATAAACGGGAAAAGAGTTATTAACTTTATTCGCGGGTCTAAAGAATGGATTAGAGACTTTCCCTCGGCAAATTCTTCTAAATGCATATCATTTGTCCCGATTTATTGATGTTTTGATTTGACTTTAAAATAGATTCCTATACCCATAAGTCCAAGTATATATCCCACACCGCCAAGGATCTCTTGTAGAGACGGCTTGTGCATCTGTTCTTCTATTTTTGTCAGTTTCTTCATAATCGGAGCGGTCTTCTTTTCTACGACCTCTTCCACGATGCTCTCTAACTGGCGGTCATAAACTCTTGTTACGCTTTCTCGTGCGAGTTCCTTTTTCTCTTTTTCTGTAATCTTCGGGGTCGGCTCAACCGCTGGCTTTTCCCGTCTTAAGGCCACTTTCACCTCGCCCTCGGAGAGCAAGTATTCATTCTTGTGCCCCATACTAGCAGTCAGCACAATGCGTAAACCGGTAGATTGAGGTATTCTGAAGGAAAATTCACCGTTATCGTCAGTCTTGCCTGTTAGTAAAAATTTATTACTAGTGGCGTCAAAGACCTCTATCGTGGAGTTAACCGCCTTTCTTCCATCACTGAAGTAGCTCTCCGTGTAAACCATTCCATTCTCAGCATAAGCAAACAGGTTTACCTTGTGGGCCAGAGCAACACCGGAAATTAATACCATAATAGTTGAGGCAATCAAGACAATTTTTACCACCTTCATTAATATTCCTCCTTATGTAGATCGGCGCTCGTGCCCGAGCCCGACAGAAATTATCGGGCGCCATAAATCTTGCAGTTACCTTCTTTCCAAAAGTTCCGGTCTCACTTTGTTTAAAGTAACCACTGCTACCGCAGTTATTATCCCTTCAATAATCATAACTGGCAAGTGAGCAAGCACTATGAGTTTTGAGGCTGTTAAAAATGCCTCTCCTGTAGTTACAAGACTTAGAGCCACCAAAAAGGCAGCACCCAGAATACCCACTACACCACAGAGAAAGCCTGAAAAAATAAGCATAGAGCGTGTGGACTTCCTGGCAAGGATTCGGAAAAGGTAAAAGCTCATCACTGCTGGAAACGCCATATTGAAGGTATTAACACCCAGAGAAGTGAGCCCACCATACTGGAAAAGCAAAGCCTGAAGCGCTAGCCCTACAAGAATTGCAGGGAAGGCTGGCCAGCCAAGTAGTAAGCCCAGAAGACCATTTAACACAAGGTGGACACTTGAAGGACCAATAGGAATATGGATGAGCGAAGCTACAAAAAAAGCAGAAGTCAATACCGCCACCTCGGGAATTTCTTCATATTCCATCTTCTTCAGCCCCAGAGAGACCCCGCCGGCAGTGAGTATCACACCTGCTGCCAGAACAGGAGGTGATAGTAAACCTTCGGAGATGTGCATAGTTTCTCCTTTTTCTAGTATTTATTTCATATCATATGTCCTGACCCACAGAACAGCGCCTATTTCCACCGATTTATCTTCACCTTCATACTTTATTTTCTTCTCATCTTCATTGAGAGCAGCAAATCCCCACCAGCCAGCTCTGGGCATAGCATAGGTAAACACGCCGTTTCCATCGGCTTTTATAACCTGGGTAATCATCGGGTCAGCAGGCCATTTAACCTTACCGTCCTCATTATAATATTCAACTTCTACTTCCGCATAGGGCACTGGCTTTCCCTTCACCTTCACCACTCCCTGAAAGACATTGCCTGTCCATAATCCATAGGGACGGGTTAAAGGAACGATTTCTGTTTTCAACCCCACTTCCTCGTCCCAGCCTTCTTCCAGCCCAAGCGAGTTTACAACCACCTTGGTATAGTGAACAATAAAACAGTCCTCCGCTGGTTCCCAGTACGGCTTAGGTTCCACATAAAATATGTGGTCACCCGGACTTTTGATTTTGTAAGTTGTCTCCCAGGTGGAAAGGCCCTTCATTTTGGTCTCTTTCAGAGTAGCGAGTAAATCTGTCTCCTTACCTTTGACCATCACTCCAAACTTTGCTGGTTTTTCCATATTCATATAATCGCCTTCCATAGGATGGATAAACATCACCTTCAAAGCGATGTCTTTACTGTCTGTCTGGGTGACCATATCGTCAGATGGCATTACCATTCCGAAATGGCCTCTGGTTATACTGAGACTACCCAGCAAGAATATTATTATAAAAATCAGATTCTTCAATGGCATTATTTTTCTCATCGCCATTATACCTCCTTTCTAAAATCCACGCAAGTTTTAATTCAGAAGGTTATTACCACCTGTGTAGAAAAGAAATTATTGTCTACGGTCGGCGTCTCACCATTTATTTGGTATTCACTCCTCAAGGAAATATTCTCTAGAAGGTCGCATCCCAATCCGAGAGTTGTCCTGGTTACAGTATCACCTCCTTTTGGCTTCCAATAACAGTAGCGAGTTACTCCATAGAGCTTTTCTGTTGCCTTACCAAGTAGCTGGATGTAAAAACCATCATGTTCACGCTCTGGCGCACCGGGAACTTCTTCTTCTCCCTTAATATATTCTCCTTTTATCACCAACGACTGATAAGCAAATTGAATGTCCCCTCCAATTCTGGAGAGAGCCTCTCTTGCCAAAGTATCAAGATAGGGACCATAAGCATACGAGAAACCGAGTTCCAGACTTTCTACCGGCAAAATTCCAATCCTGCCGCCCACAGTTTTTCCATTATTGTTATCCAAGAGCTGGTTAACTGGCTCGCCACCATCCTCACCCATACCATTGACCACATATAGATTATAATTGACCCGAGGTAAGGAACCATGGAAATTCAATCCTATATCGCCCCAGCCACCATGCATCATCAATTCGGTAACCAGGGGCGGGGTGACCGTCTTTCTATCCGGAGTGGCAAAGACCTGATAGTCAATCCCGAAAGGCATATCTAGTAAGCCAACCTGTAAGCCCAGTCTGTTTTCTCCCAGAACCGCAAAGTCCACCATAGTTTGACCGAGACCAACTTCGTCCCCTTCCACTACAACCGCACCTTCAAAAGCTACACTCGGGGAAAATTCCCAGGCAAAATCAATTTCAAATGGACCCATCCCAAATGTTGCGTCTTCTCCCTGCCGGCCCTGACCAAGGACATCAACAAACCCCGAAACTTCCAGTCCCGCAAAAACCCGCGGAGCACTTACCCATAACACCAAGAATAAAACCAGAAAAAATTTTTTTAATTCACTCATATTCGCTCCTTGTCTATTAGTCTAATACAACCTAAGCAATTTCTGCTCTATACCGTTAATTTCTCCCTTCTCCTTTTGTCAATATACCCAATCAAGCTCCTTCCCAGAAGATGGGAAATACATTTCTTAAAATCGTGTTACAACCAGGCAAAAAAATAATATTGCTACACTATTTCTTTGCCGGTTGTGGCCATCGTCAATGAGCCATGTTTTACGCCCTTTGTTGACTTCAATCTATAAGCCAGGTTCTCAATTTCCCGGGGCTTTCCTTTCACCACCACTATCTCCAGACAATTGTTTTCATCTAAATGGACATGCTGAGAGGAGATGATAAGCTGATGGAAATCGTGTTCAGCATTTGTTAACTTATTCACTAATTCTCTTTTATGGTGGTTATAAACCAGGGTAATTGCTCCCACAACCTCTCTCCCCTCTATCCATTCTTTCTTGACCAGATCCTCTCTAATCAAATCTCCGATTGCTTTGGACCGGGTAGGATACTTCTTCCCTTTAATATGCTTATCAAATCTGGCTAAAAGTTCCCTGTCCAGTGAAACGCCAAAACGAATTAAATCTGACATCGCCGCAACTCCTTTGTGCTACCTTCTCAAGAAGTGTAGCACGACTGCCACACGCTTGTCAAGTAAAAAGTGGAAAAAGTAGCCTGTCCCCTTTTTACTCGCCTTCAATAGTTTGTAAGTAAACAGCTTTGCCTTTTGTAAGTTCTAGATTATTATCTCCACAATTAGGACAGCGTAACGAATAGTTCTTGCAGAAATCTATTTCTTTTCCACAAGTTAGGCACCTTGCATGCAGTGGTTCTCTTGTTATTTCTAATTCTGCTTTCTCTGCCACGGTGCCTGGCATCAGGTGTTCTTCTAAGCTATGCTTAAGAAAAACTTCCTCAATTCCTGAGGCCTCTCCAACTACTATCACAATCCTGGTGACTGCTTTCAGATTATTCTCTTTTGCTTTATCCTCTACTATGCGGAATAAATCTTGAGCTACACCTAATTCATGCATATAGACCTCAAAAATTTTAGGTTTCCCCCAACATTCTAACTATCTTTTTCAAGCTCTCTCTAACAGGCTCCGAAATTTCTTTACCGAATTCTGTATTTTTTGGCTGTATGCCCAGAAGAAATACATCTGCAGAAGTCTCCTTCTGTAAATATTCCATTATGATTTTTAAGCTTATATTATGCGTGGAAAGGGATCCATCTCCTATATTGTGGCTTTCTATAATATTTATCGTTCCTGGAGGAGCACCAAAGTCCACTGCATCAATCAAAACCACGGTATTTGGCTTTTCTCTAATAATCTTTCCTAAATAATTTTCAGGAGTTTCACCCACATCTAATAGAACTAGCGAAGATAACGGCTTATTTACCCTCTTTATTATCTCAGGACCAATTCCGTCATCCCCGCGTAAACGATTTCCTATGCCTAAGATTGATATTTTACCTTGAAGTCTATTTTTAAGTTTTGTTAGTTCATTATTATCCGACAATTATTTTTCCTGTCTCTTTTTACCCCAGATATCTTCAAGCAAAACTTCTCGCCGACATCTGGGACAGAGAATGCGAAAGATGTGCGCCCTCCTCAAGGGAGGGCCGATTGCCGGTGGGGCCTGCACCAATTGCAACTCTCCCGATGCGGTGAGTAGCAAAGGCATATTGCCGTAAGCTAAAGGACCGAGCTTCCTTGCCAGGAAACAAATGTGGTCCTTGGCGCTAATCACTTTGCCACATTCTTCACAAACCAATAGTTCTTTTTCTACTTCAACTCTGGCCTCATTCCTATTAAACAGAGCCAAATCGTATTCTCCCGTGAGCTTTATTCCCTCTTCAGTAATACAGTTGGCCTGACACTGCCCACAAAAAATACAGATGTCAAAATGCAAAACCAGTTTCCGCATAGGCGGCTTTTTTCCAGTGTCATCTATGACATCTATCGCATTTGCCGGACAGACCTCCGCACAGGCGCAACAGCCTACGCATTCTTTTTCATAGAACTCGGGCTTCCCTCTAAACTTTTCTGGAGGCACGTGCGGTTCATAAGGAAACCTCGTAGTATAAGGTCCCTTTACGATTGCCTTAATTGCTTCTCTTAGTTCCCGTAGTTTCGGATACCTCATAAGACCCTCACTCAGGATTTCGCTTCCTTGTCTTCCTCGTACTTGTCGCAAACACTCTTATGCCAGAGTTTCACTCCAGAAATATGGGCTCCCCGTGCTATAGCATGGGCAGATACCGGGGATGTCAATATTACGAAGAGAATACAAAGTAGAGCCTTTATTCCACTATCAGTAAATCCCCGAAATAGAAACAATCCAAATAGAATACTGCAGGTTCCCAGAGTTACACATTTGGTAGAAGCCTGAAGCCGATTATATACATCAGGAAGCCTCACCAGACCAAGACAACCGAAAAGGTCAAATATGAGTCCGGCTACGATAAATACGTACGCAATTATTCCTATCATTATTCCTCAAATCCTTTCCCTTCAAGATATTTAGCCAGGGCTATGGTACCGATAAAGCTCTGCAAAGCCCAGGCAATACCAATGTCAATATACCAGGGTCTACCTGTAGGAATACCCAGAACAGCACAGAAACCAACAATCAAGATTCCCAATATGTCAATGGAAACTATCCTGTCTGCTGGAGTGGGACCTCTCAAAATGCGGTATAGACAAAATATACAGCATAGCAAAAGGATAAAGAAAAAGCGCATAAGACTGATTGACTGCCACTCCAGGAGAGAAGCAGGAGGATAAAATATGAGTCCTACAAATAACGCGATTATTATCAATAACCCTATTAGCCAGCGCAACCTTCTGTTCATCTTTGTATCTCCTTTAATCCCCCTCACCCTTTCCCCTCTCCCCCAAGGGGAGAGGATGTAGCTTTAGAGTGCCGAGTCTATTCGAAAATTCTCTTCAAAATGGGTTCAAATTTTCCTATAATCATTTCTGTTGCTTTTTCTACATCTTTATCCTTTACATTGATCCAGTGGATATAGAGCACTCCTTCTTCCTGGTCCACATCAACGCTCAATGTCCCGGGCGTAAGCGTAATAGAATTGGCCAAAAATGTAAGGCCTGTGTCCGATTTCAGACTCGTCTTTACTTTGACTATTCCTGGATTAATTGGCAAATCAGGATGTCCTACCCGATACGCCACATCGAAATTTGCTTTTATGCATTCCCAGAGAAAAATCGGCAAATAATAGAGAAACCACAAATACCGTTTGGGATCTCCAAACAAGTGTGGCCGCTTGGTAAACATATCCCCGGTCATAAAAGCAACAAAGATAGCTACCAGAATCCCAATGGAAAAGTGTTGCCAGTCAGGTGGCCAGGTCAAGCCGAACCAGATTAAGAATGCTACAAAAAATAGTATGATTCTGCTTTTCATTATTTCATACTCCCAAAAATGGTCTGCGCATAATTATTACCGTTGACGAGGACTGCAGTAGCTAAATTAAGAAAATTCTTCTGCACACCGGGGACCAAAATTAACCCCCCGAATATGCAAATAAGAGACAAGATAATCATCGACAATTTCATTGTTAACGGAACTTCCTTTATCCCCGTTAACGAACTTCTCAATTCTCCAAAAAAAGCTAATCTCTGCACCTTTAAATAGTAGGCTAATGTCAATATACTTACCAATACAGCAATGGAAGCAAAGATAAAATGTTTCGCTTGAATTGCGGCCACAACAATCAGTAACTTGCTCCAGAAGCCGCTCAAGGGTGGGATGCCAGAAATAGACATTGAACCAACCAAACAAGAGTAGCCAGTAACTGGCATTTTAGAAGTCAAGCCACCCATCTTCCTCAAATCTCTCGTTCCAGTGGAATATTCTATGGAACCTGAATTTAAGAAGAGCAAAGACTTAAACACTGCATGATTAAATAGATGGAAAAGCCCGGCCAAAATCCCCAGCGTAGTCCCCATGCCAATTCCGAGGACCACATAACCTATCTGGCTAATACTAGAATAAGCAAATAGTCTTTTGATATCTTCCTGTCCTAAAGCCAGAAGACCTCCTAAAACCATGGAAATAGTTCCCAAAACCATCAGGATAGACGATGTCTTAGCAGTCATCCCCAGGACATTGAAGAAGATTCTCGCCAAAGCATAGACCCCTAAAGCCTTGATTAATACCCCGGAAAGCATTGCTGAGATTGGAGCAGGGGCGGAGGGATGGGCGTCGGGAAGCCAGGCATGAAAAGGCACTAAAGCGGCCTTTAGACCAAAACCCATTATAAATAGAGCGCTCACAAAAAATACCAAGCGCCCCCCTACTTTCTGTGCCAGCGTGCGAGAAATATCTGCCATATTCAGACTGGAGGTGTAACTGTATAGTAAGGCAATACCCAACAGTATAAAAGAGGAAGCTATACTTCCCATTACCATATATTTAAAAGAAGCTTCCAATTCTTCCTGCTCTACACCGAAAGCAACCAGCGCGTAACTGGAAATGGCACCAATTTCTAAAAAAACAAACAGATTAAACATATCTCCGGTAACGACTATCCCATTCATACCGGCGAGCATCAACAAGAATAGAGTATAGAATTTCCATTTGGCTGTATATTTTTCCATATAATTTATAGAATAAATGGTAACTAAAAATGCGACCAGATTAATTGTGACCAACATAAAACTGGTCAAACTATCCAGGACCATACATATTCCAATAGGCGGGATCCATCCTCCCACTTTATAGACGATAGTTCCCAATTGTTTAGTCAAAGGGAGAGAAAGCAAAGAGAGAGTAAACAAAGAGAAGGTGGCTAAATTGGAAAAAGTATCAGGAAATCCTCTTAACTTTTTTCCTAAAAGTGAAACCAAAAAAGCAGAGCCCAGAGGGATGGCAACAAACAGTGGTAGTAGGTTAGAACCCATAACCTATCCTTTCAGCTTCTTGATTTTGGTGATGTCAAAAGTTCCGTATTTTTCATAAATTCTCATAGCAATAGCCACAATCAAAGCAGTAACAGCCAAACCAATAACAATGGCGGTCAAAACTAATGCTTGAGGTAGAGGGTCCACCATATTTTGCACTACCTGGTCTTTAGCCAGAATTGGGGCGCGGCCGTGGACACGATAACCAACCAATGCGAAAAATAGATTTACTGCGTACTCAACAATCCCTATCCCAATGATAATCTTGATAAGATTCTTCTTTACCAAGATACAGTAGATACCGATACAGAATAGAATAAGACACATTAAGTAAATCATAGATTACTCTTTCTTAACAGTTATTTTCAAAAGGATTAAAGCCACAAATACAGCAAATAAACCAGCACCTACTTTAAGACATATAGCAATATTACATAAGGGAATAATTCCTGCACTAAAGAAATCAAACGGTTTACCCTTAAGAAATAAGTTAAAGAAGAAATATCCTCCCACAAAACCCAGAAGGGCAATAGTCAAAAACATTATTGCCCCAGCACTTTCAAAGAAAGAGGCTAAATTTTCACTCAATTTTTTTAGTGCCAAATCCTTGCCAAAGGCGAGCATAAGATGTATAAAAGATAAAGCAATAATTACACCACCAGCAAAGCCACCTCCTGGTGAAAGATGACCATGGGTGACGATATATATTCCATATAAAAGAATCAACCCCACTGTAAGGCGTGTAATCGTCTTGACAATCAGCGTCATTCCTGGCTCTTCAGTTTTTCTATTCATCTTCTTCCTTTATAGTTTCATCAATCTTTTTCCGACCAATCCGGCGTAAAACCGCTAATACTCCGACCACTGCAGTAAAAAGCACAGTCGCCTCCCCTAAAGTATCATAAGCACGGAAATCTAATATCACCGAAGCAACCAAATTGGCTGCGCCCGTCTTTTTTAATCCCTCAGCTAGATAATTCTGGCTAACCCTCATTATCGGATGCCCGAATGGTGGTAAATCCTTTAAAGCAAGATAAGCAAAAAATAGAAATCCTCCAATGAACAATAGAACTGCAATTGCATTAGCAATTTCCTTTTGTCGGTTTACTGGTGGGATATCTCTCTTTATTGTTGCCCGAATTAAGATAATTAAACATAATATTTCCACCACCAACTGGGTGATAGCCAAATCGGGCGCCTTCAAAATTAAGAAGGCAACCGATAACCCCAGACCTACTGCACCAACAGCAACAACTGAGGACAGTAAATCTTTTATCTCCACAGCAATTATTGCCCCCAAAATCATAAATAATAGAAGAACATACAACTCGAACATTATCTTAAATCCTGACCAGCATAATTATAAATAGGATGAGCATACCGAAAAGAGACCAGAATAGATAAATAGGCAAAACTCCACTATGAATATTTCTCATCCTGCGGATAAAGAAGAATACAAGTTTTGCTCCCTGGTCATAGATATCAAAAAGCTTCTCTTCGGCCTTCCTATAGATTGCCTTGAATGTTACCAAATCTTTTATCGTGTCATAGAAGTCAACGCCAGTTACACGACTTTCTTCAGGAATTATCTCGCCCCCAATATATGCGCTGTCCGTTCTTAAGCCTTTGATATTACCTATCCAGTAGATAATTACTCCCAGAATAATTCCTACAATAATCAGTAAAGTAGCTAGACCTGGCGACCAGAGACCGAGGAAAGAGACTCCAGGAACTGCGGGTAAAATAAGATTCTTTAATGGAACTCTATATGCAAAAACACCAAAAATTACACATAGTGCTGCCAATACTGCCATAGGCATCCACATAGCGAATGAAACCTCATCTCGTTCCGGCGCCGGCTCCAGGCTACTCGGTGAAGGCGAGCCTAAGAAGACACAGTGGAGAACTTTCATAAAGCTAGCCAACGTCAAAGCACTACCGAACATTGCTGCCACCAACCAGATAATCCATAATCTATCACCTACTTTGCCCAGTTCAATAACTCCCTGATATACCATCCATTTAGAAACAAAACCATTAAAAGGTGGAACTCCAGAAATTGAGAGGGCAGCGACCAGACAAGCAATGAACGTTACTGGCATTAGTCTAGCCAGCCCACCCAATTTGTTTAGGTCCATTGTTCGACCCTTGTTTTCCACTGCTCCTGCAGAGAGAAAAAGCCCAAATTTATAAATAGCATTGTTCAACATATGAAAAAGTGCACCAGCTATCCCAACTGGATTCCCCGTACCAATGCCTAAAACCATATAGCCGGCCTGGCTCACCGCATGATAGGAAAGTAATCTCCTTAAGTCATGCTGGATGAGAGCCATCATAACTCCCGCAAGGATTGTTAGCGCACCAACAATCAAGAGGAGTTTCCCCATCGCTCTATTCATAACGAAAATATCCATAGATATTCTACCCAGAAAATATATTCCCAGTAATTTATCCAGAGAGCCAGGCAAGAACCCGGTTATGCTCGTTGGTGCACTCGTCGCCATATCCGGAATCCAGGTATGCAGGGGCATTGCTCCAGCTTTGGCAAAGGAACCAATGGCTAAGCAGATGAATGCAATTGTGGGTAATGAACCAGTTAGTTGAACGCTGATATTGTCCATCTGGAAAGAACCGCTTAAGAGCCAGACAATACCAATTCCCAGAATCATCAAACAATCGGACCCACCGACAATAATAAATGTCTTCTTGGCTGCTCGAGAAGCTTCTGGTCCGCCTATGCCAATAAGGAGATACAAAGTCAATCCCAAAAATCCCCAGAAAACGAGAAGGAGCACCAGATTATTGGCCAAAATTGCCCCGCAAGCTCCACCTATTGTCCACAAAAGGTAAGCATAATATTCGTTTAAGCGCTCTTTTTCTCCCATATACCTTAATGAATAAAGAACAATCAAGAATCCAAAGAGGCTTATAGCCAGAAGAATAAATCCACTAAGACTATCGACCTTCAACAGCAGTAGATTGCTATAAGACCACTGAATTGGCTTGCGCAGAAAACTGAGTATAGCGAAATAGAAAGTAAATAGCGTCCCTCCTATCGTCAACCAATCTCTGAATTTACTTAACTTTCTGGGAATTACCAAACAGAATAGTCCCACTATAAACGGAACAACAATCAAATAGTGCAATAAATTCATTCTCTCCACTTCTCTTAGGATGAAGGGATAGTTACAGGAGCCTTAAATCGGCCAGGTTTTACCCCAGCGCTGGCCGATTTGGAGCGAGGCTCTAACCGAGCGACTCCGAAAACTATCCCCACCTTTTATAAGCTCGGGGATGAAGGGATAGTTACAGGAGCCTTAAATCGGCCAGGTTTTACCCCAGCGCTGGCCGATTTGGAGCGAGGCTCTAACCGAGCGACTCCGAAAACTATCCCCACCTTTTATAAGCTCGGGGATGAAGGGATAGTTACAGGAGCCTTAAATCGGCCAGGTTTTACCCCAGCGCTGGCCGATTTGGAGCGAGGCTCTAACCGAGCGACTCCGAAAACTATCCCTTCATCATACCGATATCACTCTTAAGTTTAAGGGTCTTCTCCTGAGACAGTCTTATCAGGTCTTGACCAGTCAACCTCTTATTTCCCGTCCTCCTATCCACAACTGCCACTCTTTCCGTGCAACAGTAGCAGGGGTCTACAGCAGCGAGAGTTATTGTCGCATCCGAAATAGTACCACCGACAACGGATTTCTGATTCGTGGGTACATTCATATAACTGGGAGCTCTTATCTTATACCTAACCGGACGATTACTCCCGTCACTCCGCACATAATGGAAGACCTCACCTCGGGGAGCCTCGTGGCGACCGATCCCTTCGCCAGGAGGAATCTCCTTAACCTTGGCGTCAATTTCCCCTCCCACCACTTTCAGCCTGTCCAGACAGCCTTTTATGATTCTTATTGACTCATACATTTCCAATATACGGACCACTGCCTTGGCAAAGACATCCCCTTCTTCCTGTGTAATTATTTGCCAATCAACCAAAGGATAGGCAGCATAAGGATCGTCTTTTCTAACATCTATGGCTATGCCGGAAGCTCGCGCCGTAGGCCCCAATGCTCCATACTCGAAAATATCCTTCTTTGTCAAAACCCCAACCCCCTTGAGCCGGGCATGAATAATCGGGTCATCCATAATTGCACCTCTAAACATATCGAGAACCGGCAGGAGTCCATCAACCATCTTCCCAATCGCCGGGATATCGTCAGCTTCAATATCCCTCCTTACTCCTCCCACTCTCATCATTGCATAATGTTGGCGATTTCCGGTAATTTTTTCAAAAATATCCAATACTGGTTCACGGTATTTCCATGCCCACATCCACACTGTATTATATCCAATAAAATGGCCAGCCAATCCTAACCAGAGTAGATGCGAGTGGAGCCTTTCCAGTTCAGCAATAAGGGTTCTTATATAGAGCGCCCGCTCAGGGACTTTGATATCAGCCAAATCCTCAATTGCATTTACCGCGGCAAATGGGTGTGACGTGGAGCAGATACCGCAGACGCGCTCGACCAAAAAAAGCACCTGGTCATAACTTTTTGATTCAGCAATTTTCTCAATTCCCCGGTGGTTATACCCTATCTCTATTTCTAAATCTACCACTTTTTCTCCCTCTACAAGGAGCTTGAAAAACTCTGGCTCCTCTTGCAAAGGATGGTATGGGCCAATAGGAATAACTGTCTTAGCCATCTATTCTCTCCGGAGAGGATATTTGCCTTCTGGCCAATTCTCAAATAGGAGCAGTCTCTTCAAGTTGGGATGGTTTATAAAATTCACGCCTAAGAGTTCGTGGATCTCTCTTTCTATCCATTCTGCTCCCTTTATTATGGGAGTTATTGATTCTATTTCCGGACTATTCCTATCAATCAGAGTCCGTAAGGAAATAATAATCCCTGAACTATCAAATGAGAAGTGGTACAGTAGTTCTATATTATTTCGGGTATCTATCCCGGTCGCAGTGGCTAGTCTTCCTTCCAGTTCACGGAACAAGAAGCGCGCCACCTCGGGCACATCCTTTGGGTCAAAGTCAACATATACTCGACGAGGAGACTTCTCAAAAACCCTAAGGACTCTACTAGAGAATTTATCTTTTAACTTGGTCAAAATTTCTTCTGCCCTCAAGTTAGCCTCTCCTCAACGCCTTGATAAGTTTCACTATTCCCATAATCATCGCTTCAGGTTTTGGCGGACAACCGGGGACATAAGCGTGGACGGGCACTATCTTGTCCACGGGTCCGGCCATATTGTAGGAATCCCGAAATATGCACATTGAACAAGCACAGCAACCAACTGCCACAACCAAACAGGGCTGGGAGGCCTGCTGGTAGAGCCTTTTTAACCGCACCATTCCCTTATGAGAAATGGCACCTGTGACCAATAGGACATCTGCATGGCGAATGCTTCCCACCAGCAGGATACCAAACCTTTCTAAATCAAACTTGGGAGTTAGTGCATCCAGAATTTCTATATCGCAATTGTTACAAGAAGCCGCTGCGAAGTGGAATACCCAGATAGACTTGGTCAGTGCCTTTGTCTTAAGGTGCATCCTATAGCCCCAAAAATGCGAATATCACGCCCGCAACTGCCAGGGTGGCCATTGGTCCCCAGAAAAATTTTATTGCCTGGTCAATACGCAGTCGAGGATTAGTATTGCGCATCAAAATGGCAATCACCAGAAGGAGAACATATTTTAATATACCCCATAAAATATGCCAGCCGGAAAATAGAATACCACCCATAAACACAATCACGAGAAATATTGGAACTACAAATAACATCATCCAGCGCGTAAGCTTATATAGAGCCAAGGGCACTCCAGAATATTCGGTATAAGGCCCTGCTATTATTTCCGTTTCCGCCTCAGGAATATCGAACGGCACCAGGGCCAATTTCGCCTGCATACAGATTATAGCCACAAAAAAGGCAATAAATCCAGACCAGGAATTTAGGAAAATACTATTTGCCCATTGATACTGGAGCAGGTCGCCCAGCCTGATTATGCCCTGCGCTTTAATAACTGGAGTGAAAATAGCGAGAATAAAAGGTAACTCATAGGCTAAAATCATTTTCATTTCCCGGGAAGCGCCTAAGGAAGCCAGGGGATTACCTGAAGCAAACCCGCCCAGGATTAAACTTATGGAAGGTATGGTCAGTAGATATATGACCACAACCAAATCTCCCAGAAATGTCTTTTCTGGAGAAAACATTACCAACCAGAGTAAAGTGGAAACAGTGGTGACCGCAGCCAATCCAAAAAGGGGAGCAAGGAGAAAGGTAAATTTTGAGCCGCCTTGAGGAACAATCGTTTCCTTACCCAAGAGCTTTACAAAATCGTAAAGTGGCTGAAGCACTGGTGGTCCTACTCGCCACTGTAATCTGGCCGTCAGCTTTCGGTCAATCCAGCTAACCAAGATACCCACTAAGGCCGTAAACAAAAAACCAGGAAATACTATGAAGTTAAATAAAGTCTTTACCATTCTATTCTTGTTCTTGCCAGGGAATATAGTGGACTATCAAATTCTTCCCCACAGCAAAATAGTTCTTTTCTGGGTCCTCTTCAACCTCTTTGTATTTTATTACCTTTTCTGGACAAGTTTCAACACAAAGAGGAGGTTTCCCATCTGCCCGGTCTAAACAATAATCGCAGGCGGAAACAGCGTAGGGGATAACTTCAGGATAGATTGTTCCGAAGGGACAAGCCACCAGGCAAGACCGGCAGGCAACGCAGCGCATATTATATCTTTTCAATATCCCGTCTTTCTGTTTTTCCAGTGCCTCTTTCGGGCAGACCTTAACACAGGGAGCCTCCTCACAGTGCCTGCAGATAAAGACAAAATGGGCTAGTTCCCTCAAGTTGGTTATTCCATTATTGTTCGGATGGTAGAAATAACTGCAGGATACCGTGCAATCTTTGCACCTAGAACAGCCTTCCAAATCAATAAACAGCCTTTTCATTTTCTCTCATCTTTAAAAGATACTTTGAGAAGAACTATTGGAATTTTAGCCAAGAAACGAGCAGAGCATCTCCCCCTAATGCGAGGGAATTTGGTGTAGCGAGCATTAGAATTTTTAGCCAAAAATCGAAGAGAAGAGTTTATCCGAAACTGACCGCAGGGAATTTCGGAAAACTCCTGAGATTTTTGGCGGTGGTCAAAGACCAAAAAATTATCAGCGAGCGAACCAAATCCCGAGCTACAGCCAAATATCCGGGATGTCTTTTATTGCGTCATATCTAAAAACTGGACCGTCTTTACAAACATAATATCTACCCACTGCACAGTGTCCACATTTGCCGAGTCCGCAAGACATATTCTTCTCCATAGAAAGATAGATATTTTCTGGCTTGTATCCCAAATCCATTAACTTCAAAGTGCCGAATTTCATCATAATCGGAGGTCCACAAACCACAGCCACAGAATTTCTTAGATCCATCTTAATTTTGTCCAGAAGCACGGTTACTAACCCCTCGGTCTCCGCCCAGTCCGGGGTTGCCTTATCCACGCTTCTCAGGATTTCCAATTTATTCCGTCTCTTCCATTCGGAAAAGGCATATTTATATACTATGTCTTCAGGGGTTCTCGCTCCATAGCAGAGGACTATCCGCCTGAATTTATTCACATTTTCCAGGAGGATGAGAAGTAGAGACCTGAGGGGTGCCATGCCCACTCCGCCACCGAGAATTAAAACTTCTTTATTGTAAAATTCTCCGAGGGGATATCCCTGACCATAAGGACCTCGAATACCCACAATTTCCCCCTCCTTCATTTTATGCAATTCGCCGGTTAAAAGGCCCACCTTCATTACCGTTACTTCTATTCTTTCCGTCTGTGAAGGAGAAGACGAAGGGGTGAAGGGTGCCTCGCCAATGCCGGGCACAGTCAGCTGCATAAATTGACCGGTGGCAAACTTAATCTCCCGGCTCGGCTTTAATACGAAGGTCTTTATGTTGGGAGTCTCACTGATAATTTCGTCTACCACAGCTTCAACTGGTAAATAAGGATTCTCTGCCATCTACTTTTCCTTTACTTCACTTAATTTCTTTATCACTTCTCTTTTGTCTATCTTTCCCGGGCAGGCTTCCACACAGCGGCCACAGCCAGTACAGGCTACAATTCCAAGATCTTCTGGCCTGTACTCGTATTTGCAGAGATATCTATTCCTTAATCTTTCATATAATTTCGGACGGGGATTTATGCCTGCAGCTACCCGGGCAAAGCCAGTGTGTTGACAGGAATCCCAGAACTTGACTTTAGGAAATTTTCCCTCATCTTCCGTGTCTACAAGAAGAAAACAGTAACAAGAAGGGCAAATATTTGTACAGGCTCCACATTCTACACAAGTCTCGCCTGTCTCCTCCCAGACAGGCGAAACATACTCTTCTTTGACAATAAATGGAAACGGCCTTTTGGTCGCAAACTGTGCATTTATCTCTGCCAGTTTCTCCTTCGTTTCCTTTCTCTTCTTTTCCCTCTTTTCCATTAGGTCCGGAGCCACCTGTTTCAAATCCTCTCTTATAAGAGCGATAAATTCCTGTCCTTTGGAGGAGCCCACTTCGAGCAAGAATCCATTATCTAAAGGACTGAGATTAATATCGAAGCCCGTTTCCGGGAAAGGTTTGTTGTCCAGTAAAGTGCAAAAACAGGTATCTCTCGGTTGGTAACAATCAGAAGAAATAATAAGGGTAGCCTCTCTCTTAGCCCTATAAAAAGGATCCACAAATTCTCCTTCCAGGAATATCTTATCCATAACCAAAATTGCCTTAAGGTCACAGTTCTTAACTCCCAGAACTATCGTTTTCTCCACCTGGAGAGCAACCCCTGTCACCTTTTCCTGAGGTAAAGAGAAGAATGTCTTTAGGGGCTGAACTGCTCGGTGAGTACTGTAAACGGTCTGGCCAACATTTTCTGAAGACAAGAGTTCATAGGACAGATTGCCAGCCATCTCCTGCGGGGCATAAATACAATAAGTCCTTGAAATCTGTCCCAAAAACTTTTCCCAGTCAATTGTATCTATCTTAAAAAATTTCATAGCCAATTCGCTGCCAGTGGGAGTCTTGTGAATTTTTTCACAAACTATCTAAAAAAATTTAAGCTTGCCTATTTAGTTCGGATTATACAAAATAGGCCAGGGAAGCGTCAAGAAAATCTATGAAATCTATTTGGTCAGAAAGCAACTTAAACTTTGTAGCTCTGTAGACAGGTCTATGTTCTTTAATTTCAACCCTTCTGGTGCACTCAGTTTATAAGGAGCAAAGTTCAATATCGCTTTTACTCCGGACTGTACCAAAGTATCTGCAACTTGTTGGGCAGAAGAATAGGGCACAGCAATGATTGCAATTTTTATTTCTCTCTCTTTGACTACTTTCGGTATCTGTTTTATATTCAGAATCTGCACTCCTTGCCAGTTCTTTCCAATTTTTGCCGGGGAATTATCAAAAATGGCTGAAATTTCGAATCCATGTTCCCGAAATCCGGGATAGGCGGAAAGTGCCCTGCCCAGGTTCCCGGCGCCTACTATTGCGACCTGCCACTTTCTGTCCAGCCCCAGTATCTTGTCCAGTCCTTCGGAAAGCCTCTTTACATCATAACCCTTTCCCCGCTGACCAAATTGCCCCACGTATGAGAGGTCGCGGCGGATTTGTGAAGGCTTAAAATACATTTTAGTCCCCAACCTCTCAGAAGTCACTACCGGCCTACCTTTCTTGAGTAGACATTTTATGTAACGGCGATAAATAGTCAAACGATTGACCGTTGTTTCAGGTAATCTCCCCATTTCCCTTGAATATTATCCTCTCTGGATGAGAATATATGTTCATTCGCGCTCCTCGACAAAAGCCTATCAAAGTTATCCCTGACTTTTTTGCCAGTGCCACAGAAAGGTCGGTAGGTGCCCCGCGCGATATCAAAAAAGTAGCCTCCATTTTTTTTACCTTGATAATCGTAACCGATGATACCCTTCCCGTGGTCAAAATTATGGAACCTCTTGTGGCTATCCCTTCCATAACACATTTTCCCGCAACCTTGTCCAGAGCATTATGTCTACCGATATCTTCCTTAAAAATGATAATTCCTCCTTCATTGGCTAAGGCACAGGAGTGGACTCCTCCTGTGGTCAGATACAGCTGAGACCTCCTGTAGAATTCTCCAATCAGCCGGCTTATCCAGTGAGAGCTTAAAATAATCTTAGCAGTTGAAATCGCACTCCCTCTTCCCTCTTCAGCGGGAAACAAAAACATTCCGTTGTTGCATCCAGGGGGCAGGACTCTCTGGAACGGCTCTTGAGTTCCATCTTCGGCAGTTCCTTCTACCGTCACCGTTCCTCTTTCAGGGTTTTCCCAGATACATCTTATTTCCTCAAAGTGCGATAGAATCCCCTGGAAGAAAAGGAATCCTATAGTTAGCTCCATAATTTCCACCGGGGTACAGAGAAGGGTAGCTATCTGTCTTCCATTATAGAATATGGTAATGGCCGATTCCCTCACCAAAACGTCTCGCAGATGCCTTTTATTATCTTTGAAACTCCGCAATATTGGTAACCTGTGAATACTCCCTTCCATAATGATGTTTTCCTCGCGTCTTCTCAATTTCTTTTGCTTTTTTCCAATCGTCCATATTATTAATATTAAAAAATGAGATCCCCTCGGGGTCAAGAAGTGCAATCTCTTCTCTGTCTAAATAATCCACCTCGACGTAAGGAAAGAAGGATACCATTCTCCTCTTCCCTTCCGACAGCACCTTTTCTATACTGTGTAGACACCTTGAAGAATAGAAGGCGTGCAACGGCTCCAAAAACTCGCCCCGCCGCGGGATCAATATATCACTTCGGGATATTCTGTTCGCCATATAAGATACCAGTTCCCTCTTAATAAATGGCATATCACAAGCCACTAAGAAATTAAAGTTGGCCGGGGAACGAAGAAGACCACTGTATAGCCCAAGAAGCGGGCACTTCGGTCCAGCCACATCCCTGACCAATTTTACGGAACTTCCAAAATCATCGGTGAGTTCTTCCAGGTAATCAAATCTACTTCCATCAACCACTATCAAAACCTGCTCAAAGATAGAACGAAGAGACAGCGTAGTTCTTCTGATTAAGACCTCATCCCCCAGCAAAAGATTCGCTTTTAGGTGAGGAATTCTCAGGTTTTGTCCTCCCGCCAGTATTATTGCTGCAAAATTAGTCTTCTTCATTTAAGTTGAATCTCATGAGCGATGCTCGATAAATCGATTTCTCCGTAGCAAACTTTCCAGCAACGGCCGCAGCCGACACATCCCAGAAGACCCTGATTCTGCTGAGAAAATAACAATTTACAAAAGAACCTTTTCTTAATTCTATCTCGCTTATTTGCTCCGGGATTGGCTCCGCTAGCCATTCTAGTAAAACCCGAGAAATTGCACGAATCCCATATCCTCACCCTGTCGCCGGCCTGCCTATTTCTATCTGCTTTATCTACGATACTGAAACAGGTGCAGGTGGGACATACATAACTACATCCCCCGCAATCGAGGCAACGCCCGCCTATCTCTTCCCAGAATTCGTTCTCTATGACCGCTCCGCTGAACCCATCTTCCAATAATCTCTCAGTAACTTTCGGGAAATCTATTTTCCTCCTATGAGAAAACTCTCTTTCCGCTCTGGCTGCCAAAAGCTCTTTCTCTTTCTTTTCCTCCGGAGTGGCTGACGAAAAGAGATGCGAATAATTAGAGATTAACTCCTCGCCCTGGGAGGAACCCACCTCCACCAGATAATAGTTCTTCAATCGAGTCAGTTGAATGTCGTATCCTCGCTGGGCAAATGGGCCACTCCCACAAAAAAGGCAGAAACATCTTTCCTCTGGTTCAAGACAGTTCATACCGAGAAGAATCGTATTTCTCCGGCGGGTCCAATAGTAATTGTCTTCGTATCCCCCATGCTCCGGGGAAAAGAACCTGTCAGTCAATTCCAAGGCGGCGAGGTCGCAAGGACGAATTCCGAATAGCACCCTCCTTCTTCTCTCTGTTTTCTCGTTGAAAGAATAGATTCCCCGGCGGAAACGGAATAGCTCCTCAGTCTCGGGCAAGAAAAACTCTTTAGGCGAGGAAAGAGGATTGCCTTCTGAAAAACTCACCTCATCAATATGTCCTATCTCTTGATATACCAGTTCTCCCAGTCTTTGAACTGGGGCTACCAGCTCTGCGTTTTTCTTGATGCTATCCAGGAACTTCAAAATAGAAGCTTCCTCTATAGACAAAGAAATCAATTATTTCCTCCCCACGGCTCGATCTTCACCGCGCAGACCTTATATTCAGGTATCTTTGCCCAGGGGTCCAGACTATCCAGAGTTAACCTGTTGGCTGCTGCCTCAGAAAAATGGAAAGGAATGAAAATCGTTTTTTCTTTTACTCTTTCGGTAAGAAGAACCTTCGCCATTATCTCTCCTCTGCGCGAGATTACTCTTACTATTTGCCCGTTGACAAACCCGAGAGATAATCCATCTCCGGGATTCATCTCCAAATAGGGCTGGGGCACTTCTCGTTCCAGGGTGTAAGTGACCCTGCTCATAGTTCCAGTATGCCAGTGTTGATAAATCCTCCCCGTGGTAAGGAGGAAAGGGTACTCTTCATCACTAATTTCTCGAGGAGGCTCATACTCCACTGCCGAGAAAAGTCCCCTGCCTCTTTTAAATCCTTCTCGGTGCAGATACGCTGTTCCAGGATGACCATCTTCAGGACAGGGCCACTGCAAACCACCACTCTCGTCCAGCCTGGAATAACTTACGCCGCCGTAGATAGGGGTAAGGGAAGTTATCTCTTCCATAATTTGTCCAGGGTGAGAATAACCCATAGGGTATCCTAACTCTTCAGCCAACTGGCAGATTATCTTCCAATCGGCTTGACTCTCTCCCACAGGTTCAACCACCTTCCTCACTCTCTGAATTCTTCTCTCAGTGTTTGTAAAAGTGCCATCTTTTTCCGCAAAAGAGCTCCCGGGAAGGATTACATCGGCCCACTTAGCTGTCTCGGTGAAGAAAATGTCTTGAACCACCAGGAAATCCAGAGATTCCATAAACTTTTCTACCCGGCCGATATTGGGCTCGCTTAACAAGGGATTTTCACCCATTATATATAGAGTTTGAATCGGGCTATTTTCAGACAGCATCTCTGTCTCTGTAAAGCCTACATCGGTAGGAAGACCGGTTTTCCATCGTTGTTCAAATTTTCTTCTGATATTTTCATCTTCCACTTTCTGGTAGCCGGGCAAAAAATCGGGCAGGGCGCCCATATCACAAGCTCCCTGGACATTATTCTGGCCTCGCAGCGGATTCACTCCAGTGGCGGGTCTACCTACATTACCTGTAATCAAGGAAAGATTAGCCAGAGAAAGAACATTGTCGGTACCTGTTACATGCTGGGTAATTCCCATTGCATAGAATATCATTGCTTGCCTTGATCTTCCATAAATTCGGGCTGCCTCTATCAGGTCCTCGGCCGGAATTTCAGTAATTTCTTCCACAAGACTAGGTGTATATTTTTCTACAGTCTTTCTCAACGCGGAAAAATTTTCCGTATAGTTATCAATAAAATCGGTATGTGCCAGACCCTTTTCCAGAATTACATGAATAAGCCCATTTATCCAGGCAACATCTGTACCCGGTCGCGGTCGCAAATGGACAGTAGCAAATCTGGCAAGATGGATTTTTCGCGGGTCCACCAGGATAAGTTTTGCTCCCTTCAGAACCCGCCTTATTATCCTACCCCCTATTTCTGGATGTTGCTCAGTCGTATTGGAACCTGTAACCAGAATAACTTCAGCATTTCCTATCTCTTCAATAGAATTGGTCATTGCACCGCTTCCAAAAGCTCTCGTCAATCCAACGACTGTGGAAGAATGGCAAAGACGAGCGCAATGGTCAATATTGTTGGTTCCAATGACAGCACGGGCCAATTTCATCATCAGATAGTTCTCCTCATTGGTACACTTCGCTGAACTGAGAAATCCCAGGCTACTACTCCCTTTTTTTTCTCGCATCTCCCTGACTTTCGCTGCGACGAATTTGAAAACCTCTCTCCAAGGGACTTCCCGAAAGTCCTCTAAAGAATCGGCCCTCTCCCTGTGGTTTCTCCTTATTTTTCTAATTAAAGGCCTTAAGAGGCGAAGGGGACTCCTAATGTGCTCATAACAGTTCCATCCTTTGACACAGAGTCTCCCTCGGTTTACAGGACTACCAAAAGAAGGTAAAACCCCCACAATTCTGCCGTCCCTTTCTCGGAGAAAAATGGAACATCCGCATCCGCACCAGGGGCAAATAGTAAGTATGGTTTTCATTTCTTTTTCTTATTTTTTCCTGTAAGCCTCAAGATAATTATCACAATATATCTGCTTCCCCATCAAGAGTTCTGCAGTAATCATCGTGTTCATCAGGTCAGTATCCAGAGGGTCAAGAATCGCTGCATCCAGACCAGAACCAATGGCCATCGCCAGATAAGTTCTGTTAACCAGGGAACGGTCGAGCGCCTTCTGAGAAACGTTACTAAGTCCCAGAATTGTCCTGGGAGGAGGGTCACATAGTAGCTTACACTGCCTTATCGTTTCCAAGACCTCCTTACAATGGTCCTGAGCTACATTTACCGGCAGGATCACCCCGTCAATATACATCTCGTTCATCTCTATCCCGTGCTCCTGAGCAGAGGTTACAATCTGGGCAGCAATCTCTGCTCTCGCCGCGGCATCCTTAGGAATCCCGCTCTTATTCATAGTCAACCCAATTATGGAAGCATTATATTTCTTCGCTAAGGGAAGAAGCCTGTCCAGTTTTTTCTGGTCTCCGGATGTGGAATTTATGATTGCCTTGCTCTTACATAATTTTAGCCCTGTCTCCATTACCTCAAATTTGGGAGTATCAATTGACAAAGGCGCATCCGTAACTTCTCCGATAGTAGTAACCAGCCACTCCATAGCCTGTAGGGGATATTCAGCTCCTGGACCGACATTAACATCCAAGGCATTTGCGCCTGCTTCCAGCTGCCTGAGAGCTAAATCCTGTATAATGGCCTTATCGCCTCGCCTGATTGCTCCGGCCACATCCTTGAACATACCGTTAATTCTCTCCCCAATCACAAACATATTTTCCCTCCAGGATGTATCCCAGCATCCCGATTTTCAATCGGGAAAATTGTGCCGACAAATTTTCTGCCAATTGGAGTGGCAGAGCGAAGTTCTGCTTCGCTACTCCTTTCCTGCACGGTTGAAGTCGTGCCTACGTTATTTTTTCATTAATTCTTGGATAGTCTTCTTCACACTGTCTACTGCTCTGGGATGGCACATTACCAAGATATCTGCTCCCCCCTGAAGATAACTCACAGCAGTAGTAACTTCCCAGAGCGGCCCTCTGGATGCGATTGGTCCCCACTCGGGAATCTCTTGTTCAGAAGTCTTTGCTTCTTTAACTCTCCAGACCTCCTGACCGACAAAATTCACCATGGGCATAGCCATCATCTTATCTCCTTGCAGAGCTGCCAGGCGGCTACGCTCCATTATGGAATAGGTATACTCCAGCCCATAGCCCAAAGCTCCGGTAGCCGGATGCATGACAATCTTCTCTAAAGAAAACCCCATATCCGATATAAGAATATTGAGTTGCTTTGCCAGATTGATATCAATAGGAGATTCTGCGATTATGGAATGGCCTGCACTTTGACAGGCTGCAGTTATCGTCTTATAATTTGCTTGAACTGCTATGCCGACTAAACATCTCTCTCCCCGGGCAGCCTCACACACCACGGGAATCACTTCGGTGTCCTTTTCTGTCTGGTTACATCCTACAATCATCAAAGGCACTGACACCGCTTCAAGAACCTTCTTCACTGTGCGTGCCGCCTCTTCAGAGGACCTATTCATAGTGTCCGGGCTGGTAGAAACAAGACGGAGACATAAGAAATCGGCTCCATACTCACTTACACACTTCTTCGCCCACTCTACTGGCTTATCCAGTACATCCTTAAATGGCTCTCTTAGGACAGCCGGCCAGTCGGGAGGTTCCATATCCCAGACTTCCATAGCAACCCTAGGCGGATTTGGCGTAACTCCCTCGAAGTGAAGAAATGGCAAAGTAGTTTCTCCCCCAACCTTGATTATAAGATTCCTCGTTCCTCCTTCCTTTTCTGTAGCTCCGATAGTTACCTCATTAACTCTACTTACCCACTTTTCAATAGCTTTTTCCAAATTTGTACTCCTTATGTGAATCAGCTTATGCTTTCGGTTATATCGGAAGGTTCGCTCCGCTCTGCATGATTTCTTTTACAAATGTAACTATTTTGTCGTAATATTTTCACAAAAGCTTTATAAAATACTTGACAAATTTCTAAATAATGATAAAATATTAGTGGCGGGTAAGTCCTGCCCTAAGTGTGTCACCGGAAGGTGGCATAAACTAGCTGTAAGCTAGTCGCCGGCAGGGGCCGCCTTTTTTATTGCCCAAAAAATAATTTCTTGTCGCTTCTTATCTTATCTTGGATAATTGTGTAAAGAGCTTCGTCACCTGCATTGTATTTCCTGAAGATAGCGTTTGTAATCACATCGATTCCCTGAATTACATAAGACTGATGTGAATCAACGTGATGAGTTTTTAAATCAATATCCCTCCTTTTTCCTTCAAACCAAATCTTATATCGTAAATACTCATCAAATTTAAATCCTGAAGTTATAGAAGTAATTCTTCTGTCAACTACAACTATAACTTCTGAATTTTTGGGCAACTGTAATATTTTTTCTACTAAAGAAAGACCCACCATATAATTGTATAAAATATTAGTATCCCTGCGTAATTTATCCTCAACATTTCCTTTCTCTACAGTTATTGAATGAATTTCTACCGGTAGTTTACAAATTCTTTTTAGCAGATCACCTTTTATCTCTTTTCGAGTTGTACTACCTTTCAATTCCTCATCTCGTGGGATTCCATATTTAATTTTGATTTTCTTCACACATCTCTTAAAAAGAACTGATTTCTCGATTACCAAAAAAGCAATGGTAAAATAAGGTGTACTATCTTCACTAAATCCTAAATCACCAGACTCATCTAAGTATATATACAATTATATATATTCCTTCCAAAACCTGTATTTTCATTACCTTCAAGCTATCTTCATCTTAAATACTATTACCCATTGATAAATTAACTCAAAGTTGTCCCCTCACCCTAAACCCCCTCCCCCCGAGTGGAGAGGATAAAGGTGAGGGGCTTCTCCCCAATAGGGAGAGGGAAATAGAGGAAAACGATTATACCCCCAACTTTTTCATTAATCTACCCACTGCCTGGTAGGCAGGAGAGTCCACAGGAAGAGAAAGAAGGTCCTCTTCTTTTTCCGAAGCTTCAAGAACCGAAGGATCTTCCGGTATGTTTTCCATTAGAGGCAAACCAACCGGGATGCTTCCTGATATTAGTGAAGAGATTTCTTTTGATTCCCGCATTCGATTAATAATTAGATACATCCTTCTTATTCTCAGCTTTATCTTATCTGCAGTATTTTTGATTCTCACTGCCGCGGTGATACTTACTTTTGTAGGGTCGCTGGTGATAAGCAACACATCCACGTCGTCTGTCGTTCTCCTACTCAGGTGTTCCATTCCGGCCTCGTTGTCCATAACTACATATTTGTATTGTTTGGAAATTCTTGACAGATATTGTCGGAGAAGATTGTTCACCGCACAATAACACCCAGGCCCTTCTGGCCGACCCATTACCAGAAGATCAACTTTATCGCCCTCAACGAGACACTCGTGCAAGCGGTAGTCGAAAAAATTGGTTTTTGACATGCCTGAAGGAACTTCTTTCGCTAGCACTTCCTCTCGCAGGTCAGCCACAGTCTCTTCAAATTTCATGCCCAAACACACATTAAGATTAGAGTTGGGGTCGGCATCCACTGCCAGAATCGGCCCCTTATTTTCTCTGATAAGGTGGAGTATGATAAGAGCAGCCAAAGTGGTCTTGCCGCTGCCACCTTTGCCAGCGACTGCAACGGTGAAAGCCATAAATAAGCACCTTCAATCAAATCTTTATCAATTTCTTTACGCTGGGGAAGAGGTCTATATCTGTATGGGGCAAGAATAGCGAGGCAGTGTAGTTATTCATAAATTCTGGATTTGTGCTCAAGTCGATGTAGGTCATCCGCGTGGCAATCTTCTCTACCTTCCTCATTGCCTCTTGAGAAAGTAGACACATTCTTGTTCCTGCGATTGCACTATTGCCAATAAAGGCAAATTTTTCCTCGGGGAGATCGGGGAGTAGTCCGATGGTAATTGCTTTCCTCACATCCAGAGCTGTACCCAGCCCGCCAGCAATGAGAACATTTTCCAAATCCTGGAAATCCAATCCCATTCGTTTCAATAGAACTTCTGCTCCAGAATATATCGCCCCTTTTGAGTGGATTAGGTTCTTTATGTCCGTCTCGGTTATGACAATGTCCCGTCCGACAGCAGTATCCTTGGCATTTGCCAGGACGAATTCCAAGCCATCTTCTCCTTCCCTTATTCGCTTGGACGACCCAGGAATTAACTTGCCTGCTCTATTTAACCTGCCAGTTTCCAAAAGCTCAGCTACACAATCAACGAGTCCAGCACCGCAGATGCCTTTCGGCTTTTCATCTCCAATGGTATGGAAACTAACTTTATCCCGGGAAGAATCTATTTCCACTCTCTGAATGGCGCCTTTCATAGCCCGAATCCCCCACCTTATCCCTCCGCCTTCAAAACAGGGCCCAGCAGAAGTTGAACAGCAGACCAACCACTCTCTGTTTCCGAGAACAACCTCACCGTTTGTGCCCATATCTATGAATAGACCCAGACTCTCGAAGTCATCCATTCCCGAAGCCAAAACACCAGCTGTTATATCTCCACCAACATAACTACTCACTCCCGGGATACAACAGAGAAGCCCTCTCGGATTGATCTTAATCCCTGCCTCCGCTGCTCTTATGACGGGAACGAAGCTGGCAGTGGGCACATAGGGCGGCTTCCGTAAAAACTCTGGAGGAACCCGCAACAAGAGATGCATCATAGTTGTATTGCCGGCGCAAGCAACGCCATTAATATCGTGGAGGGTCAGATTGTTCTCTAGCGCCATTCCCAAAATGAGATTGTTGATTGCGTCTATTACTACATGGTGTAACTTTTCCATCCCGTCCTCTTCCTGGGCAAAAATTATTCTGGAGATGACGTCTTCACCAAAATCTACCTGGGGATTATAGCACGCCTTTGCACTCAACACGTGACGCTCGGTCAGGTTAACCAAGTAAGCCACTATTGTCGTCGTGCCAATATCTACTGCCACGCCATAGTTTCTATTAGTTGTATCTCCTGGCTCAACCAGAACGACTTCGGTAGTCTCGTTTCTATTGCCCAGAGTGACAGTCACTTTCCAGTTGCTGTCTCTGAGAAGTTTACTCAATTTTTTTATATTGGCCAGGCCCATCTGCATAATCGGGATTTCTCTTCCTTTCCTAATCTCGCGGTAAACTCGCTCCAAATCCCCGACATTATCTTCGAGAGTAGGCGGAGAGAGTTCCAAGTATAGCTTGGTGGAAAGAGGACCGTGGGTAAAAACTCTTTCCAGGGCTTCTTCCGGCCCCTTCTCCACGGCTTCTGCCGGTGTATATAGCCCCACCAACCTTTTTGCCTTCGCCTCTTCAGTAAGAATCTCTAAACCTTCCAGGCGAGATTCGGGAGGTACTTCAATTTCCATACTTCCCCGGCAAGTGGTCCGGCAAGCAAGAACATAGCCCCCTTTCCTCTCCTCTGCACTCAACCGGCCACTAGGCTCGGTTACAACCTCGCCCTTCCTAACAATAACCTTGCACCGGCCACAGACACCTTCGCCTCCACAGCTATTGTAAATGTGGACGCCAGCCCTGATTGCTGCGGTCAGAAGGTCAGTACCGCCAGGGACAATTACTGCCTTTCTCCAGGGATAGAATATTATCTTACATTTTTCCATACTTCCACCCGACTTTGGTTAATCTTTTTCACTGCCAGGTCTCTTTTAGATACCTGGGGATTCCGGAACCTTCTTTGGGCCCAACTAGAACTTCCCAGCCCGTCTCCTCTTCCAGTTTTGCTTTCATTACAGCTACATATCCCGGGATGACCACTTTTCTATGAGAAAGTTTCTTCTCCACTTCAGCCTTCTTCATTGCCTCGGCAATTCCCCCTGGCGTAAATTTCTCAGCCGCCCAGGCGGTAAGGACAGAGAGACCTTCAGCATCAACAATTAACAGATAAGAGGGAACTCTACTTGCCTCAATTTCTGGCTGAACAGTAAAAAATGTAAGGGAAAAGTTCGTAGTGACCAATAGCGGGGAATTCTCGTTTGGCGTGCCAACCTCATAAAGTTTAGGCTCGACCATTATCGGCTTCTGAGGGTCGGTATAAATATTCTGCCTGAGAGTAATCAGAGGCAAAATTTCTTCTGGCTCGATGCTATCAATCACCACGATGCTGGCATACTTAGCAATGTAGGTGGCTGCCAGAGTAACCTCCTGGTAAGCATCACCATCCTTAACAAAGCCGATCACCGGATAACCTACCGGTCGATAACTCTTCTTTAAGGCTAACCTCCTGATTTGAGTAAAATTCTGAAGGGAGCCTGATAGACTTCTCGCTCCCGGGTCGAGAAGAATATCTTTTACTCCTGAGGCAACTACCCTCTGGGAAAGCGAATCTAACTCCTCCAGGGTTCTCCCATAGACTGCCAACGGGCAAGAATATTTCTTTGCCAGATTCACTATTGCTTCTCGATTATGTTCCTTAGCCGCATAGATTAGTGGTCTTCTCTCAGCAGATATTTTCAAACCAGCTTCAATAGCTTCTGGATTATCAGAAATCAGGATTAGGGGCAAATTCGATTTTTCCATCGCCGTTCCTACTGCATCAGAGAACCTATCTCGATTATTGCTGTCATTGGAAATAGCGATGAGATTTACCTGAAGTGGTATGCCTACTCTTTCAAATTTTAGCTTGTTAATTTTCTGAATCCGCTGGATGGTCTTTTCTTTGTCCAATGAATCACTCAAAGTAATGCTTATGGCACAGGGATGGTAGAATGTCTTGTCATGCCGAAAGAGGACAGTCTCGCCTCCAACTTCTACCCTGTTGTCTCCTACGCCAATAGTGATTGTTGCCATAGGAGGAGCGGAAGCCGATTCCAGAGCTGCCTTCGCCTGTTCTGTAACATCAGGACACTTGTCCAGCGAAGTCTTCTTTCCGGCCAAGGCCATAGCAAACGCCAGGCAAGTAGGAAAACCACATTTTTTACAATTCGTCTTCGGCAAATGCTTATAAATCTCCAAACCCGTTAAAGCCATAACCTTCTCCGAAAAACGGGAAAAATGGGGACTGTTCCTATTTTATTTCCCTTTTTATTTCTAAAAATGGGGACTGTCCCTATTTCCCCCTATTTTTCCAGGGCGAGCATCCTGATACAATCCGGATTAGCCCTGCATTCCAGAGTTTCTGTTTCGATTACCGAATTGGGTCATTCGCCAACTCCAACAATACCGAGAGTTCTTATTGCTTTCTCGTTATTGTTTGAATTGAAGACGAGAAGTGCCATCGTGCCATTACCCGTAGAACCGTAACAATATTTTAGATTCACTTTGGCATCTGCCAATTTTTGCGCCATTCTCTTCGCTGCCCCTACCTCATTCTCCAGTTCAACAGCTACAGCCTCCTCCTCTTTGACTTTGAAGCCAGCAGATTTGAGAGCCTCCTTCGCTTTGGAATTGTCCTCAGTGAGAAGCATAAAACGTCCCTTGCGTAGCCTGGCAGAGGCAGAGATTGCCCTAATATTCACTCCCGCATCCGAAATTGCTGAGCAGACCTTTGCCATCATGCCCACCTTGTCAGGAGTCTCCACAATCAGATGGTTTACTTTACTTACCTTAGCCATAATTATCACCTCCTTTCACTTCGCTTCAGTCGGTGACCTGCCTGCTCACCATCTCGCAGGCGTCGCTAACCCGTTCCTCCTTATTCGTCGGAACAGCGACCCTCCTTTCACTTCGCTTCAGTCGGTGACCTGCCTGCTCACCATCTCGCAGGCGTCGCTGACCCGTTCCTCCTTATTCGTCGGAACAGCGACCCTCCTTTCACTTCGCTTCAGTCGGTGACCTGCCTGCTCACCATCTCGCAGGCGTCGCTGACCCGTTCCTCCTTATTCGTCGGAACAGCGACCCTCCTTTCACTTCGCTTCAGTCCCGTCACCCTCCAATTCTGGGGACACAATACTTAATTATTCTTCTGGGGATTCTCTTTCTCCTCTTCAATACCTATCCGATTATTTTCTCAATTTCACTAAGGAATGTCACTTCGGCTAATGGTCTGGGGCAATTTAAGTATTGTGTCCCCCGAATTATACCAAAGGTTCCATCTCTAAGGCAGGATGCTTCACCTTCTGCAAATATGAGAGAAGTTCCTCTGTTGTGGTGGCCACAGTTTCATCGGCAATCTTGTCTATCAACTCAGGAATTCCTTCCTCTTCACACCTCTTCTTGAATTTATCTCCTAGTGCTTCTTTGAGCTCCTTGGTCATCCACACTATGCGTCTTATCCCCCCATCGGCAGAGATAAACTTTCTACTAACGATATATAGCCTTCCAATGCCCATGAATCCTGGTGTCTGTGCTCCCCCACCTACAGAGCCGGCCAAAGTGCTGAAAGTCATTCCTATGGGAGTCATACCAGCAAATTCCCTATTGACAATCATAAAACCATTCGTCTCCGGGAGTATGGCAATTATGCATTCGAAGCAACCACAACTTGTTTCCGGGCAACTGATTATGGAATAACCGTGGAAGCGCTCTAAGGTTTTATTCGATTTTTGGTAAATGAAATCATTCACTCCTTTCCACTCACCTCTCGCTGGGTCAAGACATTCTCCTTTTTTCACCGGCTGATTCGGTCCTGTGGGATTCAGCTCAAAAGAAGCCTTAGCATCAATGTAACTATAAGCGCCACATAATCCTAACCTTTCTGGTTTAACCATACATACATGATTCGGTGCAAACGACTGGCAATTTTTACATACGATCCCATTCACTAAATAATTATGTGTCCCCGGAACAGTAAAATTGTAGACTTCTTTCTCATTATACCTTACTTTTTCTACACTTTTCACCTTTTCGAATGTTATCTCACTCTCTACCCATTTTAATAGCTCTTGATATAATTGGTCATTTTCATCTATCTTGTCTTTTAGGCTATGCAATAATAATTTCAACTTCCCTTTTGAAGCCCGGCACTTTGCTTTAGTCCAGGCCTCGATGCTCTTATAATCAACAGCCAATTTTGTAATTTCGATCTTTTTCTTATACTTCTCAAGCAGTTCCTTTAATATTTTCCCACATTTAAGCGGCACAGTATCCGTACGCACCACATGATTTTTATCAAAAGAAGGTTCCATCCCATCCATCTTTTTTCTCTTTCTGGGATGGTTTGACGAAATAACTTCTCGGAAACGGATATAGTCACCAAAACTTCTCGTTGCCACCTGATATCCGCGTTTTATCTTGGTAATGTATGTGGAAATCCCTAATTTCTTAAGGAGTAAAAATATATGTTGGGCGCCTTTATAAGTTCCGGTAGTGATGAGGATATGTGTATCGGTCACATGCCCGTCCCCATCAAAGACACCTCTGATGAAGCCACTTATCAATTTCGGAGGCAACTGGGAAATCTTCTCGCCAGTCCAGCTTTCGCTTTTTTCGCCTCTTTTTCTCTTACATCCTATTCCTAATCCCAGCATTAGCTTACCGATCAAAGGATTACAAACTAACGGTACATTGATAGGCTTTCTTCCCGCAATCGTAAGGCCCTTTGCAGATGATGTAAGAGGTCTGACAACATGCGTCTTAGGTAAAACTCCAAAAAGAGATTTCACTATTTGACCAAACTTATCAATGAGGGCTTTTTCGGAATTGGTGAACTGAACATAGGTGCCTTTTCCTCTATGCCTGACGTGGCCGTCGGATGCTATCAAACCAGCGAGATACATTATATCTTCATCCAGAATTAGCTTTTTAAGTTCGCATCCTGGAGCCTTGGGCACTCCGAACTTGTTGATTCTTTGCTTGGCTATCTCCCAATCCCATCCTATCTTTCGACAAATAGACCTAATCTCATAAATAGTCAAACGATAAAAACAAATTCGATAAGTGGTTGTTTTGGGAAAGTAAAAAGCATAGTAAAGCTTGCGCCATTCAATCCCTAACTCTCTCGCTGCGTTACCGAGTTTACCATATCTTTCTAATATAGCGCTTTTTAATTGTTGTAAAAACTGGTTATCGAAGACCTTAACTTCATCGGGTAATAAATCTATTAAATAAAGTGGCTTATCCTTATTTTGATTTCTTCCGTTTAAAGCGGTTGTTCTTACAGATAAAAGTCGGTCGCCTTTCCTCAAAGCACCAGCCTCGGTCCAGATTAAACCCTCAGGTTTATCCACCAGAACCTTATGGTTTGCAGTTAACCTGATTAAATTGTTATTGGTGGTTATTATATGTGCCAACTTCCTGGGTGCTGGGTTAACAAAAAGTTCTCCAATGGGTCTTGTCGTAAGATGTGGGTTTTCAAAGGATAGTACTTCAACGTCTCGCTCATCTGCCACCCTATCGATGACATTATCTATTTTGTCAAATGAACCATCGGCAAGAACTATCAACTCGCCTTTGGGAACACATAAAGTACAGGAATAGAATGTATCTACGCTTTCATCAGTCATCCCTGCCATGCGTTCGTCGCGTTCAGCGTAGGCCTTCTTGGCCTCGGAAATATATCTTTCCACATCTTCCTGCCGAGTATAAATGGTAACCTGAGCTTTGTCTACTATTGCCCCAAACGTATCGTGAAGACGAGCGTGAATAATTACGCCAAAATGGCGAATCTCGAAGCCCTTCTTTTTTGCCTCCTTACTTATCCTTAACCAGCATAGGTCTCTTTGACCCATATGGAATATGCCCATAGCCTCATTTAGGAATGTGTGAATCTGCCGTTCCAGTATTGGCTCAAAATCCTTCTGCATCTTTCTCCCCGCTACTTCAACATATATTCCTAAAGGCATTGCCCCACCCTCTTCAGCTTTGTCCACTTCCGGTCCAATTACTTCTATCTTTCCATCTTCTACTTCGTCCAACTCTCTTGCAGTTACATATTCAAAAGCAGTGGAATATTTCCCTCCAAACTGGACATACATCTGTTCTTTTCTTACTGTCTCGCCTTCAAAAGCTGCAGAATAGGCAACCGGAATGGGTATTTCGGTCACCTTCACCTTAACTCCCCGCACCTGGATGCAAGTAGATACCAGCTTCTTATGGTTGAGCTCTTTCACTAAATGCTCATAAGTGCATATCCCAGTTGGCCTTATCTCGGGGATGTCCGTGTCCGCAATCACGGGAAATCCCATATTCATAGCCCCTGCGCCAGTAGCATATTTCACATCATCCAGCTCCCCCAGAGTCAATCCAAACGCAAATACTCTATTCTGACAATACTTGAGACACTTCAGTGCCTCTCCCTTCTTAAGTCCCCCAAAGGTGAGAGCTGCTCTAATAGCCCAGTTGAGCGGATAGATTCCAGTTATAGTATCGCGTCCATAAGGCACTATGTATGTCTCCCAACCCATTTGTACATTCTCCTCTTTGAGTTGGTCGACTATGCTCTTGCCATTAGAATTAGAACCAACAAAACAGATGATATTTCTCTTCTGGAGTTCCCTGACTATCTCCACTGCGGTCTTGTTATCTGGAGCGGCACCCAGTATAGCAGCAAAACCTGGCATCCTGCCATCTACTAACTGTATCCCATAACTTCTCATCCAGGTGTCTGTATAGAAACCTACACAATCGGGTTGAGGTTCTGAACCATAAACGTACCTTATAGCGACAATGACCTCTTCTCCCAAGAGAGTGGCTATGCCAGAATCAAGAGCATCACCGAGATAAGGAAGCCAAAGAGAATCGCTCGGTTCTTTTCTCAATAGCGATTTCGCTTCCTCCAGCACTGGCACTATATCGCCCAGAGTCCTTACCTCAATTCCTAATATAGCATAAGCCATAGGCAGGAAAAAAGCTGTCTCGGGAAACTCAACTTTCTGGTCTTTTCCTTTTTCACTTATCGCCTTATTTAGAAACTCTTCAGCTTCTCCCACTACTTTATGTGCACCTCTGATTGCCGCTGTTGCCACTATCCTGGACACCGCTCAATTCATCTCCTTTCGACGCGGAGCTTCGCTCCGGTACTCCATTCGTCCCGATCTATTCACCTGGCTTTGCCTCAATCTTGACCAGCTCTTTTCTCAATCTCTTACGTCTGCAACCACTACAAAGCTCAAAGACCTCTTCAGGTAGCTCTACTTTTTCTTTTAGACGATTGAGTTCCACCATAGGCGCAAAGTAATTGCCACACTCTTTGCATCTGGCCAGCTCAAGTTGGGTATGCCAAGTATCTAATTTGCGGTAACCTTTTATATCCTCAATCATTATGGCTCCAGTAGGACAGACAAAGGCACAGGCTCCACAACCAATGCACACCTCAGAATCTATCTCAAATGGTGTCTCCACGGCCCTTTTTATCCCCCGATTGACGAAACCGACAGCAGAACTTCCTATTATCTCCCGGCAAACTCTAACACATAATCCACACAAGATACAATCTTCATCTGCCGTTTTGAATCTGGTCTTCTCAACTCCCAGCTGTTCAGCCAGTTTTTGAATCTTGACTACATTTGGGCATCGGGCTAACAACAATTCCAGCATAAACCTGCGAGCCTTTATCACCCTTTCCGACTCTGTCCTCACCACTATGCCTTCCCATACTGGATAGGTACAAGAAGTTGTCAACATTGACCTGTTGCCGGTTGCCACCTCCACCAAACATACACGACAAGCCCCGTAAGGCTCTAAGGCTTCATGATAGCAAAGGGTCGGGATTTCTATTCCCAAACTCCTAGCTGCTTGAAGAACAGTCGTCCCATCCTCAACCTTAACTTCTCGATTATCAATAATAAACTTCACCATTTCCTTAGCCCACCATTATGGCATTGAATTTACAAACTTCAAGGCAGATCCCACATTTAATACAACTTTTCTTATCTATTTTGTGTGACTCTTTCTTCTGGCCAGAGATCGCACCTTGAGGACACTCTTTTCTACAAACTCCACAGCCATTACATTTGGCCTCATCAACAGAGTAGCTAATCAATTCCGAGCAAACGCCAGCTGGACACTTTTTATCCTCGATATGTACTTCATATTCATTCCGGAAATAGCGCAAGGTACTCAATACGGGGTTAGGAGCAGAGCCACCCAGAGCACACAGGGAGGTCTCTTTTACCATATTCCCAATTTCCTCCAATATTTCTAAGTCTCGCTTTTCTGCTTTACCCTCAGAAATATTATTTAGTATCTCCAGCATATGTTTAATTCCCTCGCGGCAAGGAGTGCACTTGCCACAGGATTCATCCATAGTAAAGGAAAGGAAGTATTTAGCTACATTAACCATACAGGTATCCTCATCCATAACGATGAGGCCTCCTGAGCCCATCATGGAGCCAGCCTCGGTGAGCCTTTCATAGTCAACAGGAAGGTCAAGCAAGTCCTCGGGAATGCATCCTCCAGATGGTCCGCCTGTCTGGACTGCCTTAAACCTCTTCTCCCCAGGGATTCCCCCGCCAATGCCATAGATTAGCTCTCGCAGCGGCAAGCCCATAGGCACCTCAACTAGACCCGTATTGTTTATCTTTCCCACTAATGAGAATATCATTGTACCTTTACTCTTCTCAGTACCTATCCTGGCATACCAGTCAGCACCTTTGTTGATAATCAAGGGAACAGTGGCCCAGGTCTTGACATTATTCAAAGTAGTGGGCTTATCCCAAAGTCCCTTCTCAGTTGCATGGACATGCTTGAACCTGGGCTCGCCAATCCTGCCTTCTATGGAGGCCATCAATGCACTCGATTCACCGCAAACAAACGCCCCACCACCACGGTTTACGTTGATGGTGAAAGAAAAACCTGAGCCGAGGATATTCTCACCAATCAGCCCATAATCCTCAGCCTGCTTTATGGCAATCCCTACATGTTTTACCGCCAGGGGATACTCATTACGCACATAGATGTAACCCTCCCTGGCGCCAACCGCATAGCCACCAATTATCATCCCTTCTAATACGCTATGGGGGTTCCCTTCAAGAAGGCTTCTGTCCTGAAACGCGCCAGGGTCTCCCTCATCGGCATTACAGATAACATATTTAATATTTCCCTCTGCTTTCCGGCAAGATTCCCATTTCCTTCCCGTAGGGAAACCTCCACCTCCCCGACCTCTAAGGCCAGATTGTTTTATAGCATCAATTACGTCTTGAGGCTTCATCTCAAATAGCGTCTTACTTAATGAGCTGTAACCACCAAGGCCGATATAATCCCGGATTTCAGTGGGATCGATTCTGCCGTTGTTGCCAAAGATGAGCCTCAATTGTTTACTGTAAAAGGGCACTTCACTTTCGTGAACCACCTTCTTCCCAGTCACTGGGTCAACATAAAGTAGGCGCTCAATTATTCGGCCCAAGATTGCCGTTTGGGAGACAATCTCTGCAACATCTTCAGTTGACACCCTTTGATAGAAGATTCCCTCAGGATAAATAACAACTAAAGGACCCCGTTCACAAAAACCGTGGCATCCAGTTGTGCGAATGTCTATCTTGGTTTCTAACTTCTGCCTTTTAATTTCTTCTCTAAAGGCGCCAACAACGGCTGCTGCACCTGAGGCTGAGCAGCCTGTTCCTTTACAGATGGTTATACAAGATCTAGAAGAATTATAACCAGCTAATATGGATTTTCTTATTTTATCTAATTCAGACGGCGTTCTTATTTTCTTCATTTTCCCGATTCTTTTGACTCTTAGAAGACGTTTTATATCTTTTCAGAATAGAATCTACTCTTCTTGCGCTCATCTTGCCAAAATACTCTCCATTAATTACCATCAGTGGCCCTAAGGCACAGGCACCCAGACAGTTGACTGTTTCCAAACTGAATTGAAGATCGTGGCTGGTCTGCCCAGGTTTTATATTTAATCTCCTCTGAAGCCTCTCCAAAATCCTCATTGCCCCTCTCACGTGGCAAGCAGTACCCATACAGACACTGATGAGGTGCTTGCCACGCGGCGTTAGGGTGAATGCTTTATAAAAAGTAGCCAGCCCGTAGATCTGGCTCAAAGCGACATTCAACCTTTTCGCCATATGGACTAGGGCCTCTTGGGGCAGATAATTATAACGGTTCTGAATATCTTGCAATATACCCACTGAACCTGTTATCTGGCCTTCATATCGGCTGACTATCTCGTCAACCTCTTTTGAAACCATGGTTCTTTCCATTTTCTCTATGCCATCTCCTTGCCCTTTATGAACTTGACCAGGTACTCTTTCCGTTTCTCGGCAGCAATCTCTTCCGAAGATTTGAACTGGAGCGCCTTAGTGGGACAAGCCTGGACGCAAGCCGGGGGTTTGTCGTCTTTGAGCCTCTCAAAGCAGAGGTCACACTTGATCACCGCCTTACCTTCCCTATCCATTCCGATCACCCCAAAGGGGCAGACCAGGATACACCACTTACACCCAATACAAAGTCGTTCGGTGATTAAAACTGGCTGCTCCACCTCGGGTTTCTCAATCGCCCTGCTTGGGCAGATCTTTACACAAGGCGCATCCTCACATTGTCGACACTGTAGAGGAACAGTCAACTCAGCTATTGCCTCGACCTTGACCCTACTTTGAGGAAGGGGATATTCATCTAAAGCCTGATATAACTCCTTTGATTTCGAATGGACCACCGCACACTCGAGCTCACAGCTCTTACAGGCCAGGCACTTTTGTGGGTCTATGAAGATGATCCCTCGCATCTTGTCACCTTAATTTCTTGCCAGGAGAGAGCCCCTTGCACACGACTCAATGTATTTAAAGTAGGCCAGTGCTTCTGGCGTCTACTCCATCCCAAAGGTTACCTTTTCTCTCTCCTCATACATTATGGGCTTGAGCTTCAAAGCCTCTCGCTTCTTATTGATATGGTCTATCATGAGATGGGCTGCCTTGATGGGGTTTGATTCAAAAGCAAAGTTTGCGCCTACAGTCTCTTTCAATCTTCGAGTCAAGAGCTCAGTCAGCTCCCTGCTTCCCAAAATTGGGAAAGGATTCCCCAGAACAGTGAACACTCCCGAAGCTACAAAATAGAAGGCGATTGCCACTGCTTTCTCGCTCATCCATTCTGGAGCAGCTCCGGCAACAGGCAAATCGGATATGTCATCTCCCAAACCACCTTCGGCAACAACATTACAGAGAGTAATTAGAATTCGGCTATTATCCACACAAGAGCCGACATGTAGAACCGGGGGAACACCCACCGCCTCACATATCTCCTGCAAGCCTTTCCCCGCATATTGGAACGCAGCTTCTGGTTTTAAAAGCCCAGCCTTAGCATTGGCAATAGCCGAACAACCAGTAACCACCACCAGCACATCATTCTTAATTAACTCCTTAGCCATTTCCACATGACCCCAATCCTGAATTATCTTAGGATTATTGCAGCCAACGATACCTGCTGCACCTCTCAATCTCCCACTAATTATACCGTCGTTCAAGGGACGATATGTGGCGCGATATTTGCCTCCCAGGAATTTAAACACACTTTCAGCAGTAAATCCCGCTACCAAATCCATCTTCTCATCTGGTATATTGACTTTCTCTTTTACTCTATTCTTGAAATTCTCCACCGCCATCCTCACAATCTTTTTAGCAATAGGGAGGGCTTCCTCCTCTTTAAACTCCACGTATTCTGCTCCGGGAAATTTCGCCTTCGGAGAAGTAGAGACAAGTTTCGTGTGGAAACACTTAGCTACTGAGACGAGAGCAGGCATTATACACTGAACATCCACAAGCATCAGCTCTACCGCTCCAGTGGCTATTGCTAACTCTTGCTGGAGGAAGTTTCCCGCAATAGGAATGCCATGCCGCATTAAAATCTCATTGGCCGTGCAGCAAATCCCAGCCAGGTTAATGCCTTTTGCCCCGTTCTTTTTGGCAAGTGCAATCAGCTCAGGGTCCTGACTGGCGGTCACAATAACATCAGACAGCGTAGGCTCATGACCATGGACTACCAGGTTGACTTCATCCTCTTTAAGGACACCCAAGTTCACTTTGGCGCGAACTGGTCTTGGAGTCCCGAAAAGGACATCGGAGAGTTCGGTGGCAATCATAGAGCCACCCCACCCATCTCCCAAAGCGGTTCTCATACCATGCGTTATGAGGTTCTGACAATCATTATCCACTCCCATGTTTGTGCGATGCATTACTTCTACTATTTCTCTATCAATTCCTCTGGGCATAATTCCCAGCTTGCGCCATAGGGCTTGCCGGTTCTGTGGAGCCCGGTGCGAAAACCATAGTTCTCCATGTTGCTGACCAAACTCAGAAAATACTCTTTCCGCTACTTCTGCTGCAATTTCTTTCGCGTCTTTTCCATTAGTGTTTACTCCCAACTCCCCGGCAAGGGAAACCAATTTCTCCTCATCTTTAATCTTATAACCCTTCACTTTTTCTTTAGCAGTCAACAACAGAGTATGGGCAATGTCTCGTCCGTGGTCAGAGTGAGCACTAGCTCCGGCAGCAATCATCCGGACTAGGTTTCGGGCAGCAATAATTTCCGGCGTGGCACCACAGACACCTCTTTGTGGACCCTCTTCAAAGGGATCAATCCGGCACGGCCCTAAGAGACAGTTCCTGCAGCAAAGACCGAGCTCGCCGAACCCGCATTGAGGAACCATTGCCTCGTATCGGTCCCAGGCAGTATCGATTCCTTCCTTTTCGGCAATTTCCAGTATTTCCTGGCTTGCTCTATCTATGGACTTCTCTTCTTTCTCCATTCTGTCTCCTTATTAGATTTTCTTTAATTTCTTTTATATCTGCGAGAATAGAATCTGTCACCTTATCAATTAAATTATCATTATACCAAATGAACCCAAGAATTTCAAAATTAGAAGCCTTGTTCTTAATAAAATCTATATCTGCACTATCACGAATTTTGTTACCCACCAAAAAAACTTCCTTTATATTTAGATCGTTTGCTAAAGACTCAATTCTTAAAGCTGTCTCCACACTCCTCAGGCTCGGCTCTACAACTATGAGTAGACTATCCACTCCTTCGGCCGTCCCCCTTCCTAAATGCTCTATACCTGCTTCCATATCTAGAATTACAATATCTTCCCTGCTGAAGAATAAATGAGAAAGTATTGCCTTAAGGAAGGCGTTTTCAGGACAGAAGCAACCGCTGCCACCCTTCTTTACTCTTCCCATAAGAAGAAGTTTTATCCCCATGTGCTCTCGAGAAAACTTATCGGGAATATCGTCCACCCTCGGATTCAACTTGAAGTACCCTCCCATTGTGCCCGGCTCAACTCCTGTCCTCTCTGCAATCAGTTCCTTCATCTCCACCAGGGGTACTATCTTCTCTGGGTCAGGAAAACCGAGAGTGGCTGCCAAGTTGCTGTCCGGGTCAGCATCTATGGCAATGACCCTCTTTCCCTCCTTAGCAAAAGCAAGAGCCAACCCTGCGGCAAGAGTTGTCTTTCCTACTCCACCCTTTCCCGTTATTGCCAGTTTCATTTCTCCGCTCTTGTCTCCTTCCTGACCAGAGCCCGATATGCTCTATGGATTTTTTCTGTAATCGGTCCGGGCCTTCCATTACCTATTCGCCGACCATCAATTTCTATCAGAGGCATAATCTCAATTAAAGAATTGGTAAGGAATGCCTCTTCTGCTCGCATCAGGTGGCTCAAGTTAACTCTCCTTTTATACGCCTTAAGTCCTAAATTTGGAGCCAGCTCCAGGACGACCCCTCGCGTTACCCCAGGTAACAATCCCGACTCTTCTGACGGCGTAATTATAGAGTCCTTATTCGCTAGGAAAATATTGCTCGTCGCAGCTTCAGTAACATGACCCAGAGTATTTAGCAAGACTCCTTCGTTAGCTCGCTTAGTGTCTGCCTCTCTCCTGGCTAATATGTTATTTAGGAAGTTGAGTGACTTCAATCTGGACAGGGGAGATGACTGGTTCTGTCGGGTCTCAACTACTATAGCTCTCCATCCCGTCTCATATTCAGAAGGAGAAGGCGGCTTGAAATTTCTTGCCACTATTACCAGAGTGGCTGATGGCCTAGATTTAGAAATTAAGCCAGGCTCAGAAACTCCCCGGGAAACGGTGAGTCTGATATAAGCCTCAGAGAGGCTGTTTATCTCTATTATTTTCCCGATTATGTTCTTGAGTTCTTCCCGAGTGTAGTCAAAAGAGAGCTCTATGCCCCTTGCTGAGTGAAACAGCCTATCCAGATGGTCCTCCAGGCGGAACACTTTACCCGAGTAGGCTCGCATTGTCTCAAATAGGCCATCCCCGTAAAGGAATCCTCTGTCGAAAACGGAAACTTTTGCCCGGGCAAGGCTAACAAAAGAATCGTTGATGAAGACCTTTGGGGGAGACAAGCTACTTTTTCCCATTTCTCTTCTGGCTTTTTCTCGGGCTTCCCCTCTTTCTAAGGGTAGATTCGAGCCCAATTCTCTACTCGTCTCTATTTGCCTCATCTATATCCCTTCGGAGAATGGGAAGTTACTGCTCCCGCGACGCCTCTCCAACTGGGGTTGGTATTGCCCAGTTCTGCTAAAATAAAAAAGTAGCCTGTCCCCTTTTTCCCTCGGCAAAAACCGTTTTCTCTTTCTCCCTACTCAGTGCTTCTATTAAAGCTCTGGCTTTGTGCAGTGTCTCTTCGTATTCTATCTCAGGATCGGAATCGGCTACAATTCCGCCACCAGCGTGAAAGTATATTCTTCCACCGATGACTACCATTGTTCTAATTACTATATTGAGGTCGGTTTCGCCATTAAACCCTATATAACCGATGGAACCAGTGTAAACACACCTTTGATTCGGCTCCAGCTCATCAATTATCTCCATAGCCCTTATCTTTGGTGCGCCCGTTATCGACCCTCCGGGAAAACAGGCCCTCAGACAGTCAATGTGGTCTCTGTTTTTTTCGAGCAACCCTTCTACCGTGGAAACAAGGTGAAATACTGTAGGATGGGCTTCCAGGGTTATAAGTTGAGGCACTCTCACTGAGCCATACTCACATACTCTTCCCAGGTCATTTCTTTCCAAGTCCACTATCATTATCAACTCTGCTCTATCCTTCTCGCTCTCCAGGAGTTCCCTGGCCAATTTCTCATCTTCAAAGTGGTTTCTACCTCTGGGGCGAGTGCCCTTAATGGGGCGAGTCTGGACTCTTCTTCCCGATATGCGCAAAAACCTCTCAGGAGAAGCGCTCACTATACTGAACCCGGGAAAACTTAGAAAACTGGCAAATGGCGCCGGATTAATCACCCGCAGCTTCTCATATATGGCAAAAGGGGGAGCGATCTGGGAACACATAAATCTCTGGGAAAGGTTAACCTGAAAAATGTCTCCCGCCCTGATATACTCCTTGGCTCTCTCTACAGCATTGAGATAGGCAGAACGAGAAAAATTCGAACTTATTTCCGGAATGTTATAATAGTCATCTGTGACTAGATAATCTTGTTTAGATGCCTTGTTCAATATTTCTTGAGCCTCTTCCAGCCGCAACTTTGCTTTCTTTCTTCTCTTGCCCGGTTCTTTTTCCGGCAGGCCAGAGGAAAATATGAACAGCCTGTTCGTTAAGAGGTCGAAGCATACCACCCGGTCATAGAAGCCCAGATAGCAGTCAGGAAGCTCCAGATCGCGGACGCTCTTTCTGGGCAATTTCTCTACAAAATGGCAGAGGTCATAGCCAAAATAGCCCACCGCTCCACCCACAAAAGGCACATTGCCAGAAGAGTCTAAGCTGTACCGCGATAAGACCCTTTTGAGAATAGCGAAAGGGTTTCCGGAGAACTTCTCGCTCTCGCCCCCTGCGGAAATTTCAATCTGTTCTCCCCGGCTCTTGAACAGAAGAAAGGGATCACTGCCAATGAACGAATACCTGCTGAAATTACCTACAGAACCTCCGCTCTCCAGCAAAAAACTGTAAGGCCTATCCAGAAAGAAGCGAAATAGTCTGTGCGGAGGGAGTAGAGGAGAAATTTCTCCGACCCAATGTAAAGGTGCCACTAACTCTCTCACTCACTCACCCCGGCAAATATCTGGCTTTAATCTCCTCGGAAACGCCTCTCGTCAATTTCATTACTCTCTCAGCAACTCCAATTGGTAGAGTTCCTGTCCCGCAGCTCGGAGTAATCAGTAAGTTTTTCAGAATCTTCTCTTCCTCTATGCCCTTATTTACCAGAACTCTAAATCCATTTTCGAACCTTTTAACTAAGTCCTCAATTTCTTCTTCCATTGCTCTGGCAGATGCAGGTACAATACCCCAGGCCAAATATCGACCCTGAGTAAAGAATTCATTCAACTTTTCCGGATACAGGCTGATAGTTTCCAAGTAATTGTAGGCATCGAAACTTATGATGTCTACTTTTGTATCAATAAGAATCGACCAATCCGTATTTCCACAACAGTGTATTCCCGCAATAGCATCCTCCAATTTAATTGAGTCAATAACCTGATTTAGATAATTCACCACTTCATCCCGTCCCAGCGAGACGAAAGCAGAACCGAAAGATGAAAGGTAAGGCTCATCTATAAAAATAATAGTTTCGGGAAAAACATCCTTCATTCTTGCGATCTGCCAGCGAGCCTTCATTCCACAACTCTTTACTGCTACCTCGGCAAGCTCATCGTGGTAGATGATTGACTTCTTATTTTCATCGGTAACAGTAAGCCCGAAACTAATAGGACCAATAAGTTGTCCCTTGAGCGCCAGTACGCCCGCTATCCCTTGCTCCTTTGATAGTTTCCTTTTTAAACGCTCCACGAAGGAGTGGAAACCCGCTGCATAGTTTTGAGTGATTTTGAAATATTCTATCCTATCTTCTATTATGTTTTTATAGAACTTTTCTAACTCTCCTGTAATATCACCTTTAGTCTGGAAGTAGACCATCCCTTTCTTCTCATCCAATACCAAGCAGGGCATACCCTCGCTCACCTGTATATACATATTCTCCCGCAGATTTAGTCTGGGTAGCTGTGGCCAGGCTGGAATTTCCGGAAAACTCTCCAGGACTATATCACATGCTCTTTCCACGTCTTGGTGAGGTAGACTGCCAATTGCCGTGCAGGCTCCTTTGAACTCCATCACTTTTTCTCCCATTTCAAAAGTTCTGTAACTTTGCCCAGAGTCCCGCCTTCTCTGATCTCTTTTCGTATCCTGTTCTCCCTCTCCAGTACATCCATTGCGCGATTGGCAATTTCAACTGCTCTCTTTTGCGGGATGACTACGACTCCGTCATCGTCTCCAAAAACCCAGTCTCCGGGAAAGACCCTCACTCCACCAACTTCCACCGGCACTCCCATTTCACCAAATCCCTTGGGCTCCCCGGCTGTGGGCATAATAATTCGAGCAAAAGCTGGAAACTTTACCTTCTTAATCTCAGGCACGTCCCTAATCGCCCCATCAATTACCACTCCGGCTATTTTCTTCTCCACACAGCTGTATGTAGCCAGTTCTCCCCATACTGCCGGCCCGACTCCTCCGGCATCAATTACAATGACGCTACCTTCCGGCGCCTCATCTACTGCTTCCACTGGCTTTGCCCAGTCTCCCGGATAAGTCCTCACTGTGAACGCCGGTCCGATCATCTTGACGTCAGAACATATTGGGCGAATGCCTTTCAGGTCTCCCTGGCGATGCATAGCATCAGAAATGTTTGGTGAAGAGACCTGGGAAAGCAACTCTCTTATATTCTCCTCAGAAACCCTTTTAAACAGTTCGCTTTTGATTTTAACCCTTTTCTCTATTGCCCTCTTAATTTCTGCAGTCGCCTTTTTAGCATCCACGCTCTTGATAATCGCTCCCCCCACAATAATAATACTTGCACCTGCTTCTACTGCCTCATGTGCGTTTTCAGAATTGACTCCTCCCGCAACAGCAATCGGAACTCCTATCTTGCCCGCAATTGTTCTCACTTCGGCAAAAGATATTTTTCCTTCCATCTGCTCATCTATTGAGGTATGAAGACCTATGTAATCGGCACCCATCCTCTCCACCTCTTTTGCTCTTTCCAGGAGCGCCTTAACTTCCAAGAGGTCAACCATTATCTTTGCTCCATAATGGCTTCCCGCCTCAACACATTCTCTTATGGTAGAGTCGCCGGCGAGTCCGAGAACAATCACCACATCGGCCCCTGCCTTGGCCGCAGTCTCAACCTCAATCCTCCCCACATCCATTGTCTTCATATCAGCCACCAGGGTAGTCTTGGGAAACCTCTTCCTCAGTTCCCGTACCGCATCCAGTCCACTGCTTTTGATGAGGGGTGTCCCTGCCTCAATCCAGTCTGCTCCACCCTGTAAAGCCTCTTCGGCAAGTTTTAATGCCCTGGGCAAATCAATAAAATCCAATGCTACCTGAAGTATAGGTTTCATCATTATTCACCGATTATTTGTAGAATCACTTCCCGTTTCCGAGGTCGATTGTCAAAATCGACAAAGATAATTTGTTGCCACGTTCCCAATATAAGTTCTCCCTTTTCAAAAGGGACTGTTACAGAGGCTCCCAAAAGGGACGCCCTGAGGTGAGAATGGGCATTCCTGTCGAGATGGGTCTGGTCATGCAGATACCTTTTGTCTCTCGGAACGAGCTGCTCTATCACCTTGGGAAAATCTTCTACCAGTCCCGGTTCGTACTCCATAGTGGTTATGCCAGCCGTTGCTCCGGGGACAAAAATATTAACTACACCCCTTACCAGACCGGTCTCTTCCAAGTTCCTGGCTACTCGCTCAGTAAGGTTAATAATGTCGACATTCCCTTGTGTGGAGAATCGGACCTTTCTGGAGACTACTCTCATCCCTCTTTCTCCCTTTGCCATTTGAAAGCATTCACTGTGTTCCTTAACAACATTAGCACTGTAAGGGGACCAACTCCGCCAGGCACTGGAGTGATATAGGAAGCCTTCTCTACTGCTTGTTCAAAAACAACATCTCCCACTATCTTCATTCTGGTTTTCCCGTCACTATCCACCACAGGCTTTCCATTTTCACCCACAACCGGAACCCGATTTATTCCCACATCAATGACAATTGCCCCATCTTTAATCATATCTCCCTTGATTAGTCCAGCCTTCCCTACAGCCACAATTAGAATCTCAGCATTTCTGGTATGGGAAGCCAAATCTCTGGTGGCAATATGGCAGACAGTGGGAGTAGCCGATTCCAGAACTGAGGAGAGGAGAAATAGAGCTATTGGTTTCCCCACAATCTCGCTATGGCCTACAACCGTTACTTCTTTACCCTTTATGTCCACGCCCGTACTCTTTAGTAACTCCATAGCCGCGAGCGCCGTACAGGGAGCGAGCTTAGGGCTTCCATATACGAGCATGCCCATATTGGAAGGGCTCATCCCTTCGACATCTTTGGCCGGGACAATGGACATCTGCACCCGGCGAGCATTAATATGTTGAGGCAGGGGCATTTCGAGAATAATACCACTCACTTTACCATTTCTATTCAGTTTCTCCAAGAATCTGAGCAGTTCCTCTTCAGTCGTCTTTTCTGGCAGTTCGTGGAGTTCGTAATCTATACCCGCCTCTTCGCAACTTTTTCTCTGACTGCTGACGTAGACTCTTGAGGCAGGACTCTCCCCGACCTGTACTGCCGCCAGAAGCGGCGCCACCCCATATCGCTGTTTTAAATTTTCAACTTCCCTGCCGATCTCTTCCTTGAACTTTACCACCAGAGATTTTCCGTCAATTATCTTTGCCCCCATTTTGTCCCCTTCACCCCAACCCTCTCCCCCGAGGGGAGAGGATGAAGGTGAGGGGCCTCTCCCCCAAGAGGAGAAGGAATCAAGTGATATTTTTCATTTTATCTTCGGTCTTCTTCAATATCTCGTCCCTTATCGTTATTATGTTTCTTGAAAGAGACTCTATAGCCTTTTTTTTCTCTTCCACAAACTTCGTATCTTTGATCTGCTTTAGATTAATCTTTACATTAAGTTCTGCTCCCTTCAAAGCAGCCTCCAATAACCCGGCAGCAACACCGACATCACTTACTAATCTCATGTTCCCTATATCCACAAGACGTCTTGCCAAATCGAGACCCTGCCGGCAACAGCCCGCTACTTCTAAAGGAACAGTGAGCGCGTGCTTATAGGCTCGTTCAATTGTTTTAGAACGCATTCCTTTCTCTTTACCTGTTGAACCAGGCAATTTGTAGGCATGTGAAACCTCGCCATAGAGCCGGACATCCTCATCCACCAATTCGGTCAATTTCTTACGCAATTGTTCGCTCCGTTTCAAAATCTTTTCTATCTCTTCTTGATTTTCTCTGTATTTCTCTTTCCCGAGCGTAAAATTGGAAACCATGCTCAGAAGCCCGGCTCCCAGTGCAGCCACCAGAGCTACCACGCTACCTCCGCCAGGAGCAGGTAGCTTTGCCGCCAAATCATCAAGATACTTCTCTAAACTTTCCCCTTTATACTCTCCCATTATATCATCCTGGAAAGAGATTTTAAAGATAGTGTCTGAAGCGCTTTTGGGATTCTATCTAAAAAATAACGACTCATTACCCTGATGTGAGGGGATTTGGTATAGCGAACATTAGAATTCTTAGTCAAAAATCGAAGATTAGAGTTTAGCCGAAACTAACCGTAGGGAATTTCGGGAAACTCCTGAGATTTTTGACGGTGCTCGAAGAGCAAAAAATTCTCAGCGAGCGAACCAAATCCCCAACATTCCTTCATAGACCAGCTGCGTCCAAGACTTTGGTAACCTTATCTCCCCAGCCGAGGGGCATAATGTGGACACCCTGACACAGACTCTTGAGCTCTCTAATCAGCCGGGCAGCAATTTCTATGCTCTTCTCTCCCCTCTTCTCTTTTTCTACTTTCTCCATCTCCTCAATCATTGGCTCCGGAACATGAACTCCGCTCACATTCTTATTCATATATCTCGCCATTCCCGCAGATTTCAAAAGAACAATTCCCGCCAGGACAGGCACGCCGAAACCCTTAACCTTTTCCATGAACCGGGCAAATTTCTCGGGCTCATAGACCGCCTGGGTCTGAAAGAATTGTGCTCCGGCTTCTATCTTTTTTTCCATTTTTATTATTTGAGGCTCTATAGGGTCAGCGCCTGGATTCACCACTGCTCCTACAAAGAACTTTGGTGGGTCTCCTTCCAATCTATTTCCTGCCATATCCTCTCCCTGCTGCAACTTCTTTACTGCCTCGAGAAGCTGCACCGAATCCAAATCAAAAACCGGCTTTGCTCCGGGGTGGTCACCCAGCTTAGGATGGTCTCCTGTCAGAATCAAGAGATTCCTAATTCCCAGAACATAAGCGCTCAGGATATCCGATTGCAGGGCAAGCCGGTTTCGGTCCCGACAGGTTATCTGGAATACTGGTTCAAGGCTAAGATCAATCAACAAATGGCAGGTAGCTAGAGAACCTAACTTCATGACCGAACTCTGCAGGTCAGTAACATTCACGGCCTCCACTCTACCCTTAAAGAATTTGGCCTCAGAAAGGATTTCTTTAGAGTCTATCCCCTTAGGTGGTCCTATCTCTGAAGTCACCACAAATTTGCCTGACCGTAAAGCCTCGGATAGCATTCTCTACCTCCCAAAGAATTCAGAAAAATAGGAACAGATTATAAAACTATTGACAGGTTTCAGACCGGCGGAGAAACTGGCTCGAAAATTCGCTTGCCTTGTATGAGCTGCGAACGAATGGTCCTGACGCCACAAATAGGAACCCCATATTTTCCGCCACACCCTTGTACTCCTCAAATTTGCTCGGAGGAATAAATCTATCAATTTCCAAATGGGAACTGCTCGGCTGGAGATACTGTCCCAGAGTGAGAATATCACAATCTGCTTCTCTTAAGTCTTCCATTACGCTCAGAATCTCCTTTTCCTCTTCTCCCAATCCGAGCATCAGGCTCGACTTAGTATAAATATTTGGGTCTAAAATCTTTACCAGCTTAAGCAAGCCGAGAGACCTCTCATATGATGCGCCAGGTCTAACCTTTCCATATAGCGAAGGCACCGTTTCCAGGTTATGGCCGACAATGTCTGGGCTTGCCTCTACTACCTGTTCAATGGCTTTCCTTCTTCCCTGGAAATCCGGGATTAGCACCTCAATAGCCACTTCAGGACTAACCGAGCGAACCTCCCAAATTGCCGAGAAAAAATAGTAAGCTCCCCCATCTGCCAAATCGTCACGGGTAACCGAGGTAATTACTACATGCTTCAAACCTAACCTCTTCACCGCCATAGCTAACCTTTTGGCCTCTCTCTCGTCAACGGGCCGAGGCCTCCCCTTTGCCACAGAGCAGAAGCGGCAGTTCCTGGTACAGATGTTGCCCATAATCATAAAAGTGGCCATAGGCTCGGTGAAACATTCCCAGAGGTTTGGACAATGGGCTCCCTGGCAAACAGTATTCAAATCTAGTCTGCGAAGTAGATTTTTCAGCCTATATAACTGATTTACCCCCTTATTCTTTCCAGAAGAAGCGAGAGGCAATCTCTTTACCATCCAGGCCGGAAATTTCTTTACCATCTTTCTCCATTCGGAGATTGAACACTTCTCCGAAATTCTCAATTAAATGGTGACGAGCGCCTGCGATATCAATTGGTCTCCCCAGTATCTGACGGATAGAAGTTACTATTTTACCATTAAATCCACAAGGCCTAATTAAGGAAAAATAGGAAAGGTCCGAATTTATGTTGAGGGCAAACCCATGTAGGCTAATCCAGTCCTTTATACCAATTCCGATTGAGGCAACCTTTCTACCTTCAACCCAGACTCCGGGGAGTTTTTCCATCCTTCCACCATCTATTCCATAAATTTTCAATACCCGAATAATTACTTCCTCGAGATTTCTCAAGTACCTGTGTATGTTCTTCCCGTGAAGCTTTAGGTCAATAATCGGATACCCTACGAGCTGCCCAGGACAATGGACAGTAACATCACCTCCCCGGTCAATCGCGAAAATCTTAATTCCTTCGCTTTCCAAAAACTCTTCTGAAACCAAGATATTTTCTTTCTTACCCGTCCTTCCAATAGTAATTACTGGCTCGTGCTCCAACAAGATCAAAAGGTCATCTATTGTTTCCTCTCTCCTGAATCTATGCAATTTCTTCTGCAAAACATACGCCTTCTCATAACCTACTAAACCCAGGTTCAACACCTGACATTTGGCCATACCCGTTTCACTTTCCTCTCTGCTACTTCTTCCTTAAATCAATGGCCTCTCCGTGGACATCGTGAGCTGCTTCAAATATTCCCTCACTCAAGGTGGGATGGGCGTGGATAATCCTTTCCAGGTCTTTGGTGGTAAGTCTCGCCTTCATCGCCACGCAGGCCTCACCTATCAATTCAGTAGCATCCGGGCCGATTATATGCACCCCTAATATCTCATCTGTTTTCCTATCTGCCAATATCTTAACCAATCCCATTCTCTCCCCCAGAATGGTTGCCCTGGCATTGGCCAGGAAGGGGAACCTTCCCACATTAACCTGGTAACCCATCTCTTTTGCCCTCTCCTCACTGAGACCAACGCTGGCAACCTCGGGAATTGAATAGATGCAGTTCGGAATAACTCTATAGTCAATTTTTGATTGGCCACCCATCGCATTTTCACTAGCCACAATACCCTCTCCTGAAGCGACATGGGCAAGAAGAACACCTCCCACTACGTCTCCAATACCAAATATTCCTGGAAGATTCGTCTCCATCCTCTCATTTACCAGTATTCCTCCTTTTCTCAATCCAATTCCTGTCTTCTCCAGACCGAGTGCTTCTGTATAAGGCTTCCTTCCTGTAGCAATCAGTACCTTCTGGGCAACTCTTTCCTCTCTCCCTTGTTGCGTCTCCATTATAACCTTCCGCTTGCCATTATCGGGTGAGACCTCCTGCACTTTTACTCCTGTATTTACTTCTATTCCCGACCTGACCAGAAATTTCTTAAGCTCTTCCGATATTTCTCCGTCTTCGGTAGGAATAATTCTCTCTAACAGTTCAACAATTGTCACCTTACTTCCCAGACTGTTAAATATGGAAGCAAATTCTACCCCGATAACCCCACCTCCTATAATAAGGAGAGATGAGGGAACTTCCTCAAGTTCCAGAGCCTGGTCGCTGGTAATCACTTCCCGTTTATCCACAGAAATTCCAGGAATCTGGGCAGGCACAGAGCCCGTAGCAATAATTAACTTATTAGCTATGACCTTCTCCAGCGAGCCATCGTCCTTCTCCACCTCTATCTCGGTCACCTTATCCCCAATTTTTTCGGTTAATCTTCCTTTTCCTCTTATTAAAAAAATTCCATAGCTTTTAAATAATTGGGCTATTCCACTAACAAACTGTTTTACTATCCTCTCCTTTCTCTTAGTTATAGCAGAAAAATCTATACTGAATTCTCCTGATCTAATTCCAAATTCGGCTCCCTTCTTGATTGAATTGAGAAGGCGAGCACTTGCCAGAAGCGCCTTTGTTGGGATACAACCCCGATTCACACAGGTTCCGCCCAATTCCTCCTTTTCAATCACCGCTACCCTACCTCCCAGCTGGGAAGCCCTAATTGCTGCCACATAGCCTCCCGGTCCGGCCCCAATTATAGCGATGTTGTAATTCTCATTTGAGCCCATTTATTTTCCCTCTTGGCTGCCCAGTATCAAAGTACGAGGCTTTATGAGCTTCGCATAGTCTTTTGCTGGTTGCACTGCTCTCATTCTATCAAGCTTTCCTCTTTTTTTCAACTCCTCATAAATAAGTGCCCAGCCACAATCACGTTCAGGATCGACCTCACATTTCCCTTCAGAGCTCCCTCCACAGGGGCCGTTGAGAAGCCCCTTTGAGCAGCGGGTAAAAGGACAGATGCCACCCGTTACTTCCAAGAGACAATCTCCGCAAAGACTACACTTCTCTTCAAAACAGCCTGCCCTTACCACCTCACCCAAGAAAAGAGAATTACATCCAGGATAGACAGGTTTTTCCATCTTTATCCTCTCTGCACTTTCCTTTACAGACTGGACTCCGTTACCGCAAGCCGTTACCAAAATTCCTTCACTTGACAAAACTTTATCCTTATTCGCCTGGAAACTTTTCTTTACCTCGATATTCTGGCAGGCTGGGTCTATAACTGTCCAACCGTTTACCTTCTTACCCCGACTCTCCAACTTTTCTTTCATACTCTTGACTTCTTCTTCTCCACCAACTTTACATACAGTCGCGCATTGTGCACAACCCACAATAAATATGGACTTTTCATCCTTCAAGAATGAAAGAATTTCCTCTAAGGGTTTTTGTTCCATTATCACCATTTCTTACTCCTTTCCAACATAGCGCTTTGGGCGACCACAAGGGTTGCCCCCACACGACTGAGCATGAAGGGATAGTTGCAAGGGCTTTAAATCGGCGTCATTGCGACCCTGAGTGAAACGAAGGGGAAGCAATCCCGAGATTGCTTCGTCGCTTCCGCTCCTCGCACTGACAACTAACCGAGCGACTCCGAAAACTATCCCTACCACTTATAACCCTAAGGATGAAGGGATAGTTGCAGGAGCTTTAAATCGGCCAGGTTTTACAGGAGCGCTGGCCGATTTTGAGCGAGGTTCTAACCGAGCGACTCCGAAAACTATCCCTACCTCTTATAAGCCAGGGATGAAGGGATAGTTGCAGGAGCTTTAAATCGGCCAGGTTTTACAGGAGCGCTGGCCGATTTTGAGCGAGGTTCTAACCGAGCGACTCCGAAAACTATCCCTTCATCCTATCTATTCTTCCTCAATAATTCCCAGAACTTGTCCAGATTTGACCACTTCACCCTCGGCAGCAGAAATTTTTTTCAAGATTCCAGTAGCCGGGGCTGCCACTTGAAAGCTGGCCTTCTCAGTTGTAATCTCTACCAGGTCTTCCCCTTCAGTTACCCTGTTTCCCTCTTCATGGTGCCAGAAAGAGACAGTTGCTTCCTCTACTTCCTCACCCATATCTGGCAAAATAATCTCTTTCATTACTACCCCTCCAATGAACAATTTCTCCTAGCTGGATATTTCACAATAGTTATGATTTCCCGAGAAATCGCTCAGAAAAGTCCTACTGTCTTTCCAGTCTCATCAATGTCGATTTTGGTAGCAGCTGGAATTGAGGGAAGCCCAGGCATAGTACTCATAGCACCTAAGAGAGGATATAGGAATCCTGCTCCCACTGACGCCCGGATATCGCGAATGGGTATTCGGAAGTGGCGAGGCACATTTTTCAGATTCGGGTCGTGGGAAAGAGACAGATGGGTTTTGGCCATGTTGATGGGCATCTTACTGTAACCTAACCTGGTGTAGAGCCCCATCTTCTCTTCGGCCAGAGGAGCATAATCTACCCCATCTGCCCCGTATATCTTCATAGCTATTGTTTCAATCTTTTCTTTAATTGACGCATCATCTTTATAGAGGAAGCACATCCGGTGTGGTCTATCGATTGCCTTTACCACCGATTCCGCCAATTGAACAGCACCCTTGCCACCTTTAGCCCAGCAGTCCACAGGCACAGCATCTTCCGCTCCTGCTTCCAGAGCCTTCTTCCTCACCAGTTCTATCTCCTTATCAGTATCTGAAGTAAACCTATTAACGGCCACTACTGCAGGAACTCCGTGGATGTGGACATTCTCTATCTGTTTGGCAAGATTTTCACACCCCTTCTCCAGAGCCTCCATATTCTCCTTGGCAACCAGCTTCTCGTCCAGGGGCACTCCTGGTCGCACTTGGAACGCACCACCGTGCATTTTCAACGCTCTTATAGAAGCAACTACCACAGCGCAATCCACCGTCAAACCGCTCTGCCGGCATTTAACATTGACCAATTTCTCAAAGCCACAGTCCACACCAAAGCCACTTTCCGTAACCACATAGTCGGCCAGTTTGAGAGCCACCATATCCGCAAGTGCTGAGTTATTCCCATGGGCAACATTTGCAAAGGGCCCACCGTGGTCAAAAACAGGTGTATTTTCTGTTGTCTGGACAAGATTGGGCTTGATAGCATCCTTCATTAACACCGTCATCGCTCCGGCAATTTTAAGATCCTCAGCAGTTACGGGTTTGCCATCGTAAGTATAACCGACCACTATTCTACCCAACCTCTTTCTCAGGTCAAAGAGCCCTGTGGTCAGTGCAAGGATAGCCATAGTCTCAGTTGCCACTGTGATATCATAACCTGTCTCCCGTGGATACCCGTTATCCTTACCGCCGAGTCCAATAACTATTTGTCGTAGTGCCCTGTCACTGATATCCACGCACCTTCGCCAGGTGATACTGAGAGGATTTATGCTCAATTTGTTTCCATGAAGAATGCTGGCATCTACCGCAGCAGCCAAGAGATTATGAGCCGTTTCCACAGCATGCGCATCTCCAGTGAAGTGAAGGTTAATGTTTTCCATAGGAAGAACCTGAGAGTAGCCACCGCCGGTCGCACCGCCCTTAATGCCAAAGGTAGGTCCCTTTGAAGGTTGACGACAGGTGTTACAGACTCGCTTTCCTATCCTGGCTAACGCCATCCCCAACCCAAAGGCAGTAACTGTCTTTCCTTCTCCTAAAGGAGTGGGAGTAATCGCTGTCACCGTAATGAATTTACCATTTGGTCTATCCTTCAACCTATCCAGAATCCCTAAGGAAACTTTAGCCATATACTTCCCATAAGGTTCAATCTCATCTTCTTTAATCCCCAGAGCCTCTGCAATTTCCACAATGGGTTTCATCTTCGCCCTCTGGGCAATTTCTAAATCAGTTAACATCTTCTCGCCTCCCTTCTAAGAATTTGACCAGATTCCAAACAGCTCTATTCAGCGGTGTTGATATCCCTATTTTCTCAGCTTCCGAAACTATTGCTCCATTGATAAAATCTATCTCGGTTCTCCTCTTTCTCAATATATCCTGCAACATAGAAGAAATATTGTCTCTAGAAGCATAACAGGACTCTTCCACTTTCTCAAATAATGCCTGGTAAGGGAGCCAAATTCCCTTCTTTACAGGTACCTGCACAGCCTCTTCAACTATGACTCTCATTGTCTCTCTCAGATAGGGAGATTCCAGCAATTGGCCATTTCTTACCCTGGTAATGGCCGTCAAAGGATTTATTGCCGCATTAATCAATAGTTTACCCCACAAGAAACCCTCAATGTTCTCGGAAATTTCTGTATCTATGCCAGCACCGTTGAAAATTTCTGAAATGGATTTGATTCTTTCGCTCTCCTTTCCCCCAATCTCTCCTATCACGGTCTTCCCATATCCTGCGTGCCTTATTCTTGCCACATCTAAAACAGTGGAACCCTGATAGGTGATACCACCAATCACCCCCGTTTCTCCAACAATTTTGCCTATTTTCTCTATATTACCCAGTCCGTTTTGAAGAGTAAGCCAGACTGTCCTGCTTCCACCGAGAGGCAGGGAATTTCTGGTGGCTTCTTCAGTATCATATGCCTTGACGAAGAGAATAACCAGGTCGCAAGGGCCCGCTTCTTGTGGCTCTGTCGTTGCTCTTATTCTTATTGTCTCCTTTTTAGATTCTATAGCTTCAAGAGTTTCACTTGCTTCTATAACGAGCCCTTCTTTATTTATCTTTTCCGCCCTATCTTTATGGTTGTCAATGAGCCAGACATCCTGTCCCGCTCTGGCAAGCAAGCCGCCAAATAACCCACCCATTGCCCCGGCGCCCACAATTCCTATCTTCATTTTCTAAACCCGGATTCACCGCTTCCCAGGGAAATTTTGTGAAAACTTTCACAAATTCTTCCTTAAAAAATAGAAAAACGCTTTAAGGAATTCTATAAAATTAATTTTTTTGTTGTCAAGTAAATTACGACTAATAGAGTCGTATAGAGACATTGCCTTACAACCATCACTTTGGCCTGATAATTTTCTCAGGAAGCGTAAATTCATTGCCTCCCACATGGAGTAACGGCCTCGCCTTTAAAGGACTGTACTTCCCCTTTACTAAAAATTTGCTTTTCACTTCCACATCCACTACTCTTCCTATCACAGTTATGTGGTCTCCTGTTTCGTATAATGCCTCCAGCTTACATTCCAATTGGGCCAGGGACTCAGCGAGTTTTGGCGACTTTATCTTTTTCGATTTCTGTTCAGTAAGGCGGGCTTTTTGAATTTCGCTGACACCTTTGGGAAAATCTTTACCACAGATCCATAGTTGGTCAAGTAGGTCTACACCGGGAATATTGACTGCAAAATCTCCCATCTGCTTGATATTGAATATAGTGTGGTGTTCTGGGTCAGAAGCAAATGCAACCATTGGTGGGTCCACTGAAGCAGGCATTACGAAGCTAAAGGGTGCAGCATTAGAGATACCCTCGTGGCTCACCGTGGAAATCAGGACAACAGCCCTGGGAGCCAGCAACTTATACCAGGATGTGAGCTCTACCTTCATAAACTCCTCCCCTATTCTGGTCTCAACAGGTTAAATGCAAGGCAGCTATAGTCTTACCTGACTTGAAAAGCCGGTTATATGCCTCACAGGCTTCCTTAGTCTTGTCTACGACCAGTTTAATTCCTCTGGAAGTTATATGGCTCTCTAAATCTTTGGGCACCAGCATCAATCCAGAGGCTCCGGTACCAATAACTAAGGTCTCCGGTTTTTCCTCAATTGCTTTCTCAACATCAACTAAGTGCAGCCGGTGGCCTTCCTTCCTCCACCAGCCACTGTCAACATGGTCAGGATAGATTATCACATCAGAGGTGTACTCTTTCCCATCAATAATTATTCTACCAAAACTGTAGTCTTCTATCATCTCTCTAAAAAATAGTGACAGGTACCATTTATTTCCATTTTATTTCATTACCCTGTAGTAAGTCTTGCTTTGTGTGACATTGCCTTTCAAAAAAGTACCTGTCACCTTTTTCTGACAATGAAGTCTCCTGGCTTTTTCTTCAATATTTTGAAGTAGTATAGAATGGCCTCAACTATCCTTCGTGAGGCCTTGCCGTCGCCATATGGATTGACTGCTGTAGCCATCTTCTCATACATTTTCTTATTATCAAGTAACTTACAGGTCTCTCTAAATATCTTCTCTTTAGACAAGCCGACGACCTTTACCGTGCCAGCCTCTACCCCCTCCGGCCTCTCAGTGACTTCTCTCAGCACCAAAACCGGCTTACCCAAAGATGGCGCCTCCTCCTGCAGCCCTCCTGAATCTGTCAACACCAGGAAGCACTTTCTCATCAGAGTTATGAAATCGAGATAATCCAGCGGGCCAGTGAGATGAATACGGGGAATATTCCCCAGTATTCTATGAGCCACCCTCTTCACTTTGGGATTAAGATGGACTGGATAAATAATTTCTAAATAGTAATATTTCTGAATGAGCTCCCGGATGCTTAAACAGATATTCTCTAATGGAGTTCCCCAATTTTCTCTGCGGTGGGCAGTGACTAATATTATCCTTTTCCTGGCGAAGTTAATTTTTCTTAAAACAGGGGCGCGGAACTGACGCGGTTTCTTCAAGGCCAAATAGAGGGCATCTATCACAGTATTTCCTGTTACGAAAATGGAATCCCTGTTAATGTTCTCTCTAAGAAGGTTCCTTTTCGCTGCCTGGGTAGGAGCGAAATGGAGATCGCACAAGCTATCTGTGAGAAGCCGGTTTATTTCTTCCGGATAGGGATTGAATTTATCATAAGAGCGCAACCCTGCCTCAATGTGGCCGATAGGGATTCTTTGATAGAAAGCAGCCAAAGCCGCAGCAAAAGTTGTCGTCGTATCTCCCTGGATAAGGATGAGGTCTGGATTTTCCCTCCTAAATACCTTCTCCAGTTTGGAAAGAGAGCTGGTAGTAATATAATCGAGGCTCTGCGACTCTTGTATTATGTCTAAGTCATAATCTGACGAAAGATTAAATACCCTCAGGACTTGATCAAGCATCTCTCTATGTTGAGCAGTAAGCACTACAACCACTTTTAACATATTTCTCTTTTCCTGTAATTCTTTCAATACAGGTGCCATCTTAATAGCTTCAGGCCTGGTGCCGAAGATACAAATTACCTTTTTCATATGAAAACCTGTCTAGAGAAAAAAGTCCTTCTCCAAATTTTGTGCGGAGTATAGTCGTTTTACAAATTTCAAATTCCGGGGAAAAACTTCTACACTACCTACATTAGCGCGGAGCTTTCGTCCGCAAGAAAAAGGTACCTGTCACCTTTTTTAGAGGAGTGTCAACAGAATTGCTCCCAATCCCAATATTGCCGAAATGGCGTACAGCAAAAGAACTGTCCTTTTCTGGCCCCACCCGTAGTCTAAGAGACGATGATGCACGTGTTCCCTGTCCGCATGGAGAAGGGGATTTCTCCTTTTCACCCGTCTAAGAACGGTGAGGAGAGTATCGAACAAAGGAAGACCCATTACTATAACCGGAACCAATAGAGTAATCGTAGCCACGGCCTTGAAAGTTCCCATTATTGCGATTGTACCCAGGATAAATCCGAGAAACATACTGCCAGTATCACCCATAAATATTCTTGCTGGGTGGAAGTTGTAAATGAGAAACCCGCCTGTGCTCCCGGTCGCTGCCATAGCCATAATCGCTACCAGTTCGAGCCTTCCAGCAATTGCTGCACTGCTCTGCTTATCAATTTGAAGCAGAGCGACCACAAAAAAAGTAGCTGAAGCAATTGCCACTATACCCGCAGCCAATCCGTCAAGTCCGTCAATTAAATTGATGGAGTTGATGAAAGTAATTGCCCAAATCCCTGTGACCAAGAAACTCAAATACAAGGAGAACTCGGTATATGTCATATTGAATGGGTTGTTTACTCCCACAATTCTTATTCCGTACCAGAATAATACCAGAACCGCAATAAACTGACCAACTAATTTAGTCCACGGGTTAAGCGCTTTCTTATCGTCAATTAGTCCTAAGATTGTTATAATTGTTCCTCCCAAGAATATTGCCAGCAAGTAGTTTTGGACCATAAAATGTTGGTTTTTAAGTAGGAAGCGAAAGTAGCTATTGAGAACAAGGACCAACCCAATTGAACCAATAAAGGCAATATAGATTGCCAGCCCTCCCCAGGAGGGAACCATTCCCTGGTGAACCTTGCGTTCGCCGGGTCTATCAATTACCCTAAACTTTTTTGCCAAGAGAAAAACGAGAGGAGTTACTGCTGAAGATATCAGTCCAGACAAGAGAAAGACAAGGATATAGGAGGTTACCATCTAAATTCTACCGCCCGTCATTCCTTTTTCAGTCTTTCACTATACAAGGGGAATTTTTTGGTGAGTTTACGTACTTCCTTTCTCAAGTTAGCGAGATAGTCCTCGTCATCGCGATGGTCTAAGGCATCTGTTATCAGCTGGGAAATTTTCTCCATATCTCCTTCTTTCATCCCTCTGGTAGTCAGAGCCGGTGTACCCAAGCGAATTCCACTGGTCACAAATGGTTTTTCCGGGTCGTGAGGAATACTATTCTTATTAACCGTTATGCCCGCCTGGTCTAAGAGTTTTTCCGCCACATCTCCAGTCAATCTCTTGTTTCTTAGATCTACCAGCATCAGGTGCGTATCTGTACCTCCGGAAACAATCTTGAAGCCCCGCCTCATCAAGCCTGCCGCCAGCGCCTTGGCATTCTTCACTATCTGAGCCTGATATTCCTTAAATTCAGGCGTAAGGGCCTCTTTCAATGCTACAGCTTTGGCAGCAATGACATGCATAAGGGGTCCCCCCTGTATGCCAGGAAATATATTTCTGTCTATGAGCGAAGCATACTTCTTCTTACACATAATCATTCCGCCCCTCGGTCCACGCAGGGTCTTATGAGTTGTAGTGGTCACAAAGTCGGCGTAGGGAATCGGCGAAGGATGCAGGCCAGCGGCAATAAGTCCAGCTATATGAGCAACGTCGGCCATAAGGAAGGCACCCACTCTATCACAGACTTCTCGAAACCTCTTAAAATCTATAATCCGGGAATAAGCGGAGGCGCCGGCCACAATTAGCTTCGGCCGATGTTTGATGGCAAGCCTTCGCATTTCCTGATAATCTATGCGTCCTGTTTTTTTTGACACACCAATGGGCACAGTCTTGAAATATTTCCCCGAAAAACTCGTAGGATGTCCGTGAGAAAGATGTCCCCCATGCAGCAAGTGCATTCCCATAATTGTATCTCCTGGCTCAAGAACAGCAAAGTAGACCGCCATATTTGCTTGGGTCCCGGAATGGGCTTGAACGTTCACGTGCTCAGCATGAAACAACTTTTTGGCCCGCTCAATAGCCAAACTCTCAACGATATCATAGTATTCACATCCGCCATAGAATCTATGGCTAGGATAACCCTCGGCGTATTTGTTGGTCATTACTGAGCCCTGAACTTCCAGAACCGCTTCAGATACAAAGTTTTCGGAAGCAATTAACTCAAGATTTTCCGCCTGTCTTTTGGTCTCTAGGTAGATAGCGCTGTATATTTCGGGATCAAAACGTTTCAAGTTTGACATCTTTTCTCTCCTTGAAATTCTTATTTATGTTCACTCCTTGAACTTATCCACTATTTTTAACAAATATCCCTTAATTTCCCAAAGTCGCTTTCGATAGACCTCTTCGGCCTGACCAATGGGATCGGGGATATCTAAATTCTCTGTTTCACCAGCGAACTCTTTCAATAGAAACACCCTATCTTTGACTTCTGGCGCCATCTCCAGAATAGCCTCTTTGTGTCGCCTCTCCATGACCAAAATTAGATCGCTATCTCTTACCACATCCATATTAATCTGAGTTGGTTTATGATTTGAAATTTGTATATCCTCTTCTCTCAATACTTTTTCCAGCACACCATAAATACCATAAGAAGGAAGAGCGGCAATTCCAGCAGAACGCACTTCCACATTCTCTATTCCCTCTTCCTTTAGTATCTTTTGCAACAGCCCTTGTGCCATTACGCTACGGCAGGTGTTGCCAGTACAGACAAAAAGGATTTTCTTAAACATTTCCGGCTTTAGTCTTGATACACCTTCTCAGTTTAACCTCTTTTATGCATCCTTCTCTGACTACTCTGAACGGATATTTGGTCACATCCAGAACAGTAGAGACCCTTCCTAGAGGAGTCTTGCCACCGTCGATACTTAAATCAACCTTTTCCAGGAGTCTTCTTCCCACTCCGTTGAGCACTACACTCTCTTTTCTTCCAGAAAGATTAGCACTGGTCGTGGCCAATGGCCCCGCACTTCTAATCAGTCCAAGAGCTATCCTGTGGTCTGGCATTCTCAAAGCAATCGTCTTATACTTTTTTGAAGAAAAGATTAGAGTCAGAGGACCCGGCCAGAAATACTTCACCAGTTTCTTCACTTCACCAAATAACTCGTTGGCAAATCTCCCTATGTCCTTTTTGAAACCAATTAAGAAAACCAGAGGTTTCTTCCCAGACCGTTTTTTTATTCTGTAAATTCTATCTATTGCTCGGGGAAAATGAACGCTTGCTCCCAGCCCGTAAACCGTATCTGTAGGAAAAACTACTAGGCCTCCCCTCTTTAATACCCTCGCAGCTTCCTCAATCCTTTTCTTCTGAGGTTTATCGGAATCAATCTTGATTATTTTTCCCATCTTCTGTGAATCAGCCTGTGCTCAATAGGGGAAACTCTTCTCCCGGGGTGCTCACCGTCTCGCACCCGCGCCTTTCCCTCGTTTACGCTCGGACGCCGCTCCTTATTCGTCGCGACCGGCGCCCCTGATTGCAGTCGCTTCGCTCCTTGTCCCCTGGGCGCTCACCGACTCGCGCCCGTCGCTACCACGGAGCTCCTTATTCGTCGCTCCAGCGACCCCCTTCCGCACAAGGTTTCACTATTTTGAATCAGCCTGTGCTGGAAAAATGGTCGCTGTCCCTATTTTCGTCCCTATTTTATTTGTGCTGGAAAAATGGTCGCTGTCCCTATTTTCTATTTTCTATTTTATGTGGTGTAAGATGAATTGATGTTTATGTAGTCTGGCCCTAAATCGCAGGTGTATACTTTGGCTTCCCCTCTCCCCTGCTTCAAGTCTACCACTATCTCTATTTCTCTTTTCTCCAAGATTCGTTTAGCTTCTCTCTCTGAATATAATGAAGCCCTACCATTTTTAGCCACTTGCAATTTACCAAAATAAATATCTATCCTTTCTGGGTCAACCCTTACTCCAGAAGAGCCAATTGCTGCCATTATCCTTCCCCAATTGGGGTCCGACCCATATATAGCCGTCTTAACTAAAGGAGATCTAGCGATATGCCTGGCGATACCTCTGGCGCTAGGAACATCCTTTCCATTCCTGACTACTATTCTGACCAATTTCGTCGCTCCCTCGCCATCGCGGGCAATTAACTCTGCCAGGCCTGTCGTTACCCGGTCCAGACCGTCCTGAAAGTTAAAAAAATCACGATTTACACCATCTATAGGTCTGTTACAGGCTCGACCGTTCGCCAGGATTAAAACAGAATCATTTGTGCTCATTTCGCCATCAATAGTGAGCGAGTGAAACGATTTTTCCACCGCAGCCATCAAGGACTTCTGCAACATCCTCCTATTGATAGCTATGTCAGTAATTATGAAACAGAGAAAGGTGGCCAGTTCCGGGTGGACCATTCCTGCACCCTTGGCCAATCCACAGACCACCGCTTTTTTACCGTTCTCAGTCAAAAACTGCCTACTAACTATCTTCGGAATGGTATCAGTAGTCATAATCGCTTGAGCAAAAAAATCAGGCATGGAACGTGTCCCTACAGTTTCGGTTAGCTTCCGAATACCTTCTTTAAGTCTATTCATGGGAAGGAATCGGCCGATTACTCCTGTGGAAGCAAGTAGGACGTCTGTCTTTCTTATACCGAGCCGAGAAGCTATATCAGTAACCACTGCCTCTGCATCTTCCATTCCCCTGTTTCCAGTACAAGCATTCGCGCATCCCGAATTTACTAGAATCGCCTGAGCCCGGCCTTTCCTTAAGTGTTTCTTAGAGATTATGAGTGGAGCTGCCTTAACTTGATTTTTGGTAAATAGCCCAGCTGCTACGCAGGGAGCTTCTGAATAGATTAGAGCTATATCTCTTTTTCCCCTTCTTGCTATCCCGCAGGAGATTCCGTTCAGAAAATAACCTTGGGGAAGAAACAATTCGCTGGCCATATTGGAACTGAGATGTAATCGTAACTTTTGAATTTCCTTTACAGTAACCCTTCTATTTCACTGAATCCACACATTAGGTTCATATTCTGTACAGCCTGCCCGGAAGCCCCTTTAACCAAATTATCTATCGAGGTGATAATAATTATTCGATTTGTACGTTCATCAGCCATAAGACCTATCTCACAGAAATTTGTCTCTACGATCCCCCTTACTTCAGGAAAAGTAGATTTTGGTAATACACGTACAAACGGAGCTTGCCCATAGTATTTTCGGTAATGAGCCCAGATTCTGCCTGTTGGGACCTTCCTCTTAAGGTTGACATAAATTGTGGACAATATCCCTCTGTCCATTGGAACTAAATGCGGAGTGAAGGAAACGACTATCTTCTCCTTAGAGATTCTTGACAACTCCTGTTCAATTTCTGGAATATGCCGATGCTTTCCTACATTATAAGGTGCCAGATTTTCATGGCACTCGCTAAAATGGTAGGCAATATCGAGCTTCCTTCCGGCTCCGGAGACTCCGGATTTGGCATCGGCGATTATGGAATTCCCATCACCCAATCCAAGAGCGAGAAGAGGAGCGACTCCCAAAATTATTCCTGTGGGATAGCAACCCGGATTTGCCACAAGAGATGATTTTTCTATCTCTTCCTTATAGATTTCTGGCAATCCGTAAACCGCTATCCCGAGAAGGTGAGGATAAGAATGTTCCAGCCCATACCATTTCTTATACAGGGATTTATCTTTTAATCTGTAGTCGGCTGAGAGGTCTATTACCTTCTTTCCTCTTTGCAAAAACTCTGCTACCGGTTTCTGAGATTTGCCGTGAGGAAGGCCAAGAAAGATTAGGTCTGAATCCCGGGCAACCTTGGCAATATTCAATTTCTCGAAAGTCTTGTCTATAAACCCAGCGAGCCTTTTGTGTACCTCTGGAACTCTCTTTCCATTGTAAGTTTCGGATGTGAGGTGAGCAATTTTTACCTTGGGATGTTTAAGGAGAATCCTTATTAGTTCCCTCCCGGTATAGCCACTTGCTCCTACAATACTCACTCTTATCATAAAACCGCCTCCAACTTAAGGGGTGTCAGGCTCTCTTCCGCCTCGTAAATGTAGGAAAGCTTCTTCTTTTATGAAGAGAGAGAAAATAGAGTCAAAAAAATACAGCTAAGGGGCAGAAATAGGGAAATTATCAAAAACAAAAGAATCGGCGTCAATAGTATCAACAAAGCTTCAAAAGCTGAACAAGAATAGACATCTCTAATAGCTGCTAGCGAAAGGAAAAAAGACCAGAGCACGAGAGCGAACACAATAATAGATGGAAAGAAGATACTGTCTCCCCTCAGACCCTCCACCATCAAAGATAGTGGACTAACAAAGATAAACGGAAACATCGCCAGCCCCAAGGTAATGAAAAGGTCGACTATTCTGCCTCTCTTACCCCATACTTCAGCAAAGAAATGCAGAATACCAACATTAGTTAACCAGACGAGGATGAGAAAAACCATAACTAAAAAAAGACCAGGAAAAAAGACAGCGCTCTCTATTGCCGTGAAGCGGGAAAGAAATAGAGTTGCTCCCATAGCAATACTAATTTCTATTAAAATAACTACACCCAGGAGAAAAAACCAGGGCCTATGCTTTCTCGCTCGAGTCAATCCTTTTCCCGGATTAATAGCCAAATCATACAAAAGCGATAGAGAGTTATTTTCCATAATTGACTGCCAATAGCGGGCTACTGCAGAATATATTCTAACCTGACAGAACTCCCGTCCAATAAATCCCGTAAAGGGTCTGTCCTGAAGCGACTGGAGAGAATCTCAAAAAATGCAGGAAATGGCTTTGGCCGCTCGATCACTCTCGGTTCACCGGGAATTCCAGCAAGTTTACCCGCAAGTCTCACTGCGTCCTGAAAATCGCCAATTTCATCAATTAGCCCTAAATCTTTCGCTTGCCTCCCAGTAAACAGCTGGCCTTGCGCTATCTTCTCCGCTTCGCTTCTTTTCAGTTTTCTGCCGGTAATCACCGCCTGGAGAAACTGTTCGTAGGCGTCGTCTATCACGCCTTGGAGCATTTTTTTCTCATCCACTGTCATTTCCCGGGCTGGAGAACCGATATCCTTGTGCTTTCCCCTCTTTATGACCTCAATTCTGATTCCTATTTTACGAAACAACTCTTCCATATTACCGAGACTCATAACTACTCCAATACTTCCGGTAATAGTTCCCGGATTAGCGACAATCTTATCTGCAGCACAAGAAACATAGTATGCCCCTGAGGCCCCCGTGTCGCCCACGGAGACAACGACTTTTTTCCCTTTTTCTCTCAGTCTGTTTACTTCCTCATAAATCTCCTGAACTGCACCAACGCTTCCCCCAGGACTATTTATTCTCAGAACCACTGCCTTTACAGCCCCAATTTTACCTATCTTTCTTAAATCACTGGTGACACTATCAGCTCCGGGCAAAAGGCGCGCCCATCCCGAAGCACTTCGCGTAATAGACAGCGGGCCATAAAGATAGACAACCGCCACTCCCTCTTTTCTGACCAAAATCCGGGCCCTTCCTTCAACAGTTCGCTCCCAGATAAGATATGCACCCATTACAATAGAAATAATGCATAAAGAGAGGAGAATTGCCGCAATCAAATTTTCCTTTTTCATATATTTCTCCCTTATTGGCCAATTTTGAATCTAAATTGATTTTAAATTATATTCGAATTACTCAAATTTGTCAAATCATATTTCCCAGAAGGTATTGTAGAGAAGTTTGGGGACCTTGCTTTCGCTCAAGCCGATGCTGGATTAGCTCCGATTCGTCGGAGCGCCATAATTATAAAGCTTCCGTACTTCGTCCATCTACTACCATGAAGCGAAGCTTCGCTTCGCTACTCCTAAATTCTGTACGCTATAAATATGACCCAAAAAAATGCGGAAGCAGTAACTCTATTGCTTCCGCAAAAAATACACCCTATTCTCCCCATTGACGCGAAGCTTCGCTTCGCTACTCCTAAATCACGACGAACTTATCTCTTGGAGAATTGGAATCTCTTTCTTGCTTTTGGCTGTCCCGGCTTTTTTCTCTCGACCACGCGGGGGTCGCGTGTCAAAAATCCTTCTTTTCTCAAAATCTGCCTTGTTGATTCGTCCAGCCTGGCCAGTGCACGCGAAATCCCATGCCTTACTGCCCCCGCTTGACCACTCTTACCTCCTCCAGAAACATTCGCCGAAATATCGAATTTGTTCAGTAAATTCGTCGCTCTTAGAGGTTCTAGACTTAATTCCTGAAGAGTAGGTAAACCGGAAAAATACTCCCCCACGGGCAATCTATTAATGAGGACTTTTCCGCTACCAGATTTCAAAGTGACTCTGGCAATCGATGTCTTCCTTCTTCCGACACCCCAAATCTCTGTCATTTCAGCCATATCTACCCTCGGTAAAATTTCAAAACGAATACCTAATGAACCTTCTTTTGAATTTCTAATTTCTGAGGTCTCTGTGCTCCGTGTGGATGTTCCCTGCCCTTGTATATTTTTAACTTAGCAATTAATCTATTACTGAGTTTGTTCGGCGGCAACATACCCTTAACAGCTAATCTGACTGCTTTTTCTGGATTTTCCGCCAAGAGCTTATCGTAACGGGTATATTTTGCCCCACCCGGGTAGCCCGAATGGGAAAAATGGAACTTCTGTTCCATCTTCTTTCCCGTTAACAAAACCTTCTCTGCGTTAATGACAATCACGTAGTCCCCCATATCCGTATCCGGAGAGAAAGTAGGCTTGCCTTTACCCCTGAGTAGTTGAGATACCTTTGTCGCCAATCTCCCCAACACCAGGCCAGAAGCATCAATGAGATACCATTTCTTTTCGATATTTTCCTTTTTGGGCACAAAAGTCTTCACTTTTACCACCGTATGAGAAAACCACCCCCATCCAAAGAACGAATTCTATTCTGAAGAAACTTTCCGGATGGGGGTTACTCCAGGTTAAAAATTGGTAAGCTACAAACTAAGCCAAGATACTATCTATTATTTTTTCCCGGGGTACAGCTCAAGCGCAATGGCCAAACCCAGGCAATAGCCCGCAAAGAATAGGAAAGTACGTGGTGCTACTATTATTTGCCCAGGACCAAGCCTGGCAATGATTCCCAATACCAAACTGACCAAGCTAACAATAATTGCGACAGTAATCCACGTCTTCATTTCTTACCCCCTTTCCCACAGGCCTTACCCTTTTCCCTGCCATTGCCTGTTGATTGACTAAAAATTAGCAAAAAAAAGTTCTTTTGTCAACTCTTTTTTCGAAAATGGCACTACCACCACCTAAGCGAAGGCTCTTTGTCTGTCCCAATAATGGATGCGAGAAAAAATGAAGAAAGTGAATATAACATTAGGAAGGTTAAGAGAAAATATGGCAGGATTCCATGCTAAAGAATTTTCTTGATTCCTTCTCTACGCTTGAGGCTGGTCCCGATCCTTTGCACCACAATGTCTACCCTGCGATTCATCCCTCTATGTTCTTCGGTGTCGTTGGCCACGACTGGCTGGTACTCTCCATATCCTGCAGAAGATATACGATGGGGAGGGAAATTTAGTGTTTCCAGTAGATAACGGGTCACATTTGTTGCCCTCACCGCAGATAGTTCCCAGTTAGTAGGAAATCTACTTTTCAATTCCGGGCCGATAGGGACGTTATCGGTATGACCTTCAATTCTAACATTATTTGGGACGTCCACAATCTTTTGAGTAATGTCTTTCAAAATGATTTTCGCTTCTTCATAGATTTCAGCCCTTCCACTGTCAAACATCAACTTTTCCCGCAGTGAGACCACCAATCCTTTCTCACTTATGGCAAGACCAATATAGTTTCCTAACTGCCTTTCTGTAATGTATGTCTCCAGGTTCTTTCTTAATCTTATTAGCTGTAACTCGTTCATAGCGCTGGCGAGAGCAAACATCATAACGAAAAATATCAAGACTTGGGTCATTAGATCTGAATAGGTCAATAGCCAGGTAGGCGAGGGTTTCCCTACCTGTATTTCCTCATGCACCCGCCTGGGAACGCCCGGCAGAAGAGGCATTTTCTATCCTCCCAGAAAGTAGCTAAGTCGCTTTTTCTACAATTGCAACCTTTCTTTCGCTTGCCTTCTTCCTGAATTTTGGAGCGAGATAAGCCTTAAGTTTAGCTTCCATAACGCTGGGAATCTCCCCTGCCTGCAAGGAAAGGACCCCACGAATAATGACTTCTTTGATGAAAATCTCATCTTCACTGCGACGCTTCAATTTCCCAGCTATAGGCAAGAAAAAGAGATAACCAGCCACCGCACCATAGAAAGTAGTCAAGAGGGCTACTGCCATGCCAGCAGCAATCTGGCTTTGGTCTTCTAAATTGGCGAGCATCATAATTAGTCCTATAATTGTACCGATCATTCCAAAGGCAGGGGAATAGGTACCCAGAGTTACAAAAATTTCCTGCCCTATTCGGTGCCTTTCCTGAATAAATGTTATCTCTGTTTCCAACTCAGTGCGGATTCTGTCCTGATCAGCACCGTCAACAACTAATTGCACAGCCCTCCTCAGGAACTCATTGTTGATTTTATCTAATTCCTTTTCCAGTTCTAATATCCCCTGCTTATGGGCTATCTTCGTAAAATTTATGAATTGATTGACTAATTCGCTGGGATTTTCCTCTCTCTCGGTCAAAACTTTCTTGGCAATTTTAAAAACCCCCAAAACCTGCTTCATCGGATAATTGACCAGTGTGGCGGCAAACGCACCCCCAAAGGTAATGAATAATGAGGATACGTCAAAAAACCTGATTAAACCCATCCCTCCCGCCCTCATAGCGATGGCAACGACAATAAGGCCAATGCCGCTAATTACTCCCAAAATAGTAGTAATGTCCATTTCTTCCCCTATTTTACCTTTATGGTTTTCACTCGTCCTGCATCTATTTTCTTAATTGTTTTCTGGTTTATTGAGCGTCGGTATTCCGTAACCTTCTCAATTACTTCCAGAACCGAGTCTTTTACGACAATCTTATTTCCTGTCGTGAGGGAAATGGTCGTGTCTGGTCTGGCCTCAACTGTTTCAATCAGCTCAGCATTTATTACTACTTCCTCTCCATTTAACTTTTTCAATCTAATCATCTTATAAACCTGTCCCGATGAATTGGAGTTACAAAGTTACGGTTTATTCTCCATTTACCGGCTTATTTAGCCACTGCCAGAATCTTGCCAGAATGCCCTGTTTAGCTTTGGCCAATTCGGCCTCAAGTTCTTCCTCCCTTCTTTTCTCTTCGGCTCTGAACCGCGCCTGCTTCTCCGCAATCTCAGCGAGTATCTGTGTTGCTTCCTTTTCCTTGTTCAATTCTGATTCTAACTCTTTTATCTTTCTCTCTCTTTCACCCAACTTTTCTGCCAAGGCAATTTCTTTCTCTTGAATCTTATCTTTCAGTTTTCCAATTTCTTCTTCTTTATTTTTTACCATCTTTTCCTTTTCCAAGAATTTATGTTTTTCCATTTCCAATTTCTCGCTGAAATCTAGTTCCATTCTAGCCATTATCTCTTTGAGCCCACGGATCTCTTCTACCCTTCTCTCTAATTCTTTTCTTCCCTTTTCCATCTTGTCCTGGCCGTCTCTAAAAGCAGCCTTTAGCTGTTGTTCTCTCTGCGTTATTTCCATCTTTAATGCTTCTATTTCTTCCTCTTTCTCCTTAAATTTCCCTTTATCTATTCTTGCCTCATCAGCCAGCCTATATTCAAGCTCTTCCAACTTCCGTTCAAGTTGTGCCTTTACCTCTTCCAATTGTCTTCTCTTCTCCGCTTCCTCAGTCTTAATTTCGTCCTTCCCGCGGGAAAGCTCTTCTTGTATCTCTCTTATCTTCTGTTTTATTTCCCTATTCTCTTCTTCCTTTGTTTTTAACCTTTCTTCCCATTGAGCCTTCTCGTCTTGCAATCCTTGCTCCAGTGCTTCCTTTACTTTTTGCAATTCTCTTTCCTTTTCTTCATAGAGACTCTTGAGCTGCGCTTCCCTCCTTATCATCTCCTCTTCCTTAGACCTTATAGCTTCTTCCAGTTCCTTCTTCTCTGCTTCCCCGTCCCTCTCTGCTAACTTTTTTACTTTCTCCCATAGTTCCGTCTCCACGTTTTTGAGTCCAGTCTTGATATCTTCCATTATCTCGACTATCTCTTTCTCCTTTTTCTCTCTTTCAAACTTAAGTTCCATCTCTTTTTGTGCCAATAACTCGCCAAATGAGCTGACCAAATCCCTGTGCCGCGCCAGTTCCCTCTCCAGTACCTTTAGCTCTATCTCTTTCCTCTGCAACTCATCCCTGATTTGAAGATTTTCCGCTGAATATTTCTGTGCCCCCAAATTACGATCCAGTTCGTCCAGCCTGTTTTCCAAATATTCCTTTAACCTCTGGACCCTGTCCTCAAGACTTTTTCTCTCATCTTCAAATCCTTGTTCTATCTGTTGGAATTCCATTCTTAATACTCTATTCTCACCTTCCCTGCCTATAATTTCTTTCTCCCACATCTTCTTCTCCTCCAAAAGTCTCTTTTCTAACTGATTTTCTCTTTCCTCTTTTTCTCTTATTATCTCCTCGCTCCTTCTCAGCTTTTGCTCTAAGTTTCCTTTCTCTCTCTCGAATCGCCTTTCCCAATCCTGGAGTTTCCCTTCACTCTCTCTCTTCACTTCCTCCACTAATGTCTTCTCCCTCTCCAGCTCCTTCCCTAAATCCTCCATCCTCTGGGAGAAGGTTTTCTTCTCTTCTTCTACCTTATTTCTTACTTCTTTTAGTTCCCTTTCCAGACTTTCCCTTAAAAGATTCCCCTCTTCTTCTCTTCTCCCTCTCTCTATCTCCAGCTCCCCTATCCTCTTCTTGAGTTCCCCCTCTACCCTCTCCTTCTCTTCCTCTTTAGTTCTTAGCTTCCCCTCACTCTCTCTCTTCACTTCCTCCACTAATGTCTTTTCCCTCTCCAGCTCCTTCCCTAAATCCTCCATCTTCTGGGAGAAGCCTCTCCTCTCCTCTTCTATTCTATCCCTTAGCTCCTTTAGTTCCCTTTCCAGATTTTCCCGCAGAAGATTCTTCTCTTCTTCTCTTCTCCCTCTCTCTATCTCCAGCTCCCCTATCCTCTTCTTGAGTTCCCCCTCTACCCTCTCCTTCTCTTCCTCTTTAGCCCTCAGCTTCCCTTCACTCTCTCTCTTCACTTCCTCCACTAATGTCTTTTCCCTCTCCAGCTCCTTCCCTAAATCCTCCATCCTCTGGGAGAAACCTCTCCTCTCTTCTTCTATTCTATCCCTTAGCTCCTTCTGCTCCCTTTCCAGATTTTCCCTTAAAAGATTCCCCTCTTCTTCTCTTCTCGCCCTCTCTATGTCCAGCTCCCCTATCCTCTTCTTCAGTTCTCCCTCTACCCTCTCCTTCTCTTCCTCTTTAGCCCTCAGCTTCCCTTCACTCTCTCTCTTCACTTCCTCCACTAATGTCTTTTCCCTCTCCAGCTCCTTCCCTAAATCCTCCATCCTCTGGGAGAAGG
>Ga0315312_1000177_pt1 | contig 99783 bp, 94 predicted proteins | sample TDP7_MG_FD_203629 | JGI IMG/M metagenome (GOLD analysis project Ga0315312, IMG submission 203629) | Freshwater sediment microbial communities from Lake Towuti, South Sulawesi, Indonesia - TDP7 | ecosystem: Environmental > Aquatic > Freshwater > Lake > Sediment | place: Indonesia: South Sulawesi...
AGGTTAGATAATCACCTGTGGATTCTTCCTATGGTGACTTTTTTCATAGCATGGGAAGGTATCTCTAGGGCGCATCTGATACCTGCTGAGAAAATGCCTGCCTTCTCGACCGTGGTAGCAACGTTGACTGTTTGCGCATCGAATTGGGAATTCCTATATCGCGTTTTCCAGAGTTTCTTCAATTTGTCTCTGGGTATATTTCTCGCTCTGTTCATAGCAATGCCATTGGCTCTCTGCGCAGGTCTGAGGAACAAATTTGACGTAACCTTCACCCCTATGATCATGATCGTGGGAGCTCTGCCAGATCTGGCTATTCTGCCAGTTCTAGTCATATGGTTCGGACCAGGGAATATGGCCGCCATAGTAATGGCCTCTGTTTGCGCCTTCTTCCCAGTGTACTTTACTGTAAGAGAAGGGACGAAAGATATTCCTCAAGATTACTTCAACGTCGCTACTGTTTTCAGATCTGGAAAGATCGATACATTTAGGAAAGTTGTCTTTCCCGCTATTTTCCCCTACATGGTAACAGGGCTCAGACTCTCATTCGATTTCGTTTGGGAAGTAATTCTCGCTATAGAGATCATCGCAAGGGTAACTGGAATCGGCACGTTTATCGACGCTTCAGTAAACCAAGGCACGATAGAATACGCATTCGCAGGAATAATGGCTGTAGGCGCGATCGCTCTCTCCGTCGACAGAGTAGCCTTTGGGCTACTTGAAGGTAGAATAAGGAGGTGGAAAGAGTGATGAAGCAGATGGAAGTCGCAAACGTTACCAAGACGTATCCTCACTCAAATGAGCATCTCGTAGCCTTGAAAGATATAACATTCAACGTCCACCAAGGCGAGTTCATATGCATAATCGGCCCAAGCGGCTGCGGAAAATCCACGCTGTTGAAGATCATAGCAGGACTGGATAAACCCTCTTCAGGCGAAATAAGATTTGAGGGCGCAGTTGTAACTCAACCTCATCCGAAAATAAGCATGGTCTTCCAATCTTTTGCACTCTTCCCGTGGAGAACCATCCTGCAGAACGTGGAATATGGCTTGGAATTAAGAGGGGTTCCGAAACAACAGCGGCGAAATATCGCCCGCGAGTTCATAGACTTGGTCGGCTTGAAAGGGTATGAGAATCTCTACCCGAAACAACTGTCCGGAGGGATGAAGCAGAGAGTTGGCTTCGCCAGAGCTCTGGCGATTGATCCCGAGATCATCTTGATGGACGAAGCTTTCAGTGCAATCGACGAATTTACAGCTGAAACGTTACGGGAGGAAGTCGCAGAGATCCACGGAGAGACGGAGAAGACATTTCTACTTGTTACTCACAATCTTCCTGAAGCAATTGAGCTTGCTGATCGAATTGTAGTTTTAAGCGCGAGGCCTGGAAGGGTTAAGAGTGTTGTGGAGGTGAGCCTCAAACGGCCACGGGACAAGGCTGATTCTGAATTCATTCATATTCACAAGAGCCTCTTTCACCTTCTCAAAGAGGAGCTTGAGAACAGTATTATCCGACACAAGATTAATGAGCTTAAGGAATTTCAGAAGTTGCATAACATGGAATCGAAGTGAAACAGCAGAGCTAACACGACCGTGGAAAACTCTGAAGAAACGGAACTCTTCTTAACCTAGCTTCATTCCACACTTGGCACAGAATTTTGCGTGAGGAGGATTGACAGCCTTACAGTTTGGACAAACCAACGTCGGCGGAGCTGCTATCGGAGGCGGAGGCGGCGGAGGTTGAGGAACCATAGGCGCAGGAGCTGGGATCTCAACTGATTTATTCAACAGAATCACATCTTCAATTGACTGAACATTAGTCCAAGGAACTTCCACATCAACTCCCGTCTTAGTACCAACTATAAGCGAGATGTCTTTCTCTCCAATGCTAATGCCAACATCTTTGACAGTGCCAACCAAGCTTCCTTTGACATCAATCACCTGCATCCCGCGAAATCTTTGACTTGGAACAAACTTCTTTCCCGAACCTTGGCTCAAACTCTTTTCACCTACGAGTGTATAGGTCTCGCAGACTTTGCTAATAATAGTTATGATTGCCGCCTCAAATATATATGGAAGATAGAAAGGTATTCTAAGATGAATTTGCTGATGTGACAATCGCGATGACTTCAGAATTCGCCGTCGAGACCGTGGATCTCACGAAAGTATACAGATCTGGGACCATACTCGTACCGGCGCTAAAAGAGGTAAACTTCAGGGTTCGTCGAAGAGAGTTCGTGTCGATCGTTGGACCGTCGGGAAGCGGGAAGTCAACCCTCCTAAACATGCTCGGAGCCTTGGACAAACCCACGTCCGGTCACGTCTTCATCGGCGGCGTTGACATATTCAGACTCGCCAACGGTCAATTGGCTTCATTCAGAAATAGGGAAATTGGATTCATATTTCAAGCTCACAATCTGATAATGAGAACTTCTGTTATAAGAAACGTGGAGCTACCCTTAATCGTCTCAGGCATACCAGGAAAAATTCGCAGACGTAGAGCGGCTGAACTCTTGGAAAAGGTTGGTTTGGGCGACAAAATCAACAGGAAGCCGACTGAATTGAGCGGCGGCGAGCAACAGAGAGTGGCTGTCGCAAGAGCGTTGGTAAATGAGCCTGCTATAATCCTAGGTGATGAGCCTACGGGAAACCTGGACTCGAAGACAGGAGGCGAAGTTGTGGGCCTGATGCGAAAGATGGTGGAAGAACTCGGGACGACCTTCATTGCAGTAACTCACAACCCTGAAGTTGCCAACGCAACTGACAGAATCATAGTCCTTCGTGACGGAAAGATTCACCGTGAAGAGGTTATATCGCCAAGAACGAACTAGTAAGAGAGCGTAACTAATCCAAAGAGGGAAATGCGGATGAGAAAGGCCATTGAAACAAGCATTATCATCGCATTGATAATACTAACCGCTTACTGTTGGTCAAAGAATATCGCAGTCACCTACTCCGGTCCGGTTACGCGGTTCGCTCTAGACGTAAATGAAAATCACCTCACCGCAGGGTTCAACAACACAGTCAAGATTGAATTGACTAACAACGGAGAAAACGTATATGACTTAGACGTGGCTCTAACTCTTCCTCCACCGTTAACTCTTTCGGGCGACAACCATTGGCGTGCGCCCTCAGTCAAGAAAAACGGCTCGTTGACGATTCAGATACTCATCTATGCACCCGCGTCAGCGATAGGAAACACTTTCACGGCATCTGTAGTTCTAACTTACAAGGAGCTGGGCTACGTCTACTACACCTCAGAGATGCATTCGATAGGGTTCGTCGTTCACGGATGGATAAAGATGGTTGCTTACGGGGTCACAGTGAGTCCGGAAAAGGCGGAGCCTGGCACGGACGTGACCATCTCGGCAAATCTCTTGAATCAGGGAAACGTAGCGGCTATGTACACAAATGTCACTCTCCTTCCGGCTGAGTCTCTTATACTCCGCGGAGAAAGCACATCCTATGTCGGACAGGTCGATCCCAATTCTCCAGCTCCCTTCAGTCTGACTGCAAGTGTGGACCCGAATGCCAAGAATGGAACCTGTGCAGTGAGGATCGCTGTGTTCTATCAAGATGATAGACACTTGGTCCATTCATTTACAGTAGACGCGCAATTTGAGGTGGTGCAGCCGTCTCCAAAACCTCCGCCCTCGACAAGGATGCAATTCGAGGAATGGCTTTTGGAAGGCGGATGGATCTACGTGGGCGGAATAGTCATCGTGATTCTAGTAGTCATTGTTCTGATCCGCCGCGCAAGAAGAAAACAGCCTCCACTGAGCGTAGCAAGAGAACTTCCAACTAAGACCTAGAAAGGATTTATGAAAAAATGAATCCGTTCGACTTGATTGCCCTTTCTTTCGGCGCCCTTAGAGAACGAAAACTGAGGGCGGCGCTGACCGTAGCTATGGTTGTTATCGGAGTCGGCTTGATAACCGCGTTAAATGGAATGACCACGGGGATGTTCCAGTACATGATTGGGCAATTCAGCACACTCGGCGCGAATGTGATAATTGTTCAGCCGTCATCATCATCATTCAGAATGACTGAACCAGTGCGGATGACTCTTGAGCGCCTACCTAATGTTAAGGATGCCGTTCTCTTCATACAACAGACTGCAAAGATAGAATCTGGAGGTAAGACAAAGGCTTCTATTGTGATAGGAATAGACCAGACTAAGCTGCCGTTGATCTTCCCAGCCATAGAATTGGATCGGGGGAACTTCGTTCCACCGCACGACTCGATAGGCATACTCTTAGGCAACAGGGTCGCTAATCCGCCCGATATGTCGGTTCCATTCGCCAGATATGGGCAGTCGGTTACAGTCGAATACAGCTACTTGGAAGGCCAAAAGATGATGACCGCGAAACGAAGCTTTCGTGTGGAGGGAATCCTTGCATACGTAGGGACATCAGCGATGTTCATTCCATTCGACCAAATGGCATCGATCTCCCTCGCTGCAGCCAACTCCTTATTCAAGAGAGGGGGCGGCTACGACGGACTATTCGTCATAGCTAATTCACAGGACCTGGTCGAAGGCATCATGAATCAGATTCGCAACATCTACGGCACAAGTGTTCAGACAATCTCCTCAAAGTCTATCATCCAGATCGTTCAAAACGTCTTGAGCATGTTTCAACTCTTCATGGGTGGCATAGCAGCGGTATCTCTAGTGGTGGCTTCAGTAGGCATTTTGGCAGGCCTCTATACATCTGTGATGGAGAGAACTAAAGAGATCGGCCTTCTAAAAGCATTGGGCTTCAAGAACTGGATGATTCTAATGCTCTTCCTAAATGAAGCAGTCTTAATAGGCGTCATTGGAGGAGCCATTGGGAATGCGGTTGGAGTGGTTCTAGGCTACGGAATGGCTGTAGTAGCTGGACAAGCGAGAGGAGGTTTGACACAACAGATTCCGACGGAACAAGGTCTAGGAACTATCGGCTACATTGCTCCAATCTTTCCTCTTGACGCTTTTGTCACAGTATGGCTGTTCTCTGTGGCGCTAAGCATGTTCGCCGGAGTCTATCCTGCTTGGAGAGCATCCAGACTCGATCCTGTCGTTGCCCTCCGCAAAGAGTGAGAACATACCTCGTGCCTCTAGATTCTGACGAAACGCCTCTACGCAGCAGCGTATCCGCGCGATCGCAGATTCGGCGAACAAACCTTAAGAAATATCAGCGACGAATAATATGCAACCGGCTGGATGATGAACTAGAATGAGGCCTCGCCCCACTTTCGGCGGCATCATCGTACTGATCATCGGGCTACTATTGGTCTTGTTCGGAACGCAGATCTATGTTGAATACGTGCCTAAACATGATGAAGGCCCTTTAATCGAACGTACTGTAGCCGTAGTTGATGAGCTGTATTACGAGGATTTCAGTGTGCACATAGATGTGAATAATACTGTCAAAGACGTCGTGGTATCAACGTACGGATCCGTTGAGAGCCTTCAAGAGGGACTATCAGCAGGCATCAACTTCTACGTGATGAACGACTCGAATTTTCTGAGATGGAAGCATAGGGAGAAAGCTGACTACATCTTCACTTCAACTGGAACTGAATTCAGGTTTGATTTTGCCGTGAACAACACAGATACCTATCACTTCATCTTCGATAACACCTCTCCGTCAGCTAAGATGAGTGTAACCTTTGAGGCTAAATACTCTCGCACACTGGTAACGCCTGAAGAGCGTGAGAACCGCGCTCTGAATTACATTGGAGCAGTGGCGGCTGCCGCCGGAGCTCTGATCTGCGTCTACGGCCTAAAAAAGGAGCCTATCATACCATGGAGGTAGCGTAAAAGAGCTTCTTTGCCGGCGAAGACGCTCCATCCAAAGCTTGCCAACGCGAAGATTCAAATACGCTGTCAGCCTTAACAAATATAAATCGTGCAGTAGAGTGCACTGAGAAGCCATTATGGAAGGATAGATTGGATGACTGCCTTAACCAAGAAGCAGATATTGACCGATCGAACTCTTGCGAACCTGGTAGGGGTAAGAGAAGGAACTCTGGTAAGCTATGCTGAGTTAACCAAGGGTATGCACGACTACATTAAGAAGAACAAATTGAGAAAAGGAGACGAAGAGCTAGCTTCGCTGGCATCTGCACCCCCTCCCGCCTCAGTCAAGTACTGTTCCGCTTGCGGAGCTGCGATAGCGGGTTCTGCAACTTACTGCGATAAATGCGGCGAGAAGCAGTAGGACGCAAGTGCGGTCCTCAGTTCGGACGCTTTCGAGATGCCTTGCGATCGGCGTTCTGATCTAGACGACGAATCGAAGGTGAACCTTTCCGATTAGCTTTAAATATTCAGAGTCATCTCTACCATTGACTTCAACGTTCTAGGTGGGAGAATCAGTAAATCATGGCGTCGTATCGCGCGGGGATAGTAGGGTATGGGGTCTACATACCTAGGGAGAGAATTGAAACCGAAAAGATAGTGAGAGAAAGGGAGAAGAAGCGGAAGGATCTACCGGATTTCCTCCAGAAAGTTAGAGACGGGCTTCTCTTGAAATATAAATCTGTAGCCGGCTTATGCGAAGACACGACAACGATAGCGACAGAGGCGGCGGAGAACGCCATTAGGATGGCGCAAATCTCCCCAGAGAAAATTGGATCAGTTGTCGTGGGCTCAGAGTCCAAGCCCTACGCTGTCGGAACAATAGCCAGACATATAGCGTCCTTCATCGGCATAGGACTGAACGTATATGTTTCAGACATAGAGGGTGCATGCAACGCTGGTATGCAAGCTGTCAACTTCGTTGAGTCTCAGATTCAAGCGGGACTCATCGAGTACGGACTGGCTGTTGGTGCCGATGTGGCGCAAGCACCTAAGGGCGACCCGTTGGAGTACGCCGCTGGCGCTGGAGCAGGGGCATTCGTACTCGGTAGGAACGATCTATTGGCAACAATAGAGGATATGGCCCCGTTCTCGAGTTTAACTATGGACTTTTGGAGGAGAGAAGAGTCCCCGGTGCCAAGACATTTTGGGAGGACCACCGTTGATGCATACATTCAACACGTCGTCGGCGCAATGGAAGAACTGTTGATGAGGCATCCTGAGCTAAGGATCAGGGATTTTGATCATATAACCTTCCATCAGCCATCAGGATATATGCCGTTGAAAACTTGCAAGACCTTAACTCAGCCAAACATTGAGATTCTACGTGATAGGAGCCTAGAAGACAGAATAAGGCTGACGCCTGAAGATATCGAACAGAAGGTGAAGCCCTGGCTTACAGTACTGGATACAGGAAACACTTACGCTGCATCAACTCCTATAGCGGTAGCATCAATTCTTGACAAGGCGAAGCCAGGAGATGATATCCTGGCTGTCTCGTATGGTTCGGGAGCCTACACAATCGCAACATGGCTAAAGGTACAAGATGGAATAGAGAGTAAACGCGGTTCAGTACCAAGCGTGGATAACTACGTCAATAGAACAGTTGAGATAAGGTTAGAGACCTATCATGACCAATTGAAGGAGAGACTGAGGAGAGTTAGGACACGACTAATGTTTCCAAGAATAGTAGGTGAGATTGAGCCGCTGGGCTCTGGATCGATCGATATTCTGATGTGTAGTGGCTGTGAGCGAATATACTACCCCGTACGAGATCGATGTCTGGAAGCAGACTGCAAAGGAGCAGCTGAGAAGAAGAGTCTTCCGAAGAGAGCTCGCTTGAGGTCATTCAAGCGATTGCCGCTGAAAAAGATCTTTACTTCGAACTACGATATTCTCAAACAAGGGAAAGTAATTCTAGTTGATTCTGGCATCAAAGACTTGGCACCAGGCATCGAGCTTGAACCAGTCATAAGACGACTCGATTACGAAGGCAAAGATGGGTTGATAATCTACGGCCCATGTTACCGGCCACTATTCCGCGACGCCTTTCCCATGACAACCTAGATCTATAGTGCAACAAGATAATGAATCATCAGAAAAAGAGCAAGACCGATTGTCAAAATAGCAATTTCCCGTCGTTCCTTTTCTACTTTTTTCAGCTCTTCATCCAAATCTGACTTTCACTCTATTCCATCGGTTCCCGTCTATTATGTTTCTTATGTTTCCAGCTCCACTTCTCCACATAATTTGCAATATTTTCCGTATTGGATATCGTAAAAGTCTCCAATCTGGTCTATGACAACAGTGCTCTGGAACCTGTGCCCAATGATTCTGCATAGCAGATTCACGGTTCCTCGCCTCTCTACTGTACTATAAGCTAGCAATATATTAATGTTCCGGGACTGGTACATCGACGTATCACAGTAGACATGCTAGACGAAACGTTAGCCTATCAAATATTTTTAATTGTACACGAAACCTAGTCTTGATGATCTAGGAGTCTTTCCTTATGAGCGATATCTTTCTTACGCGTCAAGAGGTAGAGTTCAGAGAGCATGTGAGAGAATTCTGCAAGAGGGAAATCGCCCCCGTATCAGACTTGATCGAGAAGATAGGCGACTATCCCCGCGAGATACTAAGAAAGATGGGCAAAGAGGGTTTTCTAAAGGTTCACCACAAGGTTGAGTCAGGAGGAAGCGGTAAAGGTCTAAGCTATGAGGTAATTGTAGCTGAAGAGATATCCGCAGTCAGTGCATCCACTGAAATGAGTCGTTTAGCCTCGGTCACATTGTATGGAATGCCTATTAGTCGATTCGGAACGATCGAACAGAAACGCGCCTACCTAGCCCCGGTCCTCCTCGGTGAGAAGATAGGTGCTCTCGGAATTACTGAGCCTGATGTTGGGTCAGATGTGGCAGGAATGAAAACAAGAGCAGAAAAAGATGCCGAAGACTATTTGATCAACGGGGAAAAGCGGTTCATAACCAATGGAAGCATCGCAGACTTCCTCGTAGTATTCGCTATCACGAATCCGCAGGCACATGCCCACAAAGGCATGAGCGCCTTTATTGTTGAGTCAAGCCAGCCAGGTTTCGAGGTTGTGAAAGATTTTGAGTTAATGGGTATGAGAGGCGCGCGAGTCGCCCACCTAGGGTTCAACAACTTACGGGTGCCTGATGAAAATCTTCTGGGAAAAGAGAACGAAGGGTTTACCGTATTGATGGACGAGTTGGACAGTGAAAGAACAGCTATCGCCGCCGGGATGGTCGGTACCGCTCGAGCAGCCTACGGAGTCGCTGTAAAGTACTCTACCGAGCGAGTTCAATTTGACGTTCCGATCCGGCAATTCGAAGGCATCAGTTTCAAGGTGGCCGATATGGCAGTCAAGATTGAAGCAGCTAGACTATTGACACTTCAGGCAGCGAGGAAGATTGACAACGGTTCGAAAGCGACAAAAGAGGCAGCCATGGCGAAGTTGTACGCGACTGAAGCCGCTGTGGAGGTGACGAATGACGCTCTGCAAGTCCTAGGGGGGATAGGATATAGCAAGGAATACCCAGTGGAGCGCTATGTTAGAGATGCGCGTCTCATGACCATAGGTGGTGGAACCAGCGAGATAATGAAATATCTGATCCAGAGAGAGGTCTACAAAGAGTTCGGCCTCTAAGCTTCATCAACCGGTGTTAAAGCCTTTGGTCCTGTTGCTCGAGGAAATGCATATACAGTCTATCGTGAGGCACTCGAACAGCGTCTTTCCGATTGAGGCGTGCGGAGTGCTAATGGGAACTTTCAAGACTCGAATTCGGATTGTCAAGAGCGTCGAAGCAGTGGAGAATCTGGCGCGTTCGAGTTCTAGTTACAGAATAGCCCCGGAGGAACTTTACCAAATACTCACTGATGGCGAAGAAAGAGGCGAAAGCCTTGTCGGGTTCTATCACAGTCATCCATCTTGGGGCGCAGAGCCCTCAAAACTGGATGCGGAACTAGCGTCCTTCCCTGAAGTCTCATATCTAATCTATTCCGTAATAGATCGTAAACTAGAATCATACATTTGGATAGACGGGAGATTCAAAAAGGAAAGAATCACAGTCTGTAGGTGCAAGACGAAGTCTCGATGAGGACGTAATAGTCCAACACGAGGTCGCGCCTCGAATGCCTGCTAATCTTACAGCCGAAGCGAAAGCAAAATGGAGCAAAGCAATATCGGCTAGAAATCCTCAGGAGAAGATTCAAGCCCTTCAAGAATTCCTATCATCCTTCCCCAAGCACAAGGGAAACGAGAGACTGAGAGGTCAAGTAAAGAGAAAGATTGCAAATCTGCGTGCAGAGCTAGAAGAGAGGAGAGCTCATAAAGGGAGGAGCTCACGCCAGTTGCTTATCGAGAAACAAGGCGTCGCACAGATAGTGATTTTGGGATTGACTAACGTTGGGAAAAGCAGTCTACTCTCAGCCGTAACTGCGGCCAAACCGTTGGTTGCATCATATGAGTACACGACTCAAGAACCTGTCCAAGGTATGCTACAGTTTGAGGATATTCAGTTTCAATTGATCGAAGCCCCCGCAATCAGGCCGGAATTATCCTCCCGATCCAATTTCGAGAACGTCGATTTTGAGCTTAATGCAAATGCTATGATGCTTGTTGTTGATCTTTCAAGGGACTCTTGCGCTCAGCTAAGCATTTTGCTTGACGTTCTGGACAAGGCTGGAATATCCACGGAGAGGCCGAAATCATCAGTTGAGATTTTGAAAGGGAAAAGTGCGTCGGGCATCCAAATAGCAGTTTTCGGAAAACTGACTGATTGCACAGCCCAAGATGCAGCCAAGTTGCTTGAGCAATATAGGATTCGAAACGCTCTAGTTAGAGTATATGGGAATGTGGGAATCGATGATCTTGAAGATGCAATTCTTGAAAGCGCGGCTACTTTCAAGCCCTCAATACTTATAGCAAACAAGGTTGACGTTGAAGGCGCGAAGAACGAACTTGAAAGATTGAAAACTTGCAACCGAGGAAGAATGCGGATTTTGGCGACTTCATGCAAAACGGGGGAAGGCCTAGCCGGGCTGGGTGCATCTCTCTTCGAAATGTTGGAGATTGTGAGAATATATACAAAGGAGCCCAGCCAAAGAGAGCCTTCTAAAGATGCAATAGTACTAAGGAAAAGAGCCACCGTTGGAGAACTGGCTAAGCAGATCCATTCAGATCTGTTTCGCAACTTCAAATACGCCAAGATCTGGGGTCCAAGCGCTAGATTCAACGGCGAGAAAGTTGGCATTAACCACATATTGATGGATCAAGATGCAGTCGAAATACATGCCAAATAGACACTCGAAATCGATTTATAATCACAGCGCTTTCAATTCTATTAGAGGCGACTTGGTTGTTTCCGGACATTCTGAACGAGGTTAGAGAGATAATGGTTACTGAAGTAGTGACGATAACTCCCGACCAGAGTCTCACAGAGGCAGCGAAGCTGATGGAAGAGAAGGGGATAGGCAGTGTCATCGTCGTCGAGAACAATAAGGTGGTTGGGATAATCACTGAAAGGGATTTCCTACGTCTGGCCGCAGCTGGTTATGATGTAAGGACGACGAAGGTTAGAGATGGTATGACGAAACCGCCGGTAGTTTGCGAACCATCTATGAAGATTGCAGACGCGTACGTTCTGATGAGGAATCGGCGAGTTAGACACCTTCCAGTGGTAGGAAAAAATGGAGAACTCGTGGGCATCGTAGGGTTCCGCGACCTAATAACCCACGGACGATTGATACTTTAGATTTCAACCCCTTGTGAAGATCGACTGTAGGGACTGTCTAAAGATAGCGAGATATCCTTGGCAGCTCTCTTCCTAAGATCTTCCTCGCACAATAAACTACAGCATTTGCAAATAGAATAGTGAGTGACGCCACATCCTCACCTGGCAGCCCTATTTCCAACGCGTCCTTCGAGTACATCACGTGAATATTGTCCTCGAACTCTGGGGCATACCTTTGAAGAAAGTAATAGATTTCAAACCCATCAAAAGGACGCAGCCCCAAAGCCCAAGTTGTCGCCTCATCAAGCCTACAATCAACTAATCTGCCACCCATGTAGTCAGCCACCTGGGCAACCTCCGAACAGGTCAGCTGTTTGATAATCCAAACCCTAAATGCCATTGCCCTCTTGACGAGTCCTTCGTGAACCGAGCCTCCTTCAAATGCCGCGAGGCCAATCAGAGTTGATTTATCTATTCTCTGCAATTGTTGCACCTAATGCCTTGAGATTTGAATGACTAGAGACTATTCGATGCGTGCAGTATAGTCTGGAGAACCGCCCGTTCTGTTAAGGATTCGTCGAAATTAAGCTTGGAGCCCTTTCAGACATTATAGATTTCTTCGACTGAGAACAGCTTGTTGTCTGAAAAGAAGCCTTTCAAATCGCATATCTCACACCAAGCTCCAACCTTCTTTTCAGAGCCTTCAGAATAGTATATGTTCATCGCTGCTTTGCCACACCGCGGACAGATATGGTTGGTCACTTTCTCGAAATCCACTACCCTTCTCTTCCCGATTTGAGAATTCCTCTTTGTTCTTAGATGAGGGGACATCCGCCGTCGCACTCGCCGCTCTAGAATTTTAGAGTCCTATTTATAAATGAATTATTAAGACAGGCGATATATTTCCAGAATCGCTATATTTTGAACTTCGATATGGTTACTTCATCCCGAAACTTGCACAGGCCACTACATTTTTTTCGTCTATAGGTCGACGCGCGCCTCTCAATGGAACGCGCCAAGCGGGATTTACGGCACAAGTGGCAACTCGAAATTCGAATCTCAACCTAAGCAGCACCTTTTTATTCGAATTCATATGTGAAGTTACGAGCTATGAGACTAGATCTATCGCTCCCCCTAGTTGTCTTCGCTGCAATCACAATCGCTATGGTGGCATATCCGCTTTGCGAGGGTCGGATGAAAGCGCTCTATAGGCATGAGAGACTTGAGGCACGAGATATTATACTCTTGATAGTTGCCTTTTCTGCAGTTATCACGATAACGGCCTTCGCACCTCAACTGGCTTTGCTAGTCTTCTTCGTAACGATGTATTCCGTAGGACTGTTTCTTTTTGCGTACACAGTCTGGCCTAAGTGGTACGTCGCTGTCCTTCTTCCTGCGACATTCATACTGCTGTACCTTTACCACTGGACGATTGTTGAGTTGGCTATCTTCTCTTTTGCGTTTGTCGTATTCTTGGCTATGGCATTGAACGGTTTCTTCAATTGGAGGACCTCTGCCTTGTTCGCAGGTCTGCTGACAGTTGTTGATGTGATTCATGTGTTTGGCACAAAGCTGATGATTTCTTCGGCGATGAAAATCGTCGCGTTGAAACTGCCCTTGACAATCATACTGCCAACATTTCCCTCGAACGGCCAAGTAATCATAGGGTTGGGCGATATTTTTCTCGCGATACTGCTTTCACTACAGACCTCTCAGAGGCTTGGAAGAAATCTTGGGTTGACTTGTGCTCTTTCGATCTCCCTGATGTTTTTCATTTCAGAGGCGGTTCAGCTGAACTTCAAATTGCAGTTCTTTCCAGCTACTGTCACTGTCGTCGTCGGTTGGTTAGCAACAGTTTGTCTGGGTAAGGCGCTCAGTATCCGTCACCATGAACTTTCCCTTAGGAGAGAGCCTTCAGATTAATATTGAAGTTCCATAATAGTTGATTCGCTAAAACATGTCAGGTGCACTCGAAAAGATCGAAAGAATGCTGAGTAACGCGGTAGAGACAGAACTCAATAAGATGAAGATAAATGTCGTTAGAGTTCTGGCTGTCTATAAAGGGGTATCTTGGAAGACAGAGCTATTTCTGGATTTAGCGAAACTTTCGAAGTTCCTAGGCCAACCAGACACCATAAAGCCCCGAATTCTGGACAAAGCGCTCGGCTCTCTTTCGTCGGACGGAATTATTACAGTTGAAGACAAGACAAGAGGATCCATGCTGGAGAAAGGAGTCTACACAGATCAATTGATTCGCCTTAATGATCTCGCGAAGGTAAAGAGTGTTCTCGAGAAAGATCCAGTATTTGTCCAATATACACATCATAGAGACAAAATGATCAAAGACGCGGTCTCAGAATAGAGATAATCCGCATCTTCCCGCTTCAAAGCCGTGTGATAGAGAGTATTTATGCTCAGACTTGTGTTGAGTATGAAGCGATGGGAATGAATCTTTTTAGCTATTTCTGTAAAGTTTTGAGCTATTCACCAGCCTTTACTCTCTATCAGCAAACAGTTCTAACGTATCCAACGCTTACATAGTACCTCCGCATTTACAATAACTAAAAGAGTGGGTCCTTGAGCGTGGAATACGCTGAATTCTACAGAGACGCAAGCGGATACTGGCGACTAAAGCGCGTTACTAGGAAGAGGAACCGCCAAACGAAGTTATGAGCGCGTACGCAAAATCTCTGCGGGCGATTGTAACAGTTCCTGTTTTAGACTTGTTCATCTGAATCACTTGTAGCAAAGTCGACAAGTGGAGAGACGTTATGAAAACCGTTATAAACTCTATCTGGTCGAATAGTATCAGTGAGGAATTTCTTTGAGCGCACTTGCCTGCCCATATTGCAATCGAGCTCTCTACTTTTCAAGCGAGGCTGGGATGTGGTACTGCTACAGATGTCGGCAGTACTACCCTTACAGCGCACCTGCGGCATATCCTTCACCACCTTACTATTATCAGCCCCCTTACTATCAACCGCCAGTTCAACCAATAGTGTTAAGGTCAGAACCCTCAGGCGTAGCTATCGCCGCGTTCATATTGTTTGTCATAATTATAATTCTGCTACTCGGCGGACTTGTCATTTGGAGAATGTTCTACATTTAGGGCAAAAGTCGCGAATTACCTAGCCACAGTCTTCCTTCTTCTCGAGCGTACTTTCGTGAGAACTAGAAGCGATGTCACCCCGAGTATCACAAAAGCCACCACTACTAGTGCAGGGATTAGAGCTACTATCAGATACTTCACGTTGAGAGGGCTGAGAACATAAATCGGGTAAAGTCCTGCTGCCAGCGCCAAAAAAACTACTATGACAAGTTCATCCACTCGCGTTCGAACGACATTCCTTACAAGTTCCTTCCGTTGAGGGTCGTACACCCACTCCTTGTCGCAACGGCCGCAGTGATACGTAAGCCAGCGTCTCTCAGGCTTGCCGACAAGTTCAAGCCCTTCACTACAGTCCGGGCATCGCAGAGCCACTTATTCCACCGCTAATAAAGTAAGCGCATCGTTATTTTTGTCTTATTCTTTCGATACAAGAGTTATTCGACACAGGTCGCTACACCTCCACGCCATGATAGGCTATGTGTCGAGCTTCGACAGGTCAAATTTCTAAATAATCTTTTTTAAATCCGTCGGAAAACTAGACGCGCAAGAAACTTGGAGGTGCTTTGAATGGAGAAGAAGACTGTCGCTGCGATTGCCTTGCTCGCAATAGGCGTCGGCGCCGGAGTAGCCGCTTTTGCCCTACGGCGCAAGCTTAAGCAATAGTAAAGCGTGGTCATCAACGCCACGCTCATACTATCTTCTACAATTTTGCATTAAACTTCTTTCTCTGAATGACACGCTTTCGTAATCTCCATCAAAGACAGCGGTCAGGCTCTCCACCACCTAAATATCAGATAGTCAACTCTTTCTCTCGTGGCATCTGGTATCGCTATAATGAACTGCTTCCTTACGGTCGTCGCGAGTCTACCTGCTCTCACTATTTCAAAAGGCCCCATAGCTTCTTTCTTCTCCTTTACAGATATGATGAAGGGCGCGTGGTCGATTCCTGGCCCATGTTCGTAGACGGCAAAGTCTGCTCCAAACTTTATGCCGGGCGTGACGATGTATCCTTTCTCTCTCAGATCCTTGTACACAAGGTAGGCTAAAGTGAACCCCCGGTACGTTTCTTTGGCGAGTTTCAGAAGCGCGCTTCGTTTGACCTTCCTTCTCGGCGTCCCCGTGAAGACCATAATCTTCTTCCTCTCGTAAAGGAAAAGCGCCTCCATCAGATCTAGCATGAGAGGCACTGTGAACTCCTGGTCAGGCTTGGGCTTCGGTATTCCAACAGGCTTACCGTAGAAACCCTGTTTGTAAAGTTCGTTCCCAGATCTTGGATCCCAAACAATCAGACGCGTTCCAACAAGTTCCGCTTCAGCTTTATTGGACATTGTTGCTCATTCAGCCTGAGATTGCTAGGACTCTCACGAGATCTGCGACATCTACCGCTAGGTCGGCTATTCTCTCCAAATGCTGGATTATATCCCTGAGAATCAGAACTGACTGCATGGGCATCTTGGCGTCGAGGATCTCTATGTCGAGTGTTCTATAGTTTGAGTCAATCTTCCTTTCAACTTCCTCGACTGTTCTCGTCAACTCCATAGCCTTCGAAGGGCTGAAGCTCAACGAAAGAATAGTTTCCCTCAGCCTGGTTATTTCCTCGAGAACTAGGGACGCGAGATCGGAGATTCTTGCAATGTACTTCTTGTCGAACTTCCACTTTCTGTCCAGAATCCCTATTAATCTGAATCCTACTCCTTCAGCGCAATCTGCAATCTCTTCGACTCCGAAAATCAGTCGCATGAAGTCTTCCCTACTTATTAGAAGGGAGCCGACAGAAGCCACTTCTCCTAGAAGATTTGTCTTCGACTTGCCAGACTCGTCCAAAAGCTTCAACATTGCTTGATAGTGTTCTCTCGCGCTTTTGTGTTTTCCTTCTTTCACACCATCGATCATCAGAGTGAGCTCTCTCGTTATTTCAACGGCATTGCGAGCGTGGTTCTGACAAATCTCATACATTCTACGCCTGATTGCAGCCTCGGTTTCCAAAGGAAACGTCACCGCTCGTCCACCGACCGCGTAACTGACTGTTATAGAATGATACCTCGTTCAGAAATTTAAATGCTAATAGAGAACACGCAAAATAGTTTGAGAAGGTTCAGATAGGTTTCTATGAGGTGAGTGAAGTTTCGATTGCCTCCAGCGAAACGTTAGATGAAAGATATCTCTTGATCACATCAGAGAGATCGTTAATTTTGACCCTCACCTGTCTCCACGAATCTCTATCTCTCAATGTCACTGTCTCATCATCCTTTGTGCGGTAGTCAACTGTTACGGCTAACGGTACCCCAACTTCATCGGCTCTTGCGTATCTTCTTCCAATCGAACCTGCTTCGTCGTATTCAATATCAAAATGTTCTGCAGTTAAATTGTCATAAATCCTCCCGGCCAATTCTGGCAAGCCATCTCTGCTTACAAGTGGAAGAACTACCGCTTGTATCGGCGCCAAATCTCTAGGAATCCTCAGGACAGTTCTATCCTTTATTTTAGAGTAGGCGTACTCTAGTGTCGCATAGACAAGTCTTTCAGCACCGAAACTGGGCTCCACAACATGCGGAATAAACCTTCTTCCCGTCTCGACCTCTTCCTCCAACTTGATCTCCACATGCTCAGGAAGAATTCGCAAGTCTTCGAACTGATAGTATCCTTTTTCACTGAATCCCTTCTCAACCTCATTTAAATCGGCTTTCCGAATTAGCTCTAGAACCTCATGCGTTCTTTGCTTGAAGGTCCGCCGTACGGTAGATGCGACTGGCCGCAATACTCTAAGATTCTTTCTAACAGGTTCTTTATGCTTCTCGAAGACTCTAATGTCAACTCCCGAATGCTTTGAATGCATTAAGAGATCGTAATCGGTCCTATACGCATGGCCGGCAAGTTCAGTCCATCCCCATCTCTCGAGGAAAACCTCATGATCATAGGTTTGAGCTGAGTAGTGAGCTTTCTCTTTAGGTAGTTTCTCATGGAATCTCTGATTATCCAAAGGTATGCCGAGTTCTGTCACAAACCTCTTAGATAGCGCCATGAAGTATGCCATCCACTCATTCAGTATGTAGCCCTTTCTCAGAGAGTCAGCGACCGTAAGATCGAGAGGTTCTTCAAGACCTCTCAATCGTAATTCCACCGGTACAATTCTAATGCGTTCGTTCGCTACATTTTCCAGCTGATCGCAGCTCTTCTTCTCAGGATCAAAAAAGAATTCAAACTCCATTATCGTGAACTCTCGCAGTCTAATCGGTCCTTGTCTCGGAGAGATCTCATTCCTAAGTGCTTTTCCTATTTGGGCAACTCCAAGTGGCAGTTTCTCTCTAGCGATCTCTGACAGCCGCTTGAAATTTATGAACATACCTTGCGCAGCCTCTGGCCTACAATAGCCTACCGCCTCACTGTATGGGCCAATCGTGGTTGCAAACATAGTTTGAAAGTATTCCGGCCTAGAGAGTTCCCCTCCACATTCTGGGCATCGAACCGTGTTCTCTCGTATCTTATGTTCCAGCTCATCGAGAGTCAAGGATTCAGTTTCGACAGGCACAAATTCTCTCAATAAATGATCAGCACGATAACGTCGTTTGCATTTAGTACACTCAACCATGGGATCTTTGAAATGGGCGACATGTCCAGAGGCTTCAAATACTTTGCCAGGCATGACTATCGGTGTAACTATTTCGGTAAGATGCTGTTTTCTAACAAAGAAATCTCGCCACTTCTCCTCTATTTTTCTCTTCAGCGCCGCGCCAACTGGGCCGAAATCTATGAACCCACTCGCACCTCCATAAATCTCAAAGGACGGCCAAAAGAATCCTCTTCTACGAGCAGTCTCTTCCAGCATCTCATACTTGTCCGGCCTAGTCAAGTCACATCACGTCTAGCTCGGATTCAACACTCTTGTCATTGTCCTTAAGACTTAAAGATTCTCTATCTGGCGCCAGTTTTGTTCATTGCCAACAGACGTTAAGAAATGTTAAGGTAGAGAATTCATCCGAGCAAAGAACACTATCGGATCACTTCATTCCCCTTTCAGGACAGTGCAGCTTAAGTCTTTCAACAGCGATTCGAAGAAGTTGCATATAATAGTCTCGAGTCAGTTTTCTGCCCAGACCTATTCCTTGGCATTCATGCTCGGGCAGTTCGAATTCAATCGTTCCGCTTTCAGACCGTTTCATAACGAAGGGGTAAAGCCTGCAGATCAGAGGCCGCTTGGAATATATGCTACAGGAGACGCCGTCTAGAAACACGCACCTGTTATTTTTCTTTCTAATCTCAAACTCGTACGGTTTAGAATTCTCTAGTCTCCGCGCAAATTCTTTAATGCGCATGCCAGTTTCAGCGGCTATCGCTCGCGCCTCTGAAGCCAATATTAAGACATGGCGGGTGCGCTTATCGGTGTCTCCACAACATGTTGCACAGCGAATACATTTCCACCTTAGATTGTGGGGATAAGCTATCTTCTCCTTTCTTGAGACAGCGTAGACTAGCCTAGGCTTAGTTATGATAAATCGGCTACTGTCATGAGCTACCGCGTCGAGGTTGCTTTTCCGAACGCTTTTCAGATCGAGACGATCCTCCCTTCGATTTGTCAACGAATTCCTCTTAGAGAGCTATAAGCCCTGTGAACTCTATTGGCAAGATCAACTTGTGGAGGGACCGCACCTATCAGTTTCAGTGCCTCGATATGCTGAATCGCCACTGTCTTTAGGCCGTACGCATTGGTTGCCTCGCAAACTGTGCCAGGTGCGATGAGGTATCCCCCAACTCGCATAATTGAAGCCTGTCTATCACTTTTGGCTCTTGAGATCGCTTGTTGTTCGTCTCCTTCCTCGACAGGAATAGTAGATTCTTTTCTTCCGCAAGCGTCGATGACCATAACGCTTCTAGTCTCTCTGATGACATCTGTTTAATCATAGCGTCGTCGTCACTGAATTAAATATCGAGAGACAAATGGTCTCATTCATGCTGTTGCTGGCTACCTAGCTTTAACATGCTTAACTATAGGAGGCCTGACCTTCCTCAATATGCGGTAACCACATATCGGACACTTTATCTCAGGGGTCATGGATAGTTGCTCGGCTGTAATCTTCGAGCCGCAGTTGACACACTCATACAGTATTCCTCCGATCCTCTCTTCCTTCTCGTCGGCCAAGGAAATCAGCCTCTTATACTGGCTACAAACCAATGCAATTAAACATTTTGCAAAAATCGCTCTGTACATCCATAGAACACAGCAAGAAGCGCGGACAGAAAGAATAAGAAGTCTTGCAGTTCCTACAACTGGAGTGTAACGGGAGAGCCTTTGAGCACAGCGCCAATTGCCTACGACATAATCGGAGACATCGCAATCATCAAACCGATACTGAGGTTTCAAGCTAACGCGACCGAGATTGCTGGAAAGATCGTTGCGGATAATAAGCACGTAAGAACCGTTCTTCGACAAGCCACCCCAGTCTCAGGGGAATACAGAACTCGAAGTCTAGAGTGGATTCTAGGCGAAAAGAAAACTGAGACTGTTCATCGAGAGCACGGATGCCAGTTCAAGGTCGACTTAGCAAAAGTATACTTTTCTCCGCGCCTTCTCTACGAGCGGATGCGAGTAGCAAGGAAGGTTGCTCCGAACGAAACGGTGATCAACATGTTCGCAGGCGCCGGGTGCTTCTCTATAATAATTGCGAAGCATAGTCAAGCATCGAAAGTGTTCTCGATAGACATCAATCCTGAAGCAATAAGGTACATGTTTGAGAACGTCTATCTCAACAAAGTTGCAGGACGAGTCTCGACAATTCTAGGTGATTCAAAAGCCATAATAGAGCTTCATCTGAGAGCAAGAGCTGATAGAGTGCTGATGCCTTTGCCAACTAGGGCCATCACATACCTAGGCGCTGCAATAGCAGCGCTGAAACCAAAGCTTGGGAACATTCACATTTACGATTTCGTACACGCGAAAAAAACCGAGAACCCTCTACAAAAGACGCTAGACAAAATTGCATCAAAGCTTAGCCAATTTGAGCCGAGCGTTATTCGAAAGGACACGAGAATCGTTCGAACAATCGGTCCTAATTGGTACCAGACCGTGGCAGACCTTACACTGGAGAAGCCGTTGAGAATGAGCCCAGAAGGCGCGGTGGAGCAGTCTCCAAAATCAAATCATTAGCCTGTGTCTTTTTTGCAAGACATCTCCCAAGAGACGGGTAGATCTCTAGGGACAGTGACACCCTCTTCGACTCACGGTGAAACGCTGCATTAAAGAATGTGCAAGTTACGATGATTCGACGTTTGAAATCGATCCTTTACTGAACAACCTCACCAGTTGCAAACCTGTTGCCTACCCGGGTGATCTTGACCTTCACATGATCTCCAGGCTTCGTATTAGGCACAAATATGACGAAACCTTGTATTCTTGCTATGCCTTCTCCTCTGCGACTGGTCTCCTTAATATCAACTTCATATTCTTTTCCTTCGTCAACAGGCTTCGAGAACGATCTGCCCCCAAATCTTCTTCTCTCAAAACTCAAAGCTTTCTCACCTCGCCCATTTTCTTTCAAAGTCACTTTAAAACTGTCAGCCTGCCGTTTCGTCCGACGTTGAGCTGAGCCTCGCCGCGAAATGACGAAACATAACCATTCTCGATTTTGACGGAATCATTTACAGAGACTTCATCGATCTGATTGTTCCATAGAACGAGCTTTATCTTGCCAGAGTCGTCGGCGATGATCGCATTCGCAACTCTATGAACATTAGTAGTCCATCTTGAAAGAACTTCCCGCGTCGCTGACTTTTCAATAACCTTACCGCTAGCGGTGACCTGCTTCATACCGACCTTCAAGTCGCTGATTCTCAAGAGAAAAACCTCTCAATTAGAAACATTTGGCATGCCAAGACTATTTTAAACGGACTTCGCAAGGCACGTAATCTCCAAAAGCGTTTCTACGTTAAGAAATTCAGATCTGCAAGGAAACTACAAAGCATTGAATGCGCGTCTTCCCCATAACTTAGTGAACACGGAAAAAACATCGCCAACATCACGATCAGGCTACTGGTCCACTTCCCTGCAAACTGACTTGACCATTAAGACCAAGCACGTTGGATATAAAGATTGTCAAGTGAATTGACCGGTTTCGAGAATCAAACTCTCTAATCCGTCCCAGTTCAGACCAAAATCATTGACGCTGATATGGAAACCTTTAATATTTCTCATTCGATTCAGAGAGCAATTTGTTGTATACTGGTAAGGGGGGGAGGATAAACGCTCGCAGATATTGTTGCGCTATCGCCGATTGCAGGCGTCCTAGCTTTAGCGTTCGTAGCATATCTAGCTTTTTACATCGCTAGGGAAGATTCAGGAACAGAAAGGATGAAAGACATAGCTGAAGCGATAAGAGAAGGTGCGATGGCATATCTCTCCCGGCAGTACCGTACCTTAGCTGTTTTCGTAATCACCGTTGCTATTATACTAATGTTGGCGTTAGACTACCGGATTTCTATAGCCTATGTTGCAGGGTCCGTCTGCTCGGTTCTAGCAGGGTTCATCGGAATGAGAGTCGCGGTTCTTGCAAACGTGCGAACAGCCAATGCAGCTAGAAAAGGCCTCAACAAGGCTCTATCTTTGGCCTTCAAGGGTGGAGCTGTGATGGGAATGTCAGTTGTAGGCCTAGGCCTTTTAGGATTAAGCGTGTTCTATTACGTGTATGGAGACCCAAACCTGATCATTGGTTTCAGCTTCGGAGCAAGCTCAATCGCACTATTTGCTAGAGTGGGGGGAGGAATATACACAAAGACAGCGGACGTAGGCGCTGATCTTGTAGGAAAAATTGAAGCAGGCATACCTGAGGATGACCCTAGAAACCCAGCAGTTATCGCGGACAATGTCGGGGACAATGTTGGAGATGTAGCCGGAATGGGCGCCGACCTTTTCGAGTCGTACGTCAGTAGTATAATAGCCACCATGATCATTGGAGCAACAGTTTACGGAACGAAGGGAGTCATCCTCCCTCTTCTAGTCGCTGCCACAGGAGTCTTGGCTTCCATAGCGGCAACGTTCCTAGTTAGAACAAGGGAGGGGGCGGACCCCAGCTTCGCTTTGAACAGAGGAACCTTCTCGGCATGCGCCATCGTCATAGTAGCGGCATACCTAATGATATATTATGTCATGGGACCTGACTTGGGTCACGGCGTTTTCTATGCGACTCTGTCGGGGCTAATCGCAGGCGTCATAGTGGGAATAACCTCTGATTACTACACTTCGGGAAGCAGAGGTCCGACCCAATCGATTGCGAAAGCAGCTCGAACAGGAGCCGCTACCAACGTTATGACAGGGTTCTCTTACGGCATGATAAGTACCGTTGTCCCTGTGACTGGGATCTCATTAGCAACTTTGGTGGCGTGGTACTTCGCGGGAATTTACGGGATCGCTATCTCAGCTGTAGGCATGCTATCAATAACAGGCATGGTCGTTGCCGCAGACTCTTACGGCCCAATCGTCGATAATGCCGGCGGGATTGTAGAACAGAGCGGACTTGGTGCAGAGATACGAAAGGTAACAGATGCCCTCGATTCGGTAGGAAACACGACTAAAGCCATATGCAAAGGATTTGCAATAGGCTCAGCAGCCCTAACCGCCATCGCGCTCTTCTCAGCGTATTCTCAGGTTACTGAAATAAAGACGTTGGATGTTCTCAACCCCTATGTAACAGTAGGATTGTTGATAGGTGCAGCTATCCCAGCACTCTTCTGCGGTTTGGCAATACTTGCCGTCGGAAAGAACGCTTTCAGAATGGTTGAGGAGGTGCGGAGACAATTCAAAGAGATTCCGGGGCTTATGGAGGGAAAGGCCCGTCCAGACTACTCTCGGTGCGTCGACATAAGCACGAAAGGCGCGCTCAAAGAGTTGATTGCCCCTGGATTGTCCGCGATAGCTGCGCCTCTCCTGATCGGCTTCATCTTCGGCAGGTACGCTCTCGGAGGATTGCTCGCCGGCAGCATAGTGACAGGTTTGATTTTGGCACTTTTTATGGCCAATGCTGGTGGAGCATGGGACAACGCCAAGAAGTATATTGAAGCTGGGAATCTAGGTGGGAAAGGTACGCCGACACATGCGTCGGCTGTTGTAGGTGACACAGTTGGAGATCCCTTCAAGGATACGGCCGGTCCTTCACTCAACATCTTGATCAAATTGATGTCGATACTCGCTTTAGTCTTTGCTCCCCTATTCGTAATGTATGCTCTTGCTTGAACAAACTGATTCACGTATACACTAATCTAGGTACGGCTCTAGCGAACAAATGAATCTGGCGTTTCACCTAGTCAGATCTCGACCGATCTTTCGGCCAGGTCTTCAATTTCTTCCTCTATAGCATCTGACTCGTTCAAGCGCATTGCAGTCATAGCAACAGACTCAGAAAGAATTGCAATGCCATCTATTTGCATGCTGGGCAGGAATTAGCACGATCTCCAAACACAAGCAGATGATATGTGCAATTTCAATCTTTCTCGTCGTTCACAGCAACTCTAATTAACGTTCGCTATCTCAAGAGCAATCGGAGACCTGTTCCCGAATGGCAAGAAGTATCGGCATCCACGCATTGGAAACTCTTCCGCTTGTGAAATACGGCGACAGCTTGGCGGATATGATTGTGCAAGCGGCTGAAAGAGAGGGCGTCCCGATAAAGAGCGGAGACGTAATCGTGGTATCTCAAAAGATCGTATCAAAGGCTGAAGGGAGAGTCGTAAAGCTGAGTGAAGTGAAGATCTCTGGCAAAGCGCATAAGTTGGCGTGTATAACTCAAAAGGACCCTAGACTTGTAGAGTTAATAATGCGCGCCTCACGTAGGATCATTAAGGCTGATCGTCAAGTTCTGATTGTTGAGACGAAGCAAGGTCAAGTATGTCTCTCAGCGGGAATAGACAAGTCGAATGTTGAAGGCCCCGATTCTTATGCGCTCCTTCCCGAGAATCCTGATAATTCCGCAACTAAACTGAAACGAAGAATAGAGAAGTTAACGGGTGAGCGGATAGCTATCGTAATCTCTGACACTTATAGTCGCCCTTCTAGACGTGGTCAAGTTGACTTGGCCATCGGTTTCTCCGGAATCGCCCCGATAATCGATTATAGAGGCAAATCCGACCTCTTCGGGTACAGGCTTAGATTCAAGTATGTCGCTGTCGTAGATGAGCTCGCTTCAGCTGCTGAGCTGGTCAAAGGACAGAGCACTGAAAGAACTCCGGTCGTGATCATCAAGGGTCTTCGAGGAATAAGGCTCGTGGGAGGCTACTCGTCCAAAGACTTGAAGATTCCTCGAAGAGAAGATGTCTTTAAGGGCACTCTATAATAATGACCACTCTTCACCCTGAATCAACTATTCCGCACGCTACAAAAGAAACATACGTTGTGGCCTGACAAGGTCTTAGCCAAAGCGATCCTACTGAAGTTTATGTCCTTTACAGTCTACCTTACCTTTCGCTCTACGAAGAAAATTATCACAAGAGAAACAAAGAATAAAGGAAATAGTCGTATTTTCAACTGGGCAATCAACACTTTCCTTCTTCATTCGTGCAAGCATCTTTCCGCCGACCACACCTTTGAGAGCTTGAACACTTTCCTTTGGAAAGGACAAAGCTTTCGAAAGAGCCTTAACATCAACAACAAAACGTGCAACCTCTTCACTCAACACAACGCGCCTCTCAAATCGGTTACTCGGACAAGTTCTTTTGGAGTTAATAGAACTTATTGACTCCTTGGCGCATTTTCTAATTCTACTCTTCCCAGGAATTTGATTTATACAGCTAAGGATTTGTTAGTTCTTCGGGTTCTTATGATGAAGTAACAGTCCGGTTGCGGAGACCGCGAACCCTATCGCATCCATTTTCGTGCCTTTCACGTTCTTTCCACGTAATCCTATTCTTGATGGACTTCCCTGCGTTAAGACTGATTCTCCGCAGGATCGGCTCTAGCTTTGGCGCCAGTTTTCTCGGCGTGTCCAAAGATATCTTTAGTCAATCCTGTCCTTTTCAGATCAGGAGTCGGTCAAGAACGTAATATCGCCTTAGACGTAAACGAGAACTCCAAGTGGTAAACGCCCTTAGTGTATGGGTGCTACGTATCAGCCAACAATATCGCATGGACCCCCTAACTACGGATTGACAAGGTAGCCGCACCATACTACTATACGGAAAACTTAACGATTAGCCTTAAATACGATTGTGGGTGAATTAAGGCTTGGACAAACCCTAAGGAGCTTAAGAAATTCAGAATGGCGGAAGTTTGTTCGACCTGTGGCCTTCCCAGGGATCTTTGTGTCTGCGGCACCATAAGCATGGAGCAACAGTTGGTCAAAGTTCGTCTTGAGACGAGGAAATGGGGTAAAGCCGTAACGATTATCGAGGGTTTAGATGCTAAGAGCGTAGACTTGTCTAATTTAGCTGGCAAGTTGAAGAGTTCTTGCGCTTGTGGTGGTACAGCGAAGAATGACACGATTATGCTCCAAGGCGACCATAGAGAGAAGGTCAAGAAACTACTCGTCCAACATGGCTTTCCAGAATCTAGTATAGAGGTCCATTGATCCTGCTCCAAAAATGCAAAGCCTAGGTGACGATATGGGTTCATTCATCGAGACGCTTTCGAGTCTCAAGAAGGGAACTCGAGCTCAAAAGGCCTGCCCCAGATGCGGCAGTACGAATGTTACAAAGTCGGGACCATTCGATGGTTGGCTCTTCCCGATTCGATACGTATGTAGAGACTGCCACTATAGCGGTACCTTGATTCTCGAAGTGGAAAGAGAGCCGTAGACAAGTTTCAAGTCTCAAGAACTGGCGCCGGATTACGAGTTCGAGGGTTCAAAGCACTTATGCGTTTCCAGTTCCATATTCTTGAACTACTTTGGAGTAAAGACTGGCATGACACCGAAGGAGAGGGCTCTTGCAGCTCTACATCTCGAAGAGTCTGACATAGTACCGGTCTTTGAGGCTTGGACCTCGCGGCTGGTTATCGAGCGCCTACTTGGACGGGAATGCCAAAACGTGCTAGATTTCATCGATTTCTGCAAGAAGCTGCGGTTAGACTTTATCGAGGTCCCTAATGGAAGCCCTCGAAACTTTAAGCCGACATACCTGCGAGAAAATGTCTACGTCGACGAATTTGGCAGGATCTTCGAGTTTAGGAGCGATACAAAGACCGATTGGTATAAAGGACCTTGGTTTAAGGACATTGAGTCATATCTTGATTTCGAGTACCCAGACCCTCTGTCGATAGGTCGGTTCGATAATATTGAACTCGCAGTAAGAGAGGCTGGTCAACGGTATGCTGTAGCGGGAGAGATCGATTGGGGAATCTTTGAAAGGTCGTGGACTCCGGTCGGAATGGAAAGATTTCTCAAGGCCATCTACACTCAACCATCTGTCGTTAGAAAGATCATCGATAGATCACTAGAGTTTAATCTCGAACTTGCCAAATCAATTGTCGACGCGGGTGTCGATGTTGTACTTTCGGGAGACGACCTAGCTCATAATCACGGCCCATTCGTGGCTCCCTCGGTCTTTAAGGATTTCTTTTTCGAACCTTTGAAGAGTCTAGTTCAGTGCGTGAGGAAACGGGGTGTTCCATTCATTCTTCACACTGATGGAAACATCTATCCAATTTTGAGTTTGCTCATCGATGCTGGCATAGACGCGCTTCATCCTCTGCAGCCTCAAGTAATAGACATCCGGAAATTCAAGGAAGCCTATGGGAACAGAATCTGCCTTATGGGCAACGTTGACATTTCCACGGTGCTCCCTTTCGGAACCCCCCAAGATGTCGCAAAGACTACGAGAGCCTGCATCGAAGCAGCCGGAGCCGGTGGCGGATATATCCTATCCTCAAGCAACTCGCTTCATGAGGGAATACCGCTCGACAACATAATCTCAATGGTTGACGCTGCAAAGAAGTTCGGTCAACAGCCCTTCAACGGAAGTTGACTCCGGCTTCGCATGCGCCGCGCATGCGAAAAGAGCTGGCACCAACGTAAGATTACGCGGAAGGGCTTAGTCCTAGGTACGTCTCAAGTTCAGAAGCGACATAGCCTAAACCGAGATTCTCCATCGTTGCCTTCGAGGGCACCCCACGATCGTCCCAGCCTCGCTTCTTGTAGTACAAATCGAGTAATGAGTCATATTTCTGCAAGTCTAGTTTGGCGCCTTTGTAGCGTCCCATCGTCAAAGGTTCTTCAAACCATCTCGCCGGAGGCGTATCCATCCTCCGGCTCCAGTTTGACCCATACTCACGAACCCAGAATGCTCTAATCAACGAATAGATTCTATCGCTCGCCTTAAAGAGATCATCTAAGCTGACTGACACGCCTGCCGATGCCTTTAAAAATTTTGGATACCAGTCGAGTTCAAAACCCAACTCTATCCACGGGAACCTGCATACACCTAAGCTCTCGAACATTCCCCCTCTGATCCTTTGAAACTCAATAACCTTATCGACCTTTTCCGGAACATAGCCCTCTCGCCCGAAACTCGCCTCCCACGAGATTACCCAAGCATCCTTATGGTGAGCGCCGATCGGAGATGTGCCAAAAGCCAAAGCCATTCCCGGCATTGAGTGACATTCGTATGCTGATATCTCAAGACCTTTGATGTTCATAGCCCATTTCCAACAATCATGTCCCAAACGTTCAGCAGCTAGCTTCGTCCCTTGGCTGAGCAATTCTCCTAGCCGTCGTCTGTAGGCTATATCTTCAATGATCGATTTAGCAGCCTTGAAATCGCCCCACTCCAATTTCTCCTTTATTAGTCCTCTCTGTGAAGCTTCCATTGCGAAGCCTATAACATTCCCCAGCGAAATCGTATCCAATCCGTAGTCATCAGCAATCCTATTCAATACTGCGACCTGCTTCAAGTCGGGCAACCCAATATTCGAACCTAGCATAGCTACGTTCTCATAATCGAGCTCTGATGGAGAGTGCTCGGCGTCGTAGATAACGTTCCCGCACATCATGTTGCAGTCTGGACAGCCTCTTTGCGAAGTCTTCTGCTTCTCCATGGTGGCGCCGCCTATTTCGTCAGCGTAATCGAACACTCCCTCCTTAAAATTGAAACTCGGCAAGACGCTATTCTGCTGGCTCCACTCAATCGTTGACATCGTGCCCTGCCTTCTCCAAAAAGCATAGTTAGGCTTCTTCAAAATCTCCCTAAAACTCTCTGCACGAAGACGTTTGACTTCTTCACCGTCCGCCACGTGTATCTCACGGTCTCCCTTGAGAACAAGTGCCTTAATCTTCTTGGAGCCCATCACAGCTCCCATCCCCGGTCTGCCTCCAGATCGCCCTTCCTGAGAAACGACCGTCGAATAGCTCACAAGATTCTCCCCAGCCGGACCGATGCTTAAGATTCCAATGTTTCTGCCGTGATGTTCTCGAAGTTTTCTCTCCGTTTCAAATGTTCCGATGCCCCACAAATCTTTCGCGTCGATCACCTCGACTGTTTCATTAATGATCAGGACGTAGCTCGGCTTCTTAGCCGCGCCTGAAATAACGACAGCGTCAAAACCAGCTTTTCTCAAGTGAACAGCCGCCAAAGAACCGAGATTGCCATCCCCATAACCACCAGTTAATGGGCTCTTCGCAGCTACGACCAGCTTGCCGCTACCAGGAAAACCTAGACCCGTGAGCGGACCAGCTGCGAAGATCAGTGGGCACTGTGGAGAAAGAGCGTTCATGCCGGGATTCGCCTCGTTCCATAAAATCTTGGCCGCCAAACCTCTACCGCCCAAGAACGCCAACGCCGTGACCGCATCATACGCCTGAACTTCTGTTTTTGCCCTAGACAAGTCAAGCCTCAGTATTCTGCCATTCCACCCCTTCAAAATTAACCCTCCAAATCACTTGTCCACTATACACGAGACATGGCTTTTAGATTTGTCATCAACGTCTATCGCGGAAAGTTCAATCTTTTCCGCTACAACGGTTAGAAAGAGACGGTAGAAATCGCTACCGGCTACGTCTTCTTATAATAGCTGCAAAAGGTTCTCTTCTCAAAACATCTTGTGTTGCAATCTACTCCGAGCAAGCACCGCCGGGACGGCGGTCGCTTCGCGCATTCAGAAGAATCGCAAAATCGGGCCTGATTCATTCTTCCTAGGCAACCAAAACAAACTTTAGTGTAAAGTCTTTCCATCTCAGGCTCTCTAAAGCCTTCGGGTTCCCAAGTGGTGCTCGTTCTTTCACCTCCAATAATTGATTGTGAAAGACAACCTTAAGTCGATATCGCTCAACCGGATAAGTCAAGGCTGCGGGCGGAAAAGTGACAGTGACGGTCCGTGCTAGGAAGCTTTCATATTACGCATGGATGTCGGAGGTGAGAGGCGCAACTTCCTTCATGGCAAATTTCGAGCGAGTTGCTGCTATTGACGCACAGACCCGTACAAGAAAGAGTTGACTCAGCAAGACGACAGTCATGGAACCTTGTTCGCTGCTAGATATTGAGTTTGAGAGTTTCCTTCAATCCCTTGTACCGGTTTCGAACAGTAACCTCAGTAACATTTGCTACTTCAGCGATTTCTTTTTGAGTTTTCTTCTCGCCTTCGAGTACGCAAGCGACATACAGAGCCGCTGCGGCCAGCCCCATTGGATCCTTTCCTGCTACTATGCCCTTCTTCCGCACCTCCTTGAGGATCTTGATCCCCCTTCTCTGCGTCTGCATTGTTATGCCTACCTTCGTCGCGATCTTGGAAACGCATCTGATAGGGTCCTCAACCGGCATCCGCATGTCAAGTTCACGCAAAAGCAGCCTGTAACACCTTGCCACGTCCTTCTTCCTGATTCTGCTGGCGGCTGCTACTTCTTTCAATGTTCGAGGCGTCTCAGAAGATCTGCAAGCTGCGTACAAAGCGGCAGCCGCTATCGCGACAATCGATCTTCCTCGCACAAGCCCGCTATCAAGTGCTTTCCGGTAAATTATCGCAGCTCTCTCCTTGACAGGTGCAGGAATATGTAGTCTATCGGTAAGTCGATCCAGCTCCGCCATAGCTTGAGCCAGGTTTCTGTCTACTGAGGAGTGAACTCTCGTTCTAATCTGCCACTTTCTAAGCCTCAGCATCTCAAGCCTTGTAGCAAGAGGAAGCTGTCTCCCGTAAGCATCTCGATTCACACGATCTATAACTGTCGAAAGTCCTTTGTCATGAATTGAATATGAAATCGGAATCCCTACGCGGCCTCTTTCTTCCTTCTCTTCCTTTGTGAACGCTCTCCATTCAGGTCCGCGATCCATCGCGTGTTCGCTCAAAACGAGACCGCAATCTTGGCATATGACCTCGCCTAGATCGTAATCCTCAACAAGGTTGTCACTGCCACACTCAGGGCAGTTTGTAACCCTCTCCGATCTCTTTCCCGCTGACGCCATTTTCTCATCCTTCCATTCGATGGATCAATCTAAGCCATCATCAAACGACAAATATCCGAAACCCAAAATAATCGGAATCCGTTCGTCTGGCCCAGAGCCAGAACAACCTGTCTTCCCTCATATTTAAGCCTTTCGGTCGCTCTTATAGCGCAAAAGACTGTTCGCAATCAATCCTTTCGACTTTATCGATTCAATGAGCAAACCCAGGCATGGTAAACTCTTAAAGCTCCTCAATATCATCAGTTAATGGGTTTGGAGCGAATCGAAGCCAAACCAAGTAGCCCGGTCGTCTAGCGGTCAAAGTGGGCTTGAGACACGATCAAGGATAGCGGGCTCTGGATCCACCTTCGAAAGGAGAAGATACCCGCCGACGGGAGTTCGAACGATTCTTCCGAAAATCTCCCCCGGGCTACCACAATGACTTGAGCCTAACGTTTTCTGATCGTCACAATTCCTAACGTCGAATCGACAATGACGTAGTCGCCATTCCTAATAGTCTTGATTGGATCCCTTTCCAACCTGTCAACCAAAGGTATACCGGCAAGTACACATCCAGCTGCTATTATTGGCTCTGTCTCCGTATTTATGATAGCGGCCGGGGCTACTCTGTTCTTCGCCATAGAATAGATAGTGTAGGACCCAACAGTGCTCCCTCTCCCCATTGGAAACACGAAGATCTTCCCTCTCAACGACTTGCCCTCAAGCTCGTGATTCTTTTCGACCACCCTTCCGGTCGCTGGATCAACGCCGCCAAGAAAGGATACTGGCTGGCTTGTGACGAGCGCCTTTGCCATAGCTCTCCCAGCGACTACGAATCGTCCTTTTATTCTAACTTCTCCCGATCGCAAATCCTACACACTCTTCAAGCGGCGCTAACGCTGCTTGGACTTTGGATAGGGAAGGCAGATAATGTGTCGCCTTGCAGGAATTCGTCAGAATCTGGTGAACGCCAATCTTCTCAAGTGGGGAGACCACCATACAAGTGTCTCTAACAACTACACCTCCAGCATCCTCAATCGCGGATATGTATCCAAGCTTTTCAGCTTGCTCGCATGTCTTCCTAGCGGTGAAGCACCAAAGCTTTTCCTTTAACCGTCTTCCACGCACAATTTTGGCCACCGTGCCAAGCTCTTCCAGGCTGCAATGCGGGCAACCAAGACAGACATGCCTCGGGTTTTCGGCGGATGTCAGCTCCTCTTTTGCTGACTGCAACTCGGATTTACCTATCGAAATTCTCTCGAGGAAATGAAGGTGGCGTTCTTTGATGAGGCGACTCTCAGCCGTTACGCCATGGATGTGATAGAGCGCAATGGCCCCCGAGGTTGCCATGCTCGCGCCCAGAGTTTTCAAGTGGTCGAAGTTTCTTCCCATACTGGTTGCTCTGATGAAAGGCACGCAATGACCAAGTCTCCTCCCAAGAGCATATCCAAGCAAACTGAAGTCAAGGTCAGTGCGAAGTTCGCTCTGAACTTGAACTATGTGCGACGGTTTTCTATTCTCATCAAGGTGAAGCCCATAAAGTGGAGTTCTGCCCGCTATAGAACTTGCGAGAGCAGTTGGACCTCCTTCTCTATTGGTTCTTGCCCCTAACACGGAATTTGCGAAAGATATCGCTGATGACTCAGCCCATGCGACACTCTCGCCAAACCTAGGTCTGTTACCTACGAAATAGGGAATACAGGTGCACGTAATATTCATTCTCATCCTCTTGAACGCCGAAATGATTCTCAGCTGCCTACGGGCGAAATCGCTGGGCACCTTCATTCGGCGCCATTCTGTCAAGTCCATTCCGGCAGGGTTTAGAGTTGTCTTTACCGCTGCTTTAGCGCCTTTCCTGCACAAGTCTTCGAGGAATTCTAGGCCCGTCTCACCGATCGTCTTGTACGATACTCCGGATACCTGCACGCTTTTCACCTTGATCATTCTTTCCGCGTCGAAGATATCGCCGACTGCAACAAGCAATTTCATCGCCAAGGCTTTGGCCTCGCCGTATTCTCCTTGTAGCATTCTTTCCTCTTGTCTTGTAAGGAACAAGCTTGCTCAGCCACGATCGTTACGTCTAGGCGCCAGGTATAACAGCTTTAAAGAACTTCTCTTTCGGTTTTAGAAGGCTTCGTGTAGCGTCTATACCGACCTTCGTCGTCAGTGCAAGTTCTTGATTCGAAGATGGGTCGAGTGTGGAACCTCTAGCGTTAGGTATCACAATCAAGTCCTTGTCACCTTGAAATCTCGTCGCGATTGCCCACTCAACTTCCTGCGGCTTATTTATGTCTATATCGCTGTCCACTACAACTGCGTGTTTTAGTGAAGGGTGTGAAGCAAAGGCAGCCAACAAAGCGTTCTTGCCGTCACCTTCGGTTTGCTTCTCCATCGAGATAATGGCGTGAAGCCAACAGCATCCGCCCAGCGTAAGCCTTACCCCTTTGACACTTGGAACGACCGCTCTGACCCCTTCAAGGATCTTTGACTCGAACGGAAGACCCATCAATAGCTGATGCTCAGTTCCGCCGGGCAAGAGTGCCTGGTAGAGGTAGTCTCTCCGGTGCATAATGCGAACAACCTCGACAAGAGGCTGTTTCCTGACGATATCGTAGGTGCCGGTTATATCTACAAGAGGTCCTTCAGAGACTTGTCTTTCCAAGAGTATTTTGCCTTCAAGGACGAGTTCAGCATCGCTAGGGACGCAAGCATCCACATGCTCACAAGTTGTCAGTTTGAGACCTTGCCGCATGAGCGCGCTCGCGAGTTTGTACTCACTCACCCCGAAAGGAAGAGGTGATGACGCGGCCAACGTAACCGCTGGGTGTACCCCTATCGCTATTCCCACGTCGAGGCTCCTACTTCCTTCCTCGCGAGCCATGTGGCACAAGCGGTATAGATGCCGTGGAACAATCCTGATAGACAGATGATCCCGGTCAACTAACATCATCCTGTGAATGGAAACGTTCTCGACCTTATCGTCAAGGCTCTTTGCTGACACTATTCCTGAGGTTATGTACGCGCCTCCGTCTTTTTCATAATGTTTAAGGATAGGTATTCGATCCAGTCTCGGCCTTCTTTGAACTTCCTTCACAAGTCCATCATCAGAAATTGTGGGGCTCGACAGGTTTCTCATCGAGCCTATCAGAAGATCTGAAATCTCATTCTCTTTAACTCCCAGAGCCATCGAGATCCTCTTCCTTGACCCACAAATCCCTGAGACTAGCCTGTTGCGATAGCCCCGAACATTCTCAAACAAGAGTGCAGGGCCGGTATCATGCCTCTTCATCAGGAAGGCCGCTTCGTACCTCGTCGAGACGGGATCCTTTACCTCAAGAAGTTCGTCGTTCATTCTCAGTTCTTTGAGAAACGATCTAAGATCGCTCATAGCGTTCACCTAAGCCTCCATAGATTTCTCATTTGTCGCTTAATCCCTTCCAGGGTTCATATAGTTCTTCTTGAAGCCCTATATGCATCGCAATTTTTTCGACAATGAAGTTTACAAGGTCTTCAATGCTCTTAGGCCCATGATAGAACCCGGGACAGGCAGGAATCATTATGACGCCTAATTTCGATAGCCAAAGCATGTTCCTCAAGTGGACCGCGTTCACAGGAGTTTCCCGGGGCACCAGTATTACCTTTCTCCTTTCCTTTAGTGCCACATCTACTACGCGAAGCAGAAGGTTGTTGGAATATCCTTGAGCGATAGCTGCCAATGAACCCATGGAACAGGGGACAACAACCACCGCTTCAAACCTTTGTGATCCGCTAGAGATAGGTGCAGCGAGGTCGTCGATCTCGTAATGCTCACTTGCAAGTTTAAACAGATCACCCCTGCTCAAGCCCAACTCATGTGTTATGATTTTCTCCGCCGGTCTGGATATAATCAGGCAAGTCTCTACATTCTTCTTCGAAAGGAGTTTCAAAAGATTCAAGGCATAGACGGCGCCGCTCGCTCCAGTTATACCAACAATAACTTTCATTTCTCTCACTTGCGAGAACCATTTCTCCCTTAACTCTTCGCAATCTCCGTGAATGATTTGTTCGTTCTTCGAATAAAGAATTACCGAAAAGCCGATGAAGGCCGGTTTAGACTCAGTCGGATCTTTGTCTTGGAACAAGAACGGAGCTATTGGCCCCGTTTTAGCTCTGCCCCCTGCGTTCAGACAAAATAACCATCCAATAAATTGAAGAAACCGCACACCCTGGTCATCCACTACAAGACATTTTCCTTTTGATTCCGGCAACTCGCTCGCGACCGCTTGGGATAAGGCTAGGACGGAAAACATCCAGTCCATTTCCCTGCAAATTCTTCGCTCGCAATTGCCTTTCTCAAAATCTTCGAAGACCTAGAAGTTTCTCTAGAGAAGCGTTAAGTATGAAAGAACATACCTCATCTGGAACATCACGAACGCATAGTGAGCGAAGCGAAGTCGAATGAACCAAACAAACTCAGCAGCCTCGCATTGCAATACGTCAGTTTCGACGAAGAGATGCAAGAAATTTCAAGTGGTTGCGGTTGGAGGAACTTTCGATCTAGTTCATAAGGGTCACAGGAAGCTCTTAGACACCGCTTTCGAAATTGGAAAGACGGTAATGATTGGTGTTACTAGTGATCAATTCGTCAAGAAACTTCACAAACCCCACAAGGTTGACAGTTATGAGATACGGGAGAAGGAGTTGAAGAAGCTCCTTAGACGAAGGAATCAGCTAGGTAGAAGTATTATTGTCAGGCTAGAAGACCCTTACGGCCCGACAACCAAAGAGAACAACATTGACGCGTTAGTCGTCAGCCAAAGGACCAAGCCGACTGCACAACTTATCAATCGTTTGAGACGCCGAAAGGGCCTAGAACCGCTTCATATCGTTCCCATCACTTTGGTGCACGCTGAGGATTCTCGACCGATATCGACCACAAGAATCCGTAGAGGCCGAATAGACAGAGAAGGACGCATACTCTTTTAGCTAGGTTGAAACTACACTGTTGATGAGCGTGAGCCTCCCTCCAATTTTTTGGAAGATTCGGCAAGCCTCCAATTTATGGTACCCTGCTCCGTCGGAGTTAGGTCAGGGGCGCTGGACCTTGCAAATCCTTCTGGCTGTGTGTCCATATTAAATCAAACGGCCGGGATAAATTCGAAATGCCTGAGACTTGGTTGTGTTTCACAGAAGATAGATCTAGCTATAGAATTGACGAGGCTGGCTTATTCTGCAACGTTTCAGAATTCAGCGGTCACGAGTGTAATCCGGTGCGACATCAGGATGATTTGACGCACAGGGACCCGAATTCTGATACCTTATAGAATAAGCTTTAAAGACTCAAAAAATAATTAACACTGAAACGTTTCAGAATGGGGATCCCACCGATGCGACGAGCAAAAATTGGGAGAATACCAGCCGAAGATTACTATGACGAACGACAGAGACGCTGGGTCTGGCTCTTCCCTAGAATCGATAGGAAGATGAGCGCAGATCAGATTGTTGACCTCGATACCTTTTGCCAAATAATCTTTTCTCACAGTGTCAAGAGACGGGGAGTTGCCAAAGCAATCATTGAAGCGTTTGTTGAGAACAAGAAACCCATGTACTTGAGAGAACTCCAATATAAAGTTCTAGAGAGAATAAAGGTCAGCAGTCAGACGTTAAGCGATACTTACAAGGCTATGCTCAAGAGCGGAATGCTCGAGAAGAGATACCGCAACGACCCAACTAACATTAGCAGGCAGTTCAGTAATCGACTGAGAGATTTGGCTCAGTACTGGGATAATTATTTGGTTGCAAAGAAACTCATTTCAAGCCAGTAGACACTAAACGATGTAGCAAAATTGCGGCATTCACCTAGCCCCTTCATCCTGTATTTGACCTATCATTGACATGAGCTGATTGTTCTAAAGCCTTCAAGACATTTGACTACGCCCAAAGAGAGAAATGAGGTTGAAAGGACATCCCCAGTAGGCGTCGCTCAGATTCCCATCGGTTTGCCTTCAAGTTTTCGCTTTTCGATTTCTTGAAACGTCTCCAATATTTCCAATTTTTCGAATGCTAGCGATTTTCATCAAGTTGCATATCGTGTATCCGGTCTAGCTTGGGCGGGTCCTGGTGGGGTTGGTAAGGGAGGAAGAGGTGGAGGTACACCGATGGTGCGCGATAGAATTATCGACTCGGCCATCGCGGCGTTGGAGATTGTCTGAACGATGACAATCGGAGGCGGCTTCTGTTGCTTATGTTCATCTAGCACTTTGCTGACTTCGTCCTTTTCCCCTGAGATCTGAGCTCTCCCCTTTAGGTTAATCTGAGCGATCGAAGGAGTAAACCCTATTGCAAATACGAATGGCGCTTCTATCATTGAGTCAGATCTCCTCTCAAGCTCAAGTATGTTGATGTTCACTGCTATCTGAATTTGGGCTGGTAGCGGTCTGTCGACCTCCCATAGCCGCTCCGCGGACACTTGAGTCATGAAGACATTGACACGCAACAAGTTTCTATACCTTCGTCCATCTTAGAGAGGTCTTGAGTTTTAAGGGTTGTCTTGCAGGCTGTTCCTCGATGTCTTCGAGGCTCAAGAGTGCTAAAATCTCTATACAGCACTCCTTTTCATACGGCTCCATTTCGTACAGTTTTCTATGCATCGGGGTGCCCCTCTTCAATTCCTGTCTGATCTCGAAGAGACTGCACTCGTCTAGGCGACAACCTCTGGATAACTAGGCGCCTGCCGACGATCTTCACGAGAAGTAGGTCGCCCTCTCTAAATGGAAAGACTGAGTCGTCGGTCAACTTCGTTGAGAGATATATCCTAGGGGACCTGTACGACGCTCCCTGCTTCCTTGCAGGCTTCCTTGTCACAGTGAACTTTGTCACTATTTGGTTCACCATTTACCTTACCACATGACGCCCCTATTTCCTTCGTAAAAGGGGATAAAATAGTTATGATAAATGGAGCAGCAATTGGTAATCGTCGCCGACCTGGATTTTGACAACTCCATGCCATGAGGCTTAGACAGCCAAGATGTCGGTCGTTAAAGAAGATTCTTCACACCATCTCCGCGAGGAAGCTTTTGCAACATTTCGAATATGAGCGATTGTTACTGTTTTTTGGACGGCAACAGTATGGTTCGAGCAATATCGGGTGTTCGGTACTTGCTTTGCTGCTTGAACCTGATAGATAGGTTTTCATATAGGCACGGTCGCATACTCTTGCCAATGTTGGGAGGATGTGCGATCTGCTAAATGAAATCAGATGGCACGGAAGAGCAGGACAAGGGGTGATAACAGTCAGTCGACTCTTGGCTTATGCAGCTCTGATGGAAGGCAAGCATGTTCAGGCTTTTCCTGAGTTCGGGCCCGAAAGGATCGGCGCGCCAATCCGAGGGTTCACTAGGATTAGCGACAAGCCTATTGAGATTCACAGCCAAGTATACACCCCTGATATTGTCGTAGTTCTTGACTCAACGATCATGAAGACGGTTAATGTGACAGATGGACTGACTAATGGAGGTAAGATTATTATCAACTCAAGGAAGGAACCGATAGAGATGAAGAAGGAACTTGGCCTCAGGAACGCCGGTGTCTATACGGTTGACGGCACTAGAATAGCTCTCGATATCCTCGGGAGACCTGTAGCGAATACAGCCATGCTAGGAGCGCTACTGAAAGTTTCACCATTAACTTCACTGGATGCTTTGATCAGGGCAATGCTAGAACGTTTTCCAGGCCCTTTGGGTGCGAAGAACGAGAAGGTGATGAAGATCGCATACGAGGAGGTAAAGGGATAATTTTGGAGAGACAAAAACCTGGGTGGAAATCCATCCCAATTGGGGCAAACCTGCTGGAACCGGGCTCGTCGACCAAATACAAGACCGGTGATTGGCGAACCTTCAAACCTGTAATTGATGAGAAAAAATGCACGAGATGCTTAATCTGTTGGATCGATTGCCCCGAGCCTTGTATCTTGAGGACCGAGAGAGGCGTGGAGATTGATTATGCCTATTGCAAGGGCTGCGGGATATGCGCAGTAGAATGTCCGGTAAAGGCGATTGCAATGGTGGAGGAGTAGAATGGCAAAGATTGTTGGGTTGAATGGTGACGAAGTAGTTGCATATGCAGCGAAACAGAGCAGAGTAGATGTTGTGGCAGCATACCCTATCACACCACAGACGATAATAGTTGAGCTCTTCGCAAGGTACGTAGCGGACGGAGAGGTTCACGGCGAGTACGTTTGTGTGGAATCGGAGCACTCAGCAATGTCCGCGTGCGTAGGGGCAAGTCTTGCTGGAGCTAGGGTTTTCACCGCCACAGCGAGTCAAGGCCTCGCCTTGATGCATGAAATGCTTTACATCGCGTCAGGTCTTCGTTGCCCGATAGTCATGGCGGTGGCGAATAGAGCGCTATCCGCGCCGATAAATATTCACGGTGATCACTCGGACATGATGGGATCTAGAGACTGCGGTTGGATCCAGATCTATGCAGAAAACGCACAAGAGGCTTATGATTGGACGATACAGGCGTTCAAGATAGCAGAAGCGCCTGAACTTCTGCTTCCGGCTAGTGTCAATTTGGACGGATTCACCATCAGCCATTCGATGGAAGGCGTCCGCGTATTAGAGGACGAAGATGTTGCCGGATTCTTGCCGCCTAGAAAAGTGGAGGTCACTCTGAACCCAGACAAACCGATCACTGTCGGAGCACTCGTTCTGCCAGACTACTACTTCGAATTCAAAGCTCAGCAAGAAGACGCAATGAAGAAAGTTCCACAAATGATAACGCGTGTAGCGGAATCCTACGCAAACCTTTCTGGGAGAAGGTACGGTATATTGAACACTTATGGAATGGAGGACGCCGAAGCAGCGATACTTTGCTTAGGCAGTACCGCCGGAACAGCAAGAACGGTCGCAAAAGAACTCCGCGAAAAGGGTCTGAAAGTGGGGATTGTGAAACTCTGGCTATACCGACCGTTTCCTGTTGAAGAGATCGTTTCAGCGATTAGAGGAGTTAAAGCATTAGCGGTGCTGGATCGGGCTTTGAGTTTCGGAGCTCCATATAGCGCTCTAGCTGCTGATACTATCGCCGCACTCTACCAGTCCAATACTGACATCAAACTCTTGAATGTGGTTTACGGACTTGGAGGTAGAGATGCCACTCCAAGTGATATGAAGTCCATCTTCGAAGAGGTCAATGAGATCGCGAGGACACAAAAGGTGATCACACCGGTGAGATTCGTTGGGGTGAGAGAATAATGGTAACATTAAAAGATCTTTCAACAGAAGAACCCCGAGCTCCAGGGCACCGTCTCTGCGCTGGCTGCGGCCCAGCAATAGTCTCGAGAATGGCTATGAAAGCATTGAGGGGCCCTACCGTAATAACAAATGCAACTGGATGCCTTGAAGTAGCGACTACTATTTACCCATTCACCTCGTGGCGAATCCCTTGGGTACACATAGCCTTTGAGAACGCTGCCGCGGTAGCTAGCGGAATAGAAGCGGCCTACAAAGCGATGGCGAGAAGGGGTTCATGGGACAAGAAGGTTGATGTTATAGCTTTCGGCGGAGACGGCGGAACCTTTGACATAGGAATCCAAGCGCTTTCTGGAGCGCTCGAAAGGAGGCATGACTTCGTATACATCTGTTACGATAATGAAGCATATATGAATACTGGCATTCAAAGATCAGGAGCGACTCCAAGAGGCGCATCAACCACAACAAGCCCCGCAGGAAGGAAGATTCCTGGAAAAGTTGAATGGAAGAAGAACTTGGCAGCTATCTGCGCCGCCCATGAAGTCGACTATGTGGCAACAGCTTCCCCCGCATTCATGGTAGACTATATATCGAAGGTTCGAAAAGCGATAGAGGTGGACGGCCCAGCGGTTATCCATGTAATTTCGCCGTGCCCACTCGGCTGGCGTTCAGACCCAGCGAATACAATAAGGATCGCTAGACTAGCGGTGCAAACTGCGTACTTCCCAATATACGAAATCGAAAAAGGGAAATACAGACTGAATGTGAAAGTGCCGAAACCATTACCGGTTGAAGAGTTCCTCAAGACGCAAGGAAGATTCTCCCATCTCTTCCAGCCTGAGTTCCGAGCTGAGATCGACGCTATTCAGCAGCATGTGAATGAAGAATGGCGCAGTCTACTTCAACTATGCGGAGAAGCAAAAGCCTAACTTAATGAGCGTTTTCAGAAAGTTCGCTCTTGAGGAACCTAGATGACAGCAAAGAGAATAGTGGCAGTATTCTTAACCTGCATAATTCTATTTCTTATAGTCTATCCCTCAATCGGCTCGGGAACAATACTACTAAAGATCAGAAATACGCCTGTTAAAACCGAACAGACAGTGGAACGGATCTACGTCACCTACAAACTTGTCATGGCACACCCATCAAACGTGGGAAACGATTCGGGATGGAGAGTGGTTGTGAATGAGACAAGAAGACTCGAGTTGGTAGCACTGACCAATACAACTGAACTATTGCTCCAATCTCGCTTGACCGTTGGAAAATACAACATGATAAAGATTCAGATCACCAACGCGTCCGCAGTAGTCAATGGCACCGAAGTCAAGTTAGAAGTGCCTCCAAAAGATGTAATGATCACTGTTGAATTCACGTTGAGAACAGACAGAGAAACAACTATTCTTTTGGACTTTCAAAGTAACTATCAAGAAATCCTAACTCTGAAGCGCCTATTGCCGGTTGTTAACGCAACTGTCGCTGGGTAGACTAATCTTTGGAATTAACACCTGAAAATGGGAATTCCATTTGAGAAATCCTACCGACCGAAACACAGAAAAACGATGGCGGTGAAAAATCCTAGGCGGGGACCAAATTTCATGTGCATAATCGGCAAAAGCAGACTTGTTAAGTTAATTCAAAATTACAGGTGCATACATCCGTTCGACTACGAACTGTTGGATGGAGATGGATACGTGCTGACGGTTAGAGAGGAGACTACGCTTCACTACCTTGAACATAAGAACCTGGTATCCTACGAGATAGTCTTCACTCCTCCTAACATGGTAGCGCACTTAACTGCGAAGAGTAGATACGGTCGGATGGGCCTTTCGTTTCTTAACGCCGCAAAAGTCCACAGTGGATTCATCGGCAGGCTAGCTCTGGAACTCGTCAACCTCAGCAATGACAGACAACCTATTACGATCAAGAGAGGTGATCCGCTAATGCACATAGAATTCATGACTAGGGAAGGAAAACCTTCTCCCTATGCGGGGTCTTTCATGTTCCAGTACATGAATTCAGAGGAAAAAGCACTTTACATAGGTCTCCTAACTAGACATTTTAAAGGTCTCTTCGACAAGAGCCGTCTCGAAACGATGGCAAGGCAAGGCATTGAAATCTCCTAAACTCGTTGAACCCGAACTTGGTCGTTCGCGGCTAGTTCTCAAATGGCTCTTCTCTTCGCTCGCAACCGAGTCCTAGAAAACGCTATTTGCTCTTGCGACATCGGATGTGTGCGAACATCGCAATCACAAACAAGGTGACAACGATGCCGATCATAGCAACTTCATTGAAGCCTTGGCTTAGATCCAATGTTATCGTGTCACCTTTGACTGTGGCGTGGCCTCTCGCTGTTATCGTTGCTTTTGGATCTACCTCAGCATGGACATGCTTCGTCGCATTGTCTTCTTTGAGCTTGACTAAGAGATCTAGCGTCGGTTGAGCGCTGAACTGCCACGTAGTTGATTGGCTGCTGAAATTGTAAGTCTTACTCCACTTGTCCAACGGTGGTTCAAAGCCAGTGAACTCAAATAGGGTTGCGTTTCCCGCTTCATTTTTAGCCATAGGTAAGGTCATAGGCATCGTTCCGCGTTTGTAGAATATTGTTTCCGTTCTGTTCCCATATTTCTCCACAAGAGGTAGAATATAGCTCTGTCCGACGAGGTTTAGGCTAATATTGCCAACTCGAATGTCCTGCCTTATCACGAAGGACTTCCATGTGCAGTTAACATCGAGAACATCCCCCTTCGTAGATTGCACGCCCACTAGCTCAAGCCGAACTGACACGTTCATCCAAGTGCTGTTCACTGTCACACTCATCGAAAACCCTCTGACCGAAGCTTGCGGACACTTGGCTCTCATAGCGCTCTCGAATTTGCTTGAGGCGTCCGTCAAGTTTTCACCTGACAGACTAAATTTTGACTGAGGGAAAACGGTCATGTTCTGGTAGATCGAGGATTCGATCTTTACCATCACGCTGTCCGTTTGAATCTGAACAGAAACTTCACTTGCTTGCGCAGGAAGGGTTTCGTAAAGGAATATTATGAGCAAAACGAGAGCTGGCGCAAAGATCCTGCTCAACGTGCAAACGCCGACCTTAGCTCATACAGTTCTTTGAAGCTAATTCCAGTATTGCTCAAAATCAGAAGCCGAGCCATCTATATAATAGTAGTGATTTGCTTTTCCTTATCGAACTCTCGCGCCTAGCGGCACTTCTTCCGGAACCGTGAGCCAAACAGGCTTTCCGCCCACATCGGCTGCCAAGAGCATACCTCTTGATTCTATCCCCGCTATCACCTTTGGTTCTAGGTTAACCAGAACGACTACAAGTTTGTCTATAAAATATTCAGGGGGGTAAAATTCGGCGCCTCCCGCCACGGTTTGGATAGTCTGACCTCCTATATCGACGTAAACCTTGAGAAGCTTCTTCAACTGCGGTATCTTCTCAGCCTTCACGATCTTACCTATTCGTATGTCTAACTTTTGAAAATCCTTCATCGTTAACGCCATCGCCATCTCACCCAGTGAAGCTATGTGTTACTCTCTGTCGGCTTCAAAAAGTTTTGCCTAAACATTGACAGTTGTTTTAAGCTCTAGAATTCATTTATATGCGTTCATCATAGTCTATCAGAATTGAGCTTGGGCAACGATGCCAAAGAGTCTGCTAATTCTTCAGCCTGAAGGAAAACGTTTGAAGGCCACCATGGGCAACACAATTCTTGAAATTGCTCAAGAAGCTGGAGTTGACATTCAGTCAGTATGCGCAGGCAAAGGAATATGCGGAAAGTGCAGAGTCATTGTTCGCACCGGGTCGGAATTGCTGTCTCAAGCTTCAAAGGTTGAAAGAATATTCTTCTCGGATGATGAAGTGGAGAAAGGTTACAGGTTAGCATGTAGAGCAATTATCGGGAAGTCTGGAACAATCACAGTTGAGGTTCCTTCTGAGAGCAGAGCTGGTCTACAAAGACTATTGGTCTCCGGCGTCGAGACGAGAATTGAGTTTGAACCTGCTGTTCGGAAATATCTGGTTGAAGTTGAAAGACCGACACTAATGGAACCGAGGTCAGATGTGGATAGGTTGTTGAATTCGTTGTCTCGACAGGGAGAAAGACGAATAGAAAGGATCTGCCTAGACGCCTTGAGACGCGTACCTTACGCGGTCAGGAGTGGAGAGCCGAAGGTCACTATTACTGTCTGGAAGAACAAGGAAGTAATTTCTGTTGAGGCGGGAGACAAGCGGACGAAACTATATGGCTTCGCTGTTGATGTCGGCACCACAAAGTTGGCAGGATATCTTGTGGACTTAGACTTGGGGACGATCGTTGCGGCAGCGTCCTCAACGAACCCTCAAATACCTTACGGGGAAGATGTAATTTCACGAATCTCTTTTGTCATGAAAGATCCAAAAGGGTTGAGCCAACTACAGACTTTGATCATCAAGGAAATTAACAAGCTTATACTTGAAACGTGTAAACGTGCCCACGTTACACACGATCAAGTGTACGAAGTCACAGTCGTCGGCAACACCGCAATGCATCATATCTTCTTCGGCATATATCCGGGATACGTTGCTCTTGCACCATACCCGACCGTTCTGCGCAATTCAATTGACGTAAAAGCAAAGGACCTCGGAATAGACATCAACCCGTGCGGCAACATTCACGGACTGCCGGTGATAGCTGGATTCGTTGGAGCTGACGCGGTGGCGGACATTCTCGCGACCCAAGTGTACGCCTCGGAAGATATTGCAATGATGATAGATATTGGAACCAACACAGAGATTGTTGTTGGTGACAAGAACAAGCTAACTGCCTGCTCTTGTGCTTCAGGCCCCGCCTTTGAAGGCGCTCACATTAAGAACGGTATGAGAGCGGCAACAGGAGCTATAGAACGAGTCTACATGGACCCCGATACGTTCAAGATTGGATATGAAACCGTGGACAATGCGAAACCTTCAGGAGTCTGCGGTTCCGGTGTCGTTGACGCAATTGCCGAGATGTTGAAGAGACGGGTAATTGATTCCTCAGGTAAGATCAAGACCGAGCTGGGCTTGCCGAACATAAGGGTGAAGAATAGAATACCGGAACTTGTCCTTGCTGATGCGAGTGAAACAGCAAGTGGCCACGAGATAGTGATAACTCAAGAAGACATAAGACAGATACAACTTGCAAAGGCTGCCATTTACTCTGGAATTTCAGTTTTGATGAGGCAACTCAAGATTGCAGCTGGAGATATCTCAAAGATATTTATCGCTGGCGCATTCGGCACATATGTGGATCCTCAAAGCGCACGACTGATAGGGATGTATCCGGATATCCCATTGAGCCAAGTTCAATTCGTAGGCAATGCTGCTGGCTCGGGTGCAAGAATGGCTCTTATGTCAGTTGACATAAGAAGAAAAGCAGAAGAGATTTTGGAGAAAGTTCATTATGTAGAACTAGGTGCGGATTCAAACTTCCAAAACGAGTTTCTTAACGCAACTTACCTTCCGCACAAGAATCTCGAATTGTTCCCGAGTGTAAGAAGGCTATTGCAGAATTGATAATGTCGACACGTTCCTTAGGAGCAAAATCCGCGGATATCACCTGAAAATCTTTGACAAAGGATTGTTGCTAACTTTGGGCTCAATCCCATATCTCCTGCCATAATGGGTATTCAGCGCGTGGGTCATAGCGCAAGCTGGGAACAAAGTTCGCGCCCTCTGCCCTACGTCAGCGCTGCAGCCCTCGCAATACAAACATCACAGGCATATGGTCCTAAGCCTTTCCTGACGTTCTCCCAAGTTGTGATGACGTTCGATGGTCCTCATCCGGCAGGGGACATTCGTAACGCCAGCGAGAAAGTCGATTAATTGATCAGGGCCTCGCAGGTTGAACCGAATATATCCACAATGTTGGGGTTACCCGTCAGGCGAGACATCTCTTCCTGCTTTCTTGTGAGACTTTCAGCAGCACGTTATCGAAACTGCCCTTCATACGGTCGCTCACGATCCTATGGCCTCCATAAAAGTTGATCCCTATAAGGATAGTCGGGCACTCACCCAGTCCTCCGCAAATCCTAGCCCCGGCGATATCGAGAATTCTCTGTTCCTTTTTTGTTCATCACGGTTCTCCCTCTCCGAAGGCATCGACTCTATGTGGCGAACCACCTATTGACGCATCTCATCTCTTTAGACGTGAGAACTTTGAGCTTGAATTGATATATCGGGTTTTCTCCGAAAACGATTGAAATAGGCTGCTCTAGGTGCTAACGCTTAAGATATAGTTCTTTCACATTGATAGTCTTCAAACCTAAGGCAGTGGTTACTAATGAAGAAGGTCATTATCTCAGAAAAGGCGCCTAGACCTGTTGGCCCATACTCCCAAGCAATAAAAGTTGGAAATCTAGTATTTGTCGCGGGTCAAGGACCGGTTGATCCCAAGACCGGAAAGATCGTAGGCGGAGGCATTCGGGAGCAGACGAGACAGACGTTTAAGAACATTGAAGCAATTTTGAATGCGGCTGGGTTGACGCTTGAACACGTTGTTAAAGTGAGCGTTTTCCTCAAGAATATCGGCGACTTCAGTAGAATGAACAAGGTTTACGGCACATTGTTTGAACGAGAGCCGCCTGCCAGGACGACAGTGCAAGCGAATCTACCTTTGGAAGGAATGTTAATAGAGGTAGATGTCGTCGCTGCGTTATAATACGGAGAACACTTCCAAACTTCGAGTTGACCTACTTAGCAGGATATTGTGGACGTACCCATTAGTAGCTATAGGGGAGAGTGCCATAGCTTATCAGCGCTCAACATTTTTCTCAGAATTAATATTGTCAATATTTCTTGGCGGATGTTCCCCGAGAACTATTCCGAAACTCTCTTTGTAGACGCTTGACGACTATGTTTCTTGCCTATGCTCAGCTCTCTTTTCCACGTATTTCGAAATCCGAATGGTCATCTCGAAAAGCACAACGAACGGCATAAAGAGAAGCATGTCTGTAATTGGGGTGGGATCTGCTGTTAAGACTATGGCAAGAGCAGTTAGCAAAACTGGTTGAGCCTCATTAGAGAGAATCGATGTTAAATGCTGAGGCTCACGCCGGCTCGCGTAAGGAACGCTTTCAGCTCGGTTTTATAGGGCATAGCTGTTATCGCACCTCGTTTTGTAACCACCAACGCACCGACTGCATTAGCGACCGTAACGGACTTCTCCAAGTCCCATCCTTCGCATATTCCGATCAAGAAGCCAGCATTCCATCCGTCGCCGGCACCAGTCGTGTCGACAGGCTTGACGCTGAATGCAGGCTTCTTAGTCACCTTGCCATCAGTGGTCTTCACAAACGACCCTTGCGCGCCAAGCTTTATTCCAACCGTCCTTGGACCGAGCCGCAGAGCCTTCGATGCCGCCTTACTAGGCTCCGCCGTTCCCAGAACAAATTGAGCTTCTTCCTTCGAGAAAGTAGCGATATCCGAAAGCTCCAAGGCTTTCCGATACGTTCTTCTGAGGGTCTCCTCGTTGTTCCAGACATCTGACCGAAGCGTTGGATCGAAAGAAACAGCTACATCTGATTCTCGGGCGATTCTGATCGCGTGAAAAATTGCTCTCCGAGAGGGCTGTTGTGAAAGAGCAAAACCCGAAACATGGAGGACCTCAGCTCTCGATATGTAGTTCGGATCTATATCCTCACGTTCAAGTGAGCTATCCGCTGTCTCTCCGGTCCAAGGTTTTCGATAGAAAAGAAATGTTCGCTCACCCGTGGCGGGCTCGTTCGCCACGAATGTGATCGAGGTCCGTCTCCCTTCTTTCCGCTTGACATTTGACACATCGACTTTGTTTTCACGCAAGACTTCGATCAAGAAATCGCCGAACGGATCTTCTCCCACAGCAGTTACCACGCCCGCGCTCACGCCTAGCCTAGAGACACCAACAGCCGTATTCATTGGTGCTCCACCGAAGCATTTCTCAAACATTCTAGCTCTTGTATAGGGCACCGGTTCTGTCGAAACGAAATCAACTATTATTTCACCAATCGCAATCACACGACTCACAAATCATACCTCTAGACGCGACTATGCTTTGTAGATTAAGCGTGCTAGACAATTTTAAATTAATTAAAACATAAGTCGGATTAGTTCGCAATCACAGCTAGCCCTAAATCACTAGTGAACAACACTCAAAAGGGGTAGCCTATGAGTTTTTGGAAACTCTCGGTCGCCGATTAGATTTTCTCGTCCAAGTAAAAAGGAAAGATCGCGTGTAATTGAGCATGTTAAGGAAAGCGCCGCAATAGGCAAACGGCTTGGCGCGAAGCTGCTCAACATATGGCCCGGGTCTGACAGTATGATTTCCCATAAAGGTGAGCCATACTGGACTATCTGGGACAGGTTCGTCAACACCGTCGCCGAGTGCGTTGACCATGTCGCAAAGGAAGGCTTAAAGGTCACAGTGGAATACAAGCTCAGAGATCCAGTAAAATTCTAGATCCTGAACAATTCTGACACTTTCATAAGACTGGCTCAGTCAATTCAATCGACGAAACTCGGGGCATGCCTAGACACAGGCCACGCTATTCAATGTCGGGAGCATCTTCCATCAGTTGTTAACAAACTGAGAAAGTGGCTTTTTCACGTTTACTTTGACGATAACTACGGCGACTGGGATGACGACTTGGCTCCCAGCTACGTTCACGACTTTTCTGCCTTCTTCGAGGCATTGAAGGCAGTCAATTACACAGGATATCTTATGTTCGACCTTTTCCCGCTCGTCGACCCGTTTGGCGAAGTGCGAAGGAGTAAGGAATACGTACAAACAACATGCTCGAGAATACGTTCGCGAAAGACTTAGCTCGACCGACATCCAAAAAAGGCTCGATGGCTATTGGGGCGATGTTCTGATGACGGCTAACGGAAAATTGCTATGACAGAAGAAAAAGTCTCTAGCCGTGGTTACCTGAAATATGTTGGTATTCAACGGTATTGAGGGCCAACATTCAATTGACTAACATCTTCGCGTTTGTGTAGTGAGTCATCGAATGCACAGTGGGGCCCATATTGGGTTACTAGCTCACATATCTGAGAAAGCATGGTCAAACAGAAAAACAGAAGTTTTTGACATAGGGTTGCACCAATTCCCAAACGATGGTAAGAATTATAGCCTTATCTTATCCTACTGCAGTGTTCGATTATAAGGACCGTGATTCCCAAGATGTTAGGTTTGACGGAGATACAAAGCATAAAAGCTCAGGACTACGCCAAGCTTGGATTCGAGAAAGAGAGACTCGTTTGGATGCTAAAGAAAATGATTGAAATAAGACTTTTCGAAGAAAGGGTCGAAGAACTCTATTTGATGCGAGGCTTGATCACAGGGCCAGCTCATCTATACTTCGGAGAGGAAGCGGTTGCCGTTGGCGTCATGTCCGGCTTGGATCCTAACGACTACGTAATAAGTGGCCATAGAGGGCATGGGCACGCTTTAGCCAAGGAGATATCGGAAAAACTGATTATGGCGGAGCTCTTCGGAAAGTCCACGGGAACATGTAAAGGTCTCGGCGGATCGATGCATGTTGGTATATGTCCAGAGAAGAATAGTCTTTTCGCTTCCGCAATAGTCGGCAGTGGGATACCAATAGCCTCAGGGGTAGGGCTTGCGCTCAAATACAAGAAGAGCGATCGTGTCGTAGTGGTATTCTTTGGAGACGGAGCCACTAACACTGGAGCTTTCCATGAAGGAATAAACCTCGCGGCAATATGGAAACTTCCGGTCATATTCGTTTGCGAAAACAACAAGTACGCCATTGGAATGAAAGTTGAAAATGCCGTAGCAACGAACAGCATAGCTGTAAGAGCAACTGCTTATGGCATTCATGGAATTTTGGTTGACGGAAACGACCCTGTTGCTGTTCATAAAGCTACGAAGCAAGCAATTAACATTGCACGCTCGGGAGGAGGACCTACGCTGATAGAATGCAGAACTTACAGGCAGAAGGGGCACGGAGTCTACGATAAGGCTCCCTATAGACCTAAAGAAGAAGTTGAAGAATGGCTGAAAAAAGATCCGATAATCAATTTCGAAAAGAAGTTGACATCATCCCGAATCGTTTCTGAAGAAGAAGCGGACAGACTCAAGAGCGAAGTGCTATCGGCGATTGACGAGGCAGTAAAATTTGCTCAGGAGAGTTCAGTTCTTCCCTTTCAGGAGCTAGGGAAACTGGTTTATTCTTGAGGCTGAGGATTATGCGAGAGATAACGTATGCAGAAGCGATCCGAGAGGCACTGAGGGAAGAGATGATTAAGGATCCGAATGTTGTTCTGATAGGCGAGGATATAGCGGCGTATGGCGGAGCATTTAAGATTACTGATAATCTTCTGAGGGAATTTGGCCCGGAAAGAGTTAGAGACACGCCGATATCTGAAGCTGCTATTGTTGGAGCAGCGATCGGCGCAAGTCTGATGGGCGTCAGACCTATAGCCGAGATCATGTATATGGATTTTCTCCCGATCTGTCTGGAGCAAATCTGTAACCAAGCTGCAAAGATGCGGTTTATGAGCGGCGGTCAACTAAGAGTTTCCATAGTAATTAGGACTCAATATAGTCTAGGTAGAGCGCACGGTGCACAACACTCGCAATTTGTTCCCTCGTGGCTACTTCAAGTGGCGGGCGTAAGAGTAGTTCTCCCTTCCACACCCTACGACGCTAAAGGTCTATTGATAACAGCGATGAGAGACGGCAATCCAGTGATATACATAGAAAGCAGCCTTCTCTATAGAGTCAAAGGTCCGGTTCCAGAGAACGAATATACATTGCCTTTCGGAAAAACCGATGTAAAAAGGGAGGGAAGCCACGTAACAGTGGTCGCGATCTCTCGCATGGTCCGAGAGGCGATGGCAGCGGCTGAAATGCTTGAAGAACAAGGAATATCCGCTGAGGTCCTAGATCCAAGGACAATTCAGCCACTCGACATAGAAACGATAGTCAACTCCGTGAGGAAAACTGGGCGCCTAGCAATAGCAGAGGATGACTCAAAAACCGGAGGCGTGGGCGCAGAGATAGCTGCCAGCATTGCGGAAAGAGCGATCGACTACTTAGATGCGCCGATAGTTCGCATTGCTGCACCAGACATGCCAATTCCGTTTTCACCTTCTCTGGAACAAGAGTACATGCCGAACAAACAGAGAATTGTCGAGGCTGTAAGATCACTCCTAGAGTAGATGAGCGACATGTATGAGGTGATTGTCCCACGTTTAGATCCTGCAATGAAGACCGGAAAGATTGTGGAGTGGCTTAAGAATGAAGGCGATCAAGTGAGAAAAGGAGAAGCGCTTCTGGTTGTTGAGGGCGAGAAAACAACGTTTGAAGTTGAAGCGCCCGGTGAAGGCGTTCTAAGGAAAAAACTATTCGAATCAGGAGCTGACGTTCAAGTGCCGGCCGTCATAGGTTTTGTAGGTCGACTGGATGAACAGTTGCCGACGGTTGAGGTAGCAGTGACGGCGCCAAGCGCTCTACCACCTATCAAGAAGGTTGAAGAAGCTCCTCCAAGAATTATAGAAAGAAGAGCGGAAGGGTTTAGGGCGTCTCCACTTGCAAGAAAGCTGGCCGAAGAGCACGCAATAGATCTCGCTACCATCAAGGGAACAGGTCCTGACGGAAGAGTTCTCAAAGAGGATGTACTACTTGCAGTGGAGGAAAGAAGAGCGAGAGTACGCGCACCATCGGTAACGCTGACTGAGTGGTTCAAGGGTCCGCGAATCGCAAAATCCATACCACTATCCGGAATAAGGAGAACGGTTGCAGAGCGCCTTTCCTACAGCTTCCGTACGGCCGTGCCCGCAATTATAACGATGGATGTGGACATGGAAAATCTAATTCGTCTTCGAGAAAATATGAAAACTACGATCAATACCGATTTGTCGTTGACAGCGTTCATGGTAAAAGCTGTAGCGATAGCTTTGGAAGCTCATGCAATTCTCAACTCCGCATTGGAAAGAGACGAAATAAAGATATTCGGAGAAATCAACATCGCTCTGGCGATCAATACGCCGGAAGGACTTGTTGCCCCTGTAGTTCGTGATGCAAACAAGAAAACAGTTCAGGAGATATCAAATACGATTCATCAACTTACTGAGAAAGCAATGCAAAAGAAACTAGATCTGCAGGAGTTGTTAGGCGGCACATTTACCATCTCAAACCTAGGTCCTTACGGTGTTGAAATATTTGCTCCAATCATTAATCCGCCGCAAAGTGCGATAATGGGAATCGGTACGACAGAAAAGAGGCTGATCATTTTAAACGAGAACGTTGTGATGAAGCATATAGCGGCGCTTTCCTTGGTGTTTGATCACAGAGTTGTGGATGGAGTTCCCGCTGCAGAGTTCCTACGGGAGGTCAAACGCTTGCTTGAGGAGCCCCACACTCTTGTGGCGTAGATGATTCTACTGGAATCGGATGGCAGGTTTGCTGGGAATGATTGACGTTGCAGTAATAGGGGCTGGACCAGCGGGTTATGTGGCCGCGATTAGAGCGGCTCAGTTGGGAGCTACAGTATCACTAATTGAAAAAGATGAGGTGGGGGGAGTTTGCCTCAATAGAGGATGCATACCTACAAAAGCCCTCTTGGAGAGCACGAATCTTCTATCAAAGATCAGGAGAGCGGAAAAGCATGGGATATCTGTTGGCAATGTGTCGACTGACATACGTTCGATGATACATAGAAAGAACGCAATAGTAGGAAGAATAGTCGCAAGCACCCGACGTCTTATCGAAAGCTATGACGTAGAAATTATTGAAGGAACTGCAACTATCACCGGATCTAGAGAGATCAGAGTTGCCACTAGTTCGTCCGTAAAGAAAATCGAGGCGAGTAACATCATAATCGCAACTGGCTCAGAGCCCGCATCTCTTGGAACTCAACTAGAGAGAACCAGAATCATCACGAGTGATGAAGCGTTAGCAATCGAAGATCTTCCAGGAAGCTTGGTGATTATTGGAGGCGGAGTAATAGGCGTTGAATTTGCATGCATATTCAACAGACTCGGAACAGATGTCACTTTGGTAGAGATGATGCCTCAACTACTGCCTGGGGAAGAAGAAGAAATTGCGTCGTTCTTGAAATATCTTCTTGAAGAGGATGGCGTAGACGTTCTAACAGACTCCCGAGTGACAAAGATCGAGGAGAAGAATGGAGAAGCGACTGTAGCAGTGGCGACAAGCGATGGCGAGAAAATGGTAACTGTAGAGGAGATATTGATGGCTGTTGGGCGGGTTCCCAAAACTCGTGGCTTGGGCCTAAATGAGATAAAAGTTGACGAGGACGGAAGAATCATCGTGGACAGACGGATGGAGACCGATATTCCACGCATTTATGCAATAGGTGATGCTGTCGGCAGATATATGCTCGCGCATGTCGCCTCGGCTGAGGCAATCGTGGCCGCAGAGAACGTGATGGGAGCTGCTGTTGAAATCGACTATCATGCAGTTCCAAGATGCGTCTATGCTTCACCAGAAGTCGCTTCTGTAGGCCTAACCGAGAAACAGGCCACGAGGTCGGGTCGTCAGACAACTGTGGGAAGATTTTCTTTTTCAAACAATTCAAGAGCTCTGACACTTTCGGAAGATCGAGGAGGCATAAAGGTCGTTGCAGATGCCAAGTCAGGGGAGGTATTAGGCATTCATATGATTGGACCGAAAGTTTCAGAAATGATTCATGAAGCCGTTTTCGCAATGAGGCTCGAGGCGACAGTACAAGATATCGGCGACATGATCTATGCACACCCAACTCTATCCGAAGCACTGAAGGAAGCCGTGTTGGACGCAGCCGGCAGATCGATTCACAAAGTAAGAGGTAAGAGGAATAAATCTAGACAAGATCATCTCCCTAACGAGTAGGAGGCGATTGGATTCAAGTATTCTGTGAGCAACTATATCTATGGCAAAGAACCCCTGCAGAAAACTGTTCAAAGACTGTCGAAGTTTGGCTACGACGGCATAGAAATGCAAGGAACGCCTGAGATGTATGACGTAAAGAAAGTCCGGGAGCTTCTCGCCAGTCATCAGTTGGGTGTTTCCTCAATAGATGCGATCGGACTTTATCGACTAGATCCGTCGAGCGCAAAGCGGGAAATGAGGGCGAGGGCAACTCGGTATTTGAAAGAATGTGTCGACTTCGCTACACATTTGGGAGCGCCTTTAGTGGTTGTCGCCGCCACGAGATCTGCCAAAGTCAAACCTGAGACATCTGCGCAAGTGGAATGGAAGTTGGCTGTAGAATCTATCAGGAGTGTTGGCGAGTATGCCGACAAAGCAGGGATCTCATTGGCTGTGGAACCGGTCAACAGATATCGAACTTATCTTTTGAACAATGTTGATCAAGCGTTGAAGTTTATAGAGGATGTTGACTTGGACTGTGTTAGGATTGTGCTTGACTGCTTTCATATGAATATCGAAGAACCCGATCCTGCTGGCGCAATTCGGAAGGCGGGAAGACAATTGATCCATCTGCACGTGGCTGACAGTAATAGACAGTCTGTAGGAAGGGGGCATCTCGACTTCAAAGCGATAGTTAGGGCGCTTAAGGAAATAGGGTACAATCGATATTTGACCATGGAGATGCATCTACGTCCCGACCCGTTCATACCTTTAAGCGAGGAGGAAGCTGACCTGTATACTGAGGAGACTATTCGACTGCTTCGTCTATACGAAAAAATATGTTGATCTTCAATCCGTCATGAATCTGATATTCAAATGGCGGAGGAGCCGGATCGGAAATGTCTTGCAGCCTTATGCGAGCTTTAAAGGTCTCTGCGGTAAGATGGATTCGCTGCTGAAACTTATCAGAAAAGACTTAACGAATAGTCGTTCCTAGACTATTGGAGCGCTAGATAATAGTTGAATGTAGAAGATCGATTGAGAAGGAAAGTCGTCGAAGTCTCTAAGAGGCTCTATAGTAGAGGTTTAGTCGCAGGTGCTGGGGGCAATGTCAGCGCCAGAGCTCCTATGTCGGAAGAGATCTTTATTACTCCTAGCGGGCTATGCAAGGGATATCTCAAGCCCTCGCATATAGTAAAGGTAGATTTGAATGGTAACGTCCTTAAAGGAAGGTTAAGACCCACTTCTGAAATGCCTATGCATAACGAAATTTACAAGATTAGAAAAGACGTTAATGCAGTAGTCCATGCCCATCCTCCTGTGAGCACTGGGTTCTCTTGCGCCAATCTGCCGCTTGATTACTCTTTCTATCCGGAAGCGATCGTGATGCTTGGAGAAATTCCGTTGGTCGAGTATGTTACGCCGACAACTAAACATCTAGGAAGCATTGTGGCAAGATATGTCGGCAGACATAACGCATTCCTTCTTAGAAGTCACGGTCCTGTCACAATAGGGTCTAACTTAGAACAAGCCTACCAGAGAATGGAGCTTCTCGAGGATTTCGCTAAGATCTTTCTTGTATCGAAGCTTCTGGGAGGCCCTCAACCGCTACCCCCTGGCGAAGTACAGAAATTGCTCGGCCTCGAGGCAGAACAATACAGAATTGAGCTTGTCAAGAAGCGAAAATAGATACCTTCGGCTATGCACAGACCTACGATATGCATCTTGACTTTTGAGCTTCTGCTCCAGAGCATATCGGCCGGAAACTTCGCTTCCTCGTTGTGCGCATCAAGAACTCAAAGAGCCCTTTTCCTCTCGTTGGTATCCTGATATTATGTAATCGCGCAAACAATAAGGAAAGCGAAAGAGGCGAGAGTCGGTTGGCATGAGGCTGCCGCAATCCATTTTGGCTGACTTAGAAGAAATAGCGGCGGAACAAGCTGACCTCTCTACGATGACGAGATAACTATTGGACAAGGCAACAATTGAGTGGAAGGAAGAGTATGCTACTAGTTTTTACGCCGACGAGAAAATCGCGCTCGAAAGACCTGCTGCCCAATCCTGACCGAAGTTAGGGGACTTTTAAAGAACCCGTAACTTCTTTTTGTCTATAAGGTTCAATTGTTTGGTGAAGGAATGCCCTATGAAAGCGGCCCTAATTCGTGGAGTAAATGATGTGAGAATAGAGGACGTTTCGATCCCAAAGATAGGGCGAAAAGAGGCGCTCGTGAAGATGATGGCTTGCGGAGTCTGCGGCACCGATATCGAGAAAATGCAAGGGGAGTTCATAACGCCGCCGGTGCTCGGACATGAAGCAGCGGGCGAGATACATGAAGTCGGTCAGGACATTGTTGACTTCAAGGTTGGTGAACGGGTTCTGGTGCATCATCATGTTCCTTGCTATATATGTCACTATTGCAGACATGGAAGCCACACGATGTGCGAAGAGTTTCAACGAAGCAACATAGATCCGTGCGGTTTCGCTGAATACTTTAGAGTGCCTGAAACTAACGTTGATAGAGGCGCTGTTCTTCGTCTGCCGGATACGATCTCCTTCGAGGAGGCGACCCTTATTGAGCCTACCGCTTGCTGCATTAGAAGCATAATGAAGTACGATATCCAGATTGGCGACGATGTATTGGTGATAGGCGCTGGGCCCATTGGTCTTACTCAAATTCAGCTGCTGAAGCTCTTCGGTGCGGGTCGAGTATTCTCTAGTGACGTCCTCAGCTTCAGACTAGAAGCTGCTGAGAGATTTGGCGCTGATGCGACAATTAATCCGCGACAAGAGGACTTGGTGGAGAGGGTCAGGAGGATGACGGAGGGTAGAGGAGTGGATGTCGTTGTTGTCGCGACTGGAGCCACTGAGGCAATTGTCCAAGCCTTGAAGTCTGTTAGGAGAGGGGGCACGGTGAGTCTTTTCGGAGCGCCGAGTCGAGGGGCCTTACTTTCTTATGATGCGAGTGAAATATTCGTCAGGGAAGTTTCCATCATACCTAGCTACTCGACAACAGAGTCGGAGATAAACATGGCTCTAAAACTGTTGGTTTCAAGAAGAATCGACTTGAGGAAGCTCATCTCTCATCGCTTCAAGCTGGAGCGCGTCGTAGATGCGATAAAATATGCTGCTGATGGAAAGGACTGCTTGAAAGTCATCGTCATCACTTGAGCAACCTGCACGCTTAGAGGGCATTGACCTCCCATTTCATTGATATCCGTGACTTACACGCGGATGCTTATGACACACCTTGCATCCTTTTCTTGAGTCTTTATTCTCTTTCGTGAAGAATGTCGAAGTCAAGCTTCCAGTTTTCACGGGATTATCGCCACTTTGACGGCTTTTCCTTCCGCCATAAGCCGTAAAGCTTTCTCCACATCCTTGAGAGGCATCTCATGTGTTATGATTTCATTCGTCCTCATGCTGGATGATGAGATTAGGTTCAAGGCTTTTTCGACGGACGACGGCGTATGGTGGAACGCCCCTCTTATTGTGAGTTCGCCGTAATGTAGTTTACCTGTGTCGACGGATACACTTGTGCCTGAGGGGCATCCGCCAAATAGAAGGGCTGTTCCACCTTTCCGGGTCATTCTTAAGGTGTTCTCCCAAGTCTCCGGAAGCCCCACAGCCTCTATAACAATGTCAGCCCCAAATCCTCCAGTAAGTTCCGTCACTTTCTGGATCTGATTCTCTCTTTCAGGATTGATAGTGTTCTCAGCTCCCAATTTATGTGCGCTCTCAAGTCTGGCATCCGAGACATCTATGACTATAACCTTCCCGGCTCCTCTATGCTTTGCCAATTGAAGGTGCAGAAGCCCTATCGGTCCGGCACCCACGATCACGACGCTGTCTCCCAACCTAATGTCTGCCAAATCATTGCCGTGGACAACGCACGCCAAAGGCTCTAGGAGAGCAGCCTCCTTGAATGAGACGTGGTCAGGTATCCGATGAACGTTCTGCCTGACGATTTTAGCAGGAACTCGAACATACTCCGCGTATGCTCCAGAAGTTGAAAAGCCGATTAAATCCTCCTCTAAATGCTCGCAGAGATTTGGCTTGCCTCTTCTGCAAAAGAAACATGCATTGCATGGGGCGGAGTTCGCAGCGACGACCCTCATCCCCTCATTGAAGGTGGTTACACGATTTCCAACATCAGCCACGACGCCTGCAAATTCGTGCCCCAAAGTCATAGGAGGTCTCGCGAGTCTATGTCCCTTCCTGTACATTTTCAAGTCAGTTCCGCAAGTCAAAGTAACTTCAACCTTGACCAGTAGCTCTTCGGAATAGATCTCCGGCACATCTATCTCCTCCATCCTAATTTCGCCAGGTCCATGATACTGAATTGCCTTCATTTCCCGTTCTCCAGCCTGCTTTCGGCGTGCAATATGGTGTATGTTGCTTAAGTTAAATATCTTGTATCATTTGGAGAGTGGGTGGCCTCTCTCGGTGATGATGCAAAAATATCTAAATAACATTTCAAATATCTTTGATCCGTAAAAGAATTGGCCTTCTTAGGAATTGACGTAGGTAGCTCCAGTGTTAAGGCTTGCATCATTGACCGTGATGGAAGAACGCTCGATTTCGTAGCAACTGATATTGGCAACTTGATACGGAGGCCTGCACCTTCGTGGGCGGAGAGGGATTCAGAAACTCTATGGGATGCGGTCCGCTTAACACTCAAGAAGCTTACTCACACAGAAAGTGTAGAATCGATCTGCGTGGATGCCACCAGCGGGAGCGCAGTAGCTGTAGATCGCGATCGACACCCTCTCTGTCCAATTCTGCTATACAGTGACAAAAGGGCTGAGGCGGAAGCCAAATACATCCTCCGCGAAAGCTCAATCGCTCGTGATTACGAGGTCTACCTCCCGGTAGAGGCCTATCTCGTCCTTCCCAAGATTCTCTGGATGCGCGGCCATCTCGCAAACTTTAGGAATGTCTACAAGGTTTTGAACGAAGGCGATTTCATTCAGATGAAACTTACCGGCAAGGTTTGTACATCACCCAACGTCGCTGGCAAGGCACATATAGACATACGGTCAGGCGACTACCTTAGAGATCTATACAAAGATCTAAAAATCGACATAGATCTCGTACCCCCTGTTATGCCGATAGGTGACGTGGTCGGCCAAACACCGGAGTCCTGTAGCAAGGAAACGGGGTTGCCGGAAAAAGCCATAGTCATAAATGGTGTTACGGATTCGACAGCAAGCGATATAGCGACCGGAACCTTGGATGTTGGCCAACTCAATGCATCTATAGGAACCTCGCTTGTAATCCATGCCGTTGCTGATAATCCAGTTCCTGATAGGGCGAAACGAATCTACTACAAATCATACGTAGAAGGAAGATTGTTGGTAGGTGGCGCAACTGACGCTGGAACATTGCCTATGACCAGTCTCAGTAGATTGCTTGGCAAGACCCTTCAAGAGCTCGACATCGAGGCCAAAACGGTGCCCGCAGGATGCGAAGGATTGATTGCACAACCTCAATGGATCGGCTCTCGCGTTCCAAACCATAATCCGAATGTTCGCGGCTTCTTCATTGGCGTTACCGAGAGGAATTGCACGACGGGTCACATGTTTAGAAGCATACTTGAGGGCAACGCTGTCGTAGTAACTCAAGTTCTGCACATTGTCGAAGAGGTCACAGGAAAAAAAGTTGTCGAGATCAGAACAAGTGGAGGAGGCTCAAAGAGCGACTTACAGAACAGCATAATTGCGGACTCAACAGGGAAGAGAGTACTGGCAGTAGAGACAAATGAGGCCTCAATCGGTTCAGCCATCCTTGCAGCTTGGGGCATGATGCGAGAACCTATTTTCGGAATCGCTCAAAGAGCCGTAAGAATTCGAGAAAGATCAGAGCCCAATTTGGAAGCGAAAGAAGTGTACGAGAAGCTTGCTGAGAAATTGCTACTCCTCACAGCGAAGGTCTACAGTGAAGTTTAGGAAGCTTGGAGTGCGTCTTCCCCTGGCTTATGCTCAGATAACTCTTTCAAGAAGGAGTCTTCAGCTGGAGAGAGAAGAGTTCGATTGTTATTTCGTTCTATATTGGACCATTTCATAAACCGTATGATCATGGACGATGACACTGACCATCGTCACCTTTTCAAGCCTTCCAGCTTCTTCTAGGAGGAGGTGCGTGCTAGAGAGTCACCTTGAACGTTACTCGCCTTGTTGATTCAAGATCTTTTACGTCCAAGTCGCTTTCCACCGTTCCCTTCCTGAGCAAGACCAAGTATGTTCCAAGGTCCGTCAAAGGGAAGGGCGCCCAGTGCCAAACTCCCTCTTTCAATAATACAGCGGCCGTTCCGTCTATGACAAAGGCCCTAACCTCGTCTGGAGATGGAGTTGCTTCAGGATCATCCAAGCGGCTTGCTGGGGCGAGCGGAAATATACCGCAACTTCCCATCGGAATAAACATCTCAGTAGTCTTCACATGACGTTCCATCTTTCCGAAAGTGAATGGCCTAGATTTGACGATAAGGTATCCCGCCTCCGCGTCCATCATCCTTAACTCCGCAACCAAGTCCCAGAAACTAAGAATATCTGTTGATACAGTTGGTTTTGTGGCCTGCGGCCCTATAACGTCGCCAAATGGCCTGAAAGATTCCGGCGTTAACTTTTCGGCTTTGATGATTTTTTCGATTAACATACCCGGTCACCAAGCCTTCTGTTAGCTGAACTTGATATATATGCTCTCACTCTTCCAAGCTCGCAGAGAGACGGGCACGTTTGGAACGCTTCTTAGTGGATGAGAGTTGAAGCACGGTTGGAGGCCGGAGGTTTGATTGTTGTTGGCCTTTGAGCCTTACGGGGGTTCTTTCTTGGCTTGTATGCGAGCCATCCCCGTAACATCTTGACGACCTAGCTCTTCCTTCAGAGCCTGATCGACAAGTATGCTAGGCATCATGTCTAGTGAGGGGTCGGACTGAAATTCTTAAATATCCTAGCTCGTAAACCGCACATTGCTGGCGGCGCAAATCTTGTTGAGAAAGTATCTATCAGTCGATTTTAGCGAGTGCCGCGGTTGCCAGATCTGTGAGCTAATGTGTTCCTTCGCCAAGCTTCGCGTTTTTGCCCCATCGCTGGCACTGATAAAAGTAGTCCATGAATATCCGGCTACTGAGCGCCCGATAGTTTGCTACCAATGTAATGATGCGCCATGTGCACGGGTTTGTCCGCAAAATGCCATCACCAGAGCGGAGACAGGAGCTCTGGTAGTTGGCGAAGATGCGTGTACTGGCTGTAGGCTTTGTGTTGACGCTTGCCCTTGGGGCTTGATAAAGATGAATCCTGCATCAGGCATCGCTATGAAGTGTGATCTGTGCGGCGGCAACCCTGAGTGCGTAACGCTATGCCCTCCGAAGGCACTGAAGTTTGAGTCTCCAACGAAAACCGTAGATAATGTAACGAACAAATCCACTGGAGAGAAGGGTTAATGAAAGGATATGCGGGATTTATCTTGCACGTTGATCTCACATCGGGGTCGAGCCGAAAGGAGAAGCTCGCTGAAGACCTAGCGCGAGATTTCATAGGTGGTAAGGGGCTAGGCGCAAGGATTCTATACGGCGAAGTGCCGCCTAGAATAAGCGCCTTAGACCCTAAGAACATTCTAATCTTCGCGACAGGGCCATTGACCGGAACCTTGACTCCAACCTCCGGAAGAACAACTGTTATAACGAAATCTCCCTTGACCGGCATCTTTCTAGACTCAGGATTTGGAGGTCACATGTTCGCGCCGTCGCTGAAATACGCAGGGTACGATCTGCTGGTCCTCAAAGGCACCAGTGAGAGACCGGTTTACCTATTGATTGACGACGATCACGTTGAATTGTGCGATGCCTCAAACCTCTGGGGTTTAGACACATCGAGAACGTACGATGAAATAAGACGAAAACACGGTGATGTATCCGTCGCCTGCATAGGTCCAGCAGGAGAAAGGCTTGTGAAACTTGCCAACATAATATCGGAAAGACATAGAGCGGCCGGAAGGGGCGGCGCAGGCGCCGTCATGGGCAGCAAGAAGCTGAAGGCGGTTGCTGTTAGGGGAACAGGCGGCGTTGAGGTTCATGATCCAGCTACTTTCCGTGAAGTCGCTATGGAATGTCATAGGAAGCTGTGGCAACATAGCGTCGTAGGAATCAGGCGTGAACAGTTTGAAGGGAGCCAATCTAAGTATGGGACGCCGGTTCTCGTGAATATCATGAACTTGCATGGTATACTTCCGACCAAGAATTGGCGTACAGGAGTACTCCCAACCGCCGATAATGTGAGTGGAGAAACGATGCGCAATGAGCAGGTGATTAAAGACCGAGCTTGCTTCGGCTGTCCAATTGCAGATAAGAAGATTAACAGGGTCAAGAAAGGCCGTTACGCCGGGTTGACCATAGAGGGGCCAGAGTACGAGTCCACCGATACTCTTGGGCCGGTCTGCGGTGTCGACGACTTGGGGGCCGTGACGATGGCTAACGCGAAGTGTGACGAATTGGGTCTGGACACAATTTCTACTGGAGTTGCTGTCGGATTTGCTATGGAATGTCGTGAGCTTGGTCTAATCAGAGATGAGATTATTGGCATTCCAGACTTTAGGTTCGGCAATGGGGATGCTGTAGTGGAAATGATTGATCAGATAGCAAACGGAAAAGGTCTAGGCTCACTGCTCGGGCAAGGTGTTAAGGAGGCGTCGAGGAAAATCGGGCGAGGAGCCGATAAACTGGCGATCCATGTAAAAGGTCTTGAACTCCCAGCCTACGACCCACGGGGTTGCGTCGGACATGGTTTAGCCTACGCTACTTCGGATAGAGGTGGCTGCCATTTGAGGGCGTGGATCGTAGGCGATGAGGTCGGCGTAGGTGGGCCCCCTAAGTTCGATAGATTCCAGCTTGCTGGCAAAGGCGAGCAGACCGCGAAGGTGCAGAATGCGGTTGCCGCAGTCATGTCTCTAGTACTATGCGTAAACGTCGGCTATGCGCTGAATGAAAGCGATTACGCAAAGCTGTTGACAGCTGCGACAGGGTTCGAATTTGATGAACAATCCTTCAAGAAGACGGGCGAGAGAATATGGAATCTTACAAGACTATTCAACTTGAGGGAAGGTCTTTCGCGGGCCGATGATGTCCTACCCTACAAAGTGATGAACGAACCTCTCTCAGATGGAGTCCCCAAAGGGCATTTTATCTCCAGGCCTGACCTTGACGCTATGCTTGACGAATACTATGGCGCGAGAGGTTGGGACTCTAATGGCATTCCAACGCCACAGAAACTGGCAGAACTAGAATTGGACAAGCTGACCTCACCTTAAGGTTGCTTCGACAAGCATAGCCATAGAAAATTGGCAGTCTTAACCGATAATCTCCTCCGCACACTACGCTCCAATAGATGCGGCGTTCGCAAATGAAGTTGAGTTGTACGCTCTGGCTATCTGATTCTGATATCTCCTTCGAGAGGTCAGCCCGACTCATTTCAGAAGCGGGCTACAATGCAATCGAGATCCCCGCAGTACTACAAGCAAACCCAGACAAAATGAGGAAAGACGATATTAAGAGGATCAAAACGGTCTTGGAACGCAATAACTTGGAAGTTTCTGGTTTTTGCCTAATGTATCCGAAAGATATGCGCCATGCGTCTCGTATGTCCTCTGACAGAAGGAGAAGTTTAGATTATACGAAGAGGTTGGTGGATGTCGCATCCGAGATAGGTGCAAGAATCCTTGTATGGGGAAGTGGATACGCAAGGAATATACCCACTGGAATTTCGAGAGAGGTCGGCATAGAATGGCTTCGGGGACTTCTGAAGGAGGCTGGAGAATATGCTATGGAAAGAGATGTGATCATAGCTATTGAGCCGTTGAATCGGTATGAGTCAAATGTTGTTAATACAGTGCGTGATGCGATAGAGATGGCTTTGAGGGTCAATTCAGCAGCCGTTAGAGTGTTGTGCGACACTTTTCATATGAATATCGAGGAAACCTCTCTTAGAGATCCGATAATTGAGGTTGGAGGAATGTTGGCTCACGTACATCTGTCCGACAGCAATAGGGCTCTTCCCGGAAGAGGCCATATTAACTTCGATGAAGTTTTCGAGGCGTTAAGAGAAATAGGGTATGATGGCTACGTAACCCTTGAGGCGATCCTAGGAAGAGATATTTCACGCGATCTTGTGGCAGCAAGGAGGTATCTAGAGAAGTTCTCAAGTGACTCGTTAATCCACGGGCGTTAACAGAACCTTTATTCCAATTTTCTTCTCCATGACATCGAAGCCTTCTTGCCATTCTGTTATTGGGAATATGTGTGTAACCAGCGGCTTAGTCAATAGCTTGCCTGAACCTATCAGCTTGAGCGCGGTCTCCCATGCACTCCACTTTTGACTAAAGACCCCTGTCGCCCGCACTTCCTTGTACGCGATCTGATCGAAGTCTATCTCAATCGGTTTCCCAAATAGGCCTAGTTGAGTGTAACTTCCCCCCTTTCTCACCATCTGGAGCCCCTGCCTAGCAGCGGTTGGCGAACCTGAACACTCTAGCACAACGTCAGCTCCGTACCCTTCAGTCAAGCCCATTACTATCTTTACAGGATCTTCTCGTTCCACGTTGATCGTCAAGTCTGCGCCGAGAGTCTTCGCCATCTCAAGCCTAGCCTCTATCATCCCTGTTACCGCGACTGTGCCAGCTCCTGAACTCCTCGCAACTTGCAGAGCCAACAGTCCAAGTGGGCCTTCACCCAGGACAGCTACAAAGTCGTCACCAGAGATCTTCGTTAACTCTATCACCCCGTGCGTCGCAACAGCTGACGGTTCGCAAAGAGCGCCAGATATAAAGTCAACGTTATCCGGGAGCCTATGAAGGATCTCAGGCCGCGGGATCACGACGTACTTAGCAAACGCTCCATTCAAATGGTATCCCAAACCGCGCCTTTTGGGGCAGAGGTTATATCTTCCCGTTCTGCAATAGCGACATTGCCCGCAAACCTTCCCAGCGGTCTCTGACGTCACTCTTTCACCGGGTTTCCATTTTTCGACTTTTTTTCCAACGTCAGCAATGATGCCGCAAAACTCATGGCCCAATACTACGGGCGGATCATATGTGAACTCGTCACGGTAGATGTGGATATCTGTGCCACATATGCCAGCTGCCTTTACCTCGACAAGAACCTCGTTCGGACCAGGCTCTGGTTTGGGTATATCTAGTAACTCGACGAATCCAACGCCCCTTCTGGTTTTGATGACAGCTTTCATCGGTGCGCACCTATGCATAGCTAGAACGGCTTAGAAGATCATTTGTTATTGCAGCATCCTGTAGCTCGCCCTTTGGGCTAGATCGCAGGTTGAGGCCAAGTGGGCACAGGCATCTTCTTTGTCAAGAGATCAGGGCGCTTCTTGACCATAGGTTCATATCTCTTATACGATCCTGGTGGAAACTCATCTGGGTCTATTTTGATGTTGATGATCGATGGTTTTCCGGAGTCAAACGCGTTCTTCAGTGCTTCTTTGATCTCAGTTGGTCTCTCAACACTTTCCCCATAAACGTGACAGGCCTCAGCGAATTTCTCGAAGTCTAGGTCGAATGCGTCGGTCGCTATATACCTTTCAGGTTCCCAGATTCCATATCCAAACTTCTGGCCTTGCTTGATCATTCCTAGATTTCTGTCGTTAAGAATGCACCAGACGGCCGGAATCTTATAGGCACTAGCTGTTAAGACCTCTTTGCAAAGCATTTCGAAACTGCCGTTGCCGCAGACATCTACGACTTGTCTATTGGGCGCTCCCAGCTTCGCCCCGATGACTGCGGCGACGCTGAAGCCCATCGCTGTATGCCCGCCATCAGCCATGAATCCTTTCGGCAGGTAGGTCTGGAAATACCTTTCGACCCAAGCGAGATTATTCCCACAATCTGCTAGAACTGTGGCATCTTTCGACAGGAACTCTCTTATCTCCTTAACAGCCCTCTGCGGCTTTATTGGAATGGCGTCTGAGAACATCTCAGGTTCTACGTAGAATTTCATTTCTCCCTTAAGTTTCAAGATCTCCCTCATCCGTTCTTCTATTCGGTCTCGAAGATCTCTAAGTTGCTCTTTGCTCATCTTTGATAGTGTCGCCTTAACTTCAACTATCATGTCTTGGAGAACCCGTTTCGCGTCACCTACTATTCCAATATCAGCTGGGTAGTTTTTCCCGATTTCGGCTGGATCTACATCTACCTGTATAAGCTTCTCACCCCCAAAGTCCTTAGACCAGCCGCTCGTGGTCACTTGGTGAAATATGGAACCAATCGCTAGGAGCACGTCAATCTTAGACTTTTGTAGAAGAGTGTTGGCTGTGTCGTGTCCCCATAACCCAGCAACCCCCACGGCGAGCCTGTGGTCTTCAGGAAAACTACTCTTTCCCATGGCCGTCGTCGCCACAGGTGTTCCAAGCAGTTCAGCTAGCTCAAGGAGCTCCGAAGAGGCTCCTGAAGCAATTACACCGCCTCCAGCTAGGATCGCCGGGCTCTTGGCATTTGTCAAAGCCTTCGCAGCTTTTTTGATCAATTCTCCGTCGCCAGGGATTCGTCCCACAAATCTATATGTTTCAGGGGGCCAAGGTTTTGCATCGATCTCCTGCCTTATCACATCGTAAGCAATATCTATGTGCACAGGGCCCTTGCGCCCAGATAGCATTGTCCTGAACGCCCTTCTGATGACTTCGGGAACAGTATCGGCTCTCGTTATCAGCACGCTCCATTTGGTCACAACCTGAAAAAGGCCGACATGCGATATGGACCTAGGGCCCCATCCACTAGCGTCTTGTATTCCGCCCTTCCCGAACTGATTTGTCGCTACATTATTCGTGATGGCTAGAACAGGCCTAGAGTCTTGGAACGCTGGATGTAGCCCTGAGGCAAGGTTAACGCCTCCGGGACCGACTGTTGCTCCGCACGCGGCGACGCTATCTGTCGCCCTTCCATATCCGTCCGCCATGAATCCAGCTCCTTGTTCATGTTTAGTCAAAATTACTTTGATTTCAGGGAAGTCGTAGAATTCGTTAAATAGAGGGGCTATTCCGCCTCCAGGAATGCCGAAGAAAAACTTTACACCCTCATTTATGAGGTGCTCGACAATATAGGTTCCAGCACGCATTCTTAGCACCAGCTCCTAGATATGCGAACCGGGTCTTATTTAAAATGGTGGAGAGGAAGAGGACGATAGTCAATGGCTGTGAATGATTATTCTCTTTTGATCTTGCCGCATAAAGAACAATGCCTCTAGAGGGCGATCAAGGAGTCACAGAATAATCAACTATTTCGTTTTCTGTGATAGCCAATGGTCATGGGATGATCTGACCGCTCACTTGAGCCAGCACATCGCAACAGACGATCTTCTAGAGACGCTGGAGCACGCTTTATCCAACGGTAGAACCCCCAGCAAATCATAGCGGATCTCGGGACCTAATACTGGAGGAATGACGGAGACAGCAGATTCACACACTTCTGCACGGGGCATGGAATAAAGCGCATGAACTTTGGGATTATACGGTTCATGGAAAACATTAATGACGAGAGACGATCAACACTCTATGGGACCTAAGGTGCATAGTCATCCGTCTGTCGAACGTGCCCTCAAGGAAATAGAGAAGAGAGAGCTACACGGCTCCACGCTTATAACGAGAATCGCATTGGATGCCTTGGGCGAAGTTGCAGTGGTCTCAAAAGCGAAGAACCCGCAGGACCTATTTGATGAAGTAAACACTTGCGGTATGCTTCTTCTTAGTGCGCGCCCGACATCTGTGTTGCTCGCGAACGGAATTCGGTTTGCGACCCATAGATTAAAGGATAAGATCAATGAGGGCCTCAGCGTCAGAGAATTAAAGGAGTTCTCCAAATCGCAAACAGTGGAATTCTTCAAAACGATAGAGGAATCTCTTAAGAAGATTGGTGAGATTGGCGCAAGGAGGCTGAGTTCGGGCGATGTTGTGTTAACACACGGGTACAGCTCTTCTGTCCTTTCGATAGTCAGAAAGGGCCGAAAAGATGGAAAGAAGATCAAAGCCATAGTGACAGAATCTCGCCCTGAGTTCGAGGGTAGACTCGTAGCTCGACAACTAATCAGAATGGGTGTTCCTACGACTTTGATAATAGATTCCGCTGTTTCTCATTTTATACGAGAAGTAGACAAGGTTCTTGTCGGCGCGGAAGCTGTGGCTGCGAACGGAGCTATAGTGAATAAGGTTGGCACATCGACGATCGCATCTGTAGCGCACGAGTCTAGAGTTCGAGTCTTTGCAGCTGCCAGCATATACAAGTTTAACCCGGAGACTATGTTTGGAGAATTGATCGAGATTGAAGAACGTGACCCTCATCTTGTAGTGCCGCGGTCGGAAGTTCGGGGTCTGCGTAAGCTTGAGGTTCGAAATATCGCTTTTGATGTTACACCCCCAGAACATATTGACTTGATAATAACGGAGATCGGCGTCGTTCCGCCTCAGGGCGTGATAATGATACTGAAGGAGAGGCGCGAGCTACCTATAGTTGCTATGGAGCCCATGCTGACTTTTGAACAACGCTAGTTTTTGGGAACAATCGAAAATACACTTCCTTCTGAACTAGTGTTTTTATATTTGACGAATTTCTATTGATAGAGAACGCTTCACGTTCTAGAGGAGTTTAACAAGCTTGCTTATATTTGGGGGGTCCGCTTCAGAGGTCCTCGCAATAGAGGTCGCGAGGAGGCTGGGAGTTGCGGTCTCCAAATTGGAGATAAAGAGATTTCCTGACGGTGAAAAATATCTGCGCGTCCAACAAGACGTTTCGGGCCGATGCGTAGCCATTATACAGTCCACGTTTCATCATCCGGACGAATATCTGTTCGAATATTTATTGATCGCAGATTCCATGAGAGATCTTGGCGCCAAGAAGATAATTGCCGTCATTCCGTATCTTGCGTATGCTAGACAAGACGAACGATTCAATCCAGGTGAAGCTGTAACGATTAAGACTGTAGCGAAACTTATTGAAAGCGTAGGAACAAACGAATTCTACACAGTGGATGCCCACCTGCATAGAATCATTGATATATCCAAGATCTTTTCCATACCAGCATACAACATCTCAGCGGTTCCTCTATTGGTAGAGTACATATCTAGGAATATTGATCTCGACAATTTGTTGGTCATAGGTCCGGATGAGGAATCTGAACAGTGGGCTGAGGCAGCAGCCAAAATACTTGGAGTGGATTTTGATGTCCTCGAAAAGAAGAGGATAAACGCTGAGAAGGTAGAGATTATGACGCGTCGACTCAGCGTCAAGAACAGAGACGTCATAGTTGTCGACGACATCATTAGCACTGGAGGAACAATGGTCGAGACGACAAAGGTTCTGCGACGAGAAGGTGCTCGGAAGATAGTGGTCGCGTGCATTCATCCGGTTCTATCAGGAAACGCCTTACCTAGATTGTACGATTCCGGAGCAGATATAGTGTTAGGCACAGATTCGATTCCAAGCCCGGTCAGTCGAGTAAGTCTAGCGCCTGCCATCGCTTCCGCATTGAGAGAGGTGAAAGAATGAAGGCTCTGCCGCTGGAAGCTAGGCGGATAGCAGACGACATAAGAACTATGAGAACGCGCGGAGCTGGTGAAATAGCGAGATCCGCTGTTGGGGCTCTGATAATTGTCGCTAAGGCGTCGAAAGCCGCGGACTTGAATGATTTCGTGAATGAACTCGAGTACGCTTCAAAACTACTTCTTGAAACTAGGCCGACAGCTGTTTCACTTCCGAATGGAATAAGATATGTCATCCATAGGGTGCATGAATCACAAAAAACGCGACGAAACCTGGAGGAGATACGTTCCGCTGCAATTCGAGCTGGCGAAGACTTCATCGCTAGCTCGAAGACAGCGATTCAACGCATTGGCCATATCGGCGCGAATCGCATAAAAAACGGCGATGTACTATTGACGCACTGTAACAGTTCAACCGCAATCGCGATAATGAAAACCGCTTGGGAACAGGGGAAGCAGATTCAGGCATTTGTGACTGAGACGAGGCCTAGATTCCAAGGTAGGATCACTGCCAAAGCTCTAGGCGAAGTTGGGATACCAGTTACATTGATCCCGGACGGCGCAGTGCGGTTCTTCATGGATAAGGTAGATAGAGTAATTGTGGGCGCGGACGCCGTCACAGCAAACGGGGCAGTTGTAAACAAGATTGGAACATCTATGGTTGCATTGGCGGCTCATGAGGCTAGAGTCAGATTCTTCGTAGCTGCGGAGACGTACAAGTTTAGTCCAGAAACGATGATCGGAGAGCTTGTTAAGATTGAAGAGCGGGACACGGTGGAAGTCGTTCCTTCTGACGAGTTGAAGAAGATGCCGAACGTTAGAGTGAGGAACCCTTCATTCGACATCACACCGCCAGAGTACATTGATATTATCATAACTGAGAAAGGGATAATCCCTCCTCAAGGTGCAATCTTAGTGCTGCAGGAAATGTTCGGAATACTCACACCTGAGGAATTGAAAGAATACCAGACCTATCAGATAGGAGAAGAAGCTTGACACATGAGACACTTCTCCCTCTTCCCCGTCAACCACCTTAATGTCACTGATGAGAAAATAACGAAAAGACGCGCCACTGTAGAGTAGAATATCGATATCCTGAAGAAGATCGGTCACGACGCCGTTCTCAAAACGAATTGCGTCCGTGCCAAAAAACAAAACTCTGAATGGCCTTGCTTCAATTTTTCTCCAATGTCTTTCTCGCTGTCACTAATCTCAACCGCTTTAACTTTGCAGGCTTTGGCTCACCATGACGATCCCATCCCCTTAGACGATAGTACTCGCTCAACATTCTCCTCAAGGCGACCACTCTTCCTCTGGATCCTCCTTGAACCAACGGAGATTTCAAAAATCTCGGAGGCAGACTGTCATCTTTCCTCGAGAAACCCTCCCGGATATTGATGAGTCTTTCAAGATTGTAGATACGCTCACCAACCTCTATCAGACGCTCCCCGGAAAACGGCACCCCCACAGCTGATGATAAGAGCTCCGCATAATGCTCAGGGTTGAGAGCAAATGAGCTGAATACGCAAAGTATCAGCGAATCTATCGTAGCGAAGAGATTCTGGTACAGCATAACAAGTTGAGCCTTGCCTTGCCACTTGAATCGATCGATCAGAGCTGGAACCCCCAAAACCTCCGGTCCGATCAGGTAGGCGCGAAGGTGACAACCACCCCTATTTGAGGTTGCGTACGCAAGGGCGTGACCTTGGGCGCCTCTTGGATCATAAGCTGGCATCTCAAGTTTCTTGACAGACATGGAGAGCTCCGGCGCGCCGCATCTCTCAGCCAGACGGTAGGACCCCTCAGCCAGTTGATCGCCAATCCCTTCTCTATAGGCGATTTTTCTAACAAGGTCGACAACCGCCTGAGCGTCCCCAAAATTTATTTCCTCACGAAGTAGCCGTCTCTCATGCAACTCCATAGCGCATCCTATGGTGCTCCCAGCGGAAATAGTATCAATACCAAGTTCGTTGCAGACGTAATTGGCTTCAGTTACGGCGATCAGGTCGCTTACTCCACATTGGGCACCTAGGGCCCATACTGTCTCATATTCCGGCCCCTCACCCCTCTTTCTATCGGCACATGTAGCTCTACCACACGCAATAGGGCAGCCCCAGCAAGCTACTTGCCCAGTCAAAATTCTCTCTGCTATTTTTTCTCCAGAGATTCCTTCAGCGTCCTCAAAGTAGCCTTCTTGAAAGTTCTTAGTCGGGAACATCCCAAGTTCGTTGATCACGTTTACCAAGGCAGCCGTGCCGAGGGTGGGTAGACTTCTATCGGTGATCGGATTCTTTCCAATTGCTCTCAAACTCTTTTCAACAGCAGAATCGAATCTCTTCTTGTCCGCTATTTCGACGCTTTGCGTGCCCCTAACAACCACAGCCTTCAGCTTCTTCGACCCCATGACAGCGCCTAAGCCCCCTCTACCTGCGGCCCTGTGTTTGTCGTTTATGATAGCGGCGATCCGAACAAGTTTTTCCCCAGCTGGGCCTATACAAGCAACTTTAGCTCTACAATCAGTTGAACGAATCAAAGTGTCCGTAGTTTTGTGAGTGTCTAACCCCCACAATTCGGTTGCGTCGACAAGTCTGACCTCACCATCGTTGATCCAGAGATAGACAGGCCTACTTGATCTTCCTTTTATGATGATCGCGTCGTACCCCGTAAACTTTAGTTCAGGCCCAAAAGATCCTCCTGATTGTGAATCGAAAATAGTGCCTGTAAGAGGTGACTTGGAAACTACACAATATCTCCCGGATGTTGGAGCGCGAGTTCCGGTTAGAGGCCCCGTGCAGAATATCAGCCTATTGTCGATCGAATAAGCATCTGTCGCAAGCGCGAGTTCATCATAAAGAATCTTTGCTCCGAGTCCTCTACCCCCGATGAAATTTCTTAGATCATCAGTGTTGGTCTGTCGAATCGCAACTTTGGAAGAGCTGAGATTTATACGTACGATCTTGCCCATCCAACCCTTCATTCCTGTCGCGGCCTCCACTATTTCTCGTAGAAGACGTTATACTTCCGGTGCGGGCAGGTTCTGCACTTGCTCTTATAGTAGCGATACACCTCCTTCGGTTGTTTCGCCAAGTTTGAATGTCTGCTAGCGCAGATTTTGCAGGGGATCTCCTCGATAAACCAAGCTTCACTGTACTTTGCCCACTCAAGGCCTTCGATAATCGAAACGCTGGCGCTGGTTCCGAGACGGTTTGCACCGGCTCTGATCAGTCTCAGTGCATCATTAAAGTCCCTTATTCCTCCCGCAGCTTTGACACCCATCTTCGAACCCACAACTTTTCGCATCAGCTTAACGTCGGATGAGAAAGCTCCGAAAGGGCCAAACCCAGTGGATGTTTTGACAAAATGAGCCCGGGCCCCCTTGGCGAGTTGACATGCTTTGACCTTTTCTTCGTCAGTTAGATATCCTGTCTCAATGATAACCTTGACAATTGAGCCGGAGGCCGCTTCCACCACAGCTTCAATATCATTTCTTACACGTTCGTAATCTCCAGATCTTAAAGCACCTATGTTGATAACCATATCAACTTCTTCAGCCCCGTCCTCAATCACATATCTGGTCTCAAAGACTTTGACCTTTGTCGGCGTTGCACCAAAGGGGAAGCCTATGACCGAGCAAACTTTAATGGCCGTACTCTTCAAAAGTTCCGACGCCAAGCGTACATGAAGTGGATTTATGCAGACGGCGACGAAACCGTATTTTACAGCCTCATTACAGAGTTTCTCAATCTTGCTATATGTTGAACTTGGATCCAGTAACGTGTGATCTATCATTTTGGCCAATTCTTCTTTAGTCGGAAAACCTCCAACATTCAACCGAAAGCACCAAGACCAGATCTAGATTTCATGTAGCCAGGCTTTTGAGACTTCTCATTCACTGCGCAGTGAAGAGTTCCTTAAGATCTGTCTCGCCTTGCCGAGTAAGGCTTTTTGAAGGCGATAAGATCAATCCTCGTCATGGGGCGCGTTTCCATCTTAGTTCCGACCTCCTGCGCTCTACCGAGCTCTCGTCCAGAATATCAACGTCTGCATCCCTTCTTATAGAAGAACCTAGTTCACCTCATTTCCATAGATATAGCTCTATTCGAGAGCCAAATGAGTCTATTGAGATGCTAATAGAAATGTAGAAGAAAGAAAGGCCGTAAACCTAAAAGTGACTCTTTCGCCTATGACGAAAAATGAGTGCCTTAAAGATTCAGGACTTAAAGACTCTTCGTAGCACGGCGCTTGTTTCCGTTGCGTCTCCTTTCGCTATGCACTCGTCTAATGAATCCATACCTATTACGTCCACGAGTTTTGATGCGAGATGGAGGTTCTCTATCGATCTCTCACAAAACTTGCGCACATCCTCTCTGTAAGGGTAGACATCGAGGGAGATCCAGCCCGTATAATTGATCTTTCTGAGCCAGTAGAAGAGTTCTATGCATTCCCAAATGTTTACGGAGGATACGAGCATGTCGTCATCCCAGTAACGGTAGTTGTCGTTGAAGTGGACGTGAAAAAGCCTGCCATGTCTTTTGAGGAGGACGAGGGATTCTGAGGGGTTCTCGTTGGCGACCAAGGCGTGACCCACATCAATCGTGACCCCAACGTTCTTCAGTCCAGCCTCCTCGGCTAAGAGGATAGCCTTACCAACAGTTCCGACGAAGAGGTGGGTTCTTGGCTCTTTCAGCTTATACTCCAAAGATACATTCACGTCGGATCGATAGTCAGCTATCTCCTTGACACCCTCCACAAGCCAACTCCAACTCTTGTGATAGTCAGCTTGGAAGGGGTAATCATACCCATCCTGTCCGAGCCAGAGAGTTATTGTCTTGCATCTTAGCTCCTTGGCCACATCCATCCCCTTCTGAGAAAGCTGAACAGTCTCCTTCCTTAGATTCTCATCCCTAGAGGTGAGTGAGCCATGGATCCACTTGGGTTGGCCGAAGAGGTCTACTATTATTCCCGCGATCTCAAGCTTATGTTTTTTCAAGAGGACATTGACTTCATCGAGTTGCTCTTCTCTGAATTCCGCAGGATATACCACTTCAAGTCCCTCCGCTCCTTTTACCTTCGCGGCTTCCTCGAACTTGCCCGTGAGCTCTCTGGGGGGTTGATAAACTGTGAAGCGGTCTCCGAGCTGTCCGAAAAGCCACAATCCGATGCCATACTTGACCTCCATAGACTGTGCACCACTTGCCTAGCAGGTTCAGCTTAAATGGTTATATTTGTTGCGGTAGCATTTCGGGACTGCCATAAACCTGTTCTCTTCGTCGAAACGACTTATCGGAGGCCAAGGGAGGCCGTGGCTCAGGAAGGAGTTGGTTCTTTCAGAACACGTGTCGCCATGCATAACTTCCATCGGCTTGCGCGTCCGCGATATAGTTAAATACACTACTACAGGGATGGGTTTTCGAGAAGGTAGGAGCGTTCGCAAATGCGCACGCGGCCCTGTTCTGCACGAAGGTTTGTGCAAGAGCGGTGTTCGGAGTGAAAGAAGATGAAGATCTTACGGCTAAGAGTGAGCCATTGAGTTGAGATATAAGTGATTCGCGTCGTTTCCAGTTATTTTTAGGGCAAGGGATGGTGGAAGAAGATCTCGATGTTTGAAAACTCGGGCAAGATGCTATCACATTTCTTTGATACAGTGAATTATTTGTCGGCTCGAAGAGGAAAAGACTGGTATTGGAATACGACTTAGTTCTCATTCACCCGCCTAGCGTCTATGACTTTAGAAAACGTATTTTATTTTTGGGTCCGATCACCAGAACGGTGCCTTTTACTCCCGTTTTCATCATGTTTCCAGTAGGCCTTCTCAGCATAGCTGATTTTCTCGATAGACATGGCTACAAGGTCAAAGTCCTGAACTTAGGGGAGAAGATGCTTGCAGAACCGAATCTGGATGTCGAGTCATATCTGAAATCCATTTCAGCCAGAGTCTTTGGCATCGATCTTCACTGGTGCATTCACGCTCAAGGAGCTATGGAAACGGCGAAGTTGTGCAAAGAACAGCATCCTGAATCATTAATAGTGCTAGGAGGATTAACAGCCACAGCGTTCGACGTCGAGATAGTCTCAAAGTGGCGCTATGTCGACTTAGTTTTAAGGGGTGAAGCGGAGCATCCGATGCTTAGACTTATGCAGGAATTGGATGGGAGTAGGAAACTGTTCAATGTACCTAACCTCACGTACATTGACGAACCGGGAGATATTCACGTTAACCCTTACATGACGGTAGCTGAAAGTCTAGACGAATTTGAATTCACTAGACTTGACCTCGTCCAGCCTTGCGAACGTGTTTTAACTACGAGCGTCGGATTCAAGAGTCTAAGACTATGGAATATACCGGTTTGCAGGGGATGCATTTTCAACTGCTCAACATGCGGAGGATCCGCGTACAGCTATGAAAAACTGATGAAGAGAAAGGAGCTCGCGATTAGGAGCGCAGACAAAGTAGTGGAAGACTTTCAGCGACTGGATCAGAGAGGAATAAACTCCGTATTCATGTTCCAAGACATGAGGATGTGTGGGGAGAGATACTGGAAAGGATTGATTGAGAGACTTCACAAGGAGAAATGGACAAACATAGACCATGTTACCATCGAACTTTTCTACCCTCCCGATGATAAATTCCTGAAAGCATTATCAGACTGTAAGCCGGCAGATGAGTTGGGGATGGGAATCTCCCCTGACTCTGGAGATGAGTATGTTCGGAGGCCGCACGGTAGGGCTTACCCAAATAGTGCACTTCTAGCAACTGTCGAGTCATCGAAGAAGTATGGGCTCTCACTTGCAGCTTTCTTTATGATAGGTTTGGCTGAAGAAACAAAAGAAAGCTTGAAGAATACTTGGGTGCTATGGGAGAAGCTGCTTCAGGCGAATGAGCCTGGCCGAGTCTCGGTAGGAGTAGGATTCTGTCCGATGATTGTGCTTGACCCCAGCTCTCCAGCATTTGATAGTCCAGATCAGTACGGCTATCTTGTGAGGTTCAGAAACCTGGCCGATCACATAGGCGGGATGTCGTCTCCGAGTTGGAAGTACTGGATAAACTATGAGACCAAGAATTTGAAGAGAGAGGATTTGGTGGCGCTGACGCTTGAATCATCAATTCAACTGACAAACCTCTATGAAAAATTTGGAATGTTCACAGACTCTCAAGCTAGTTCAGAAAGAGTGAAAATCGGTCTTGAGAAAATAGTCCTGAAGGAAGTGGATCAAATATTGATGGTAAAGGATGAGAAACAGAGGGAAAGACGCCTTAAGGAGCTGGATTTGGTCGTCAGGAACCCCTCCCTAGCTTACTCGTATCTCCTAACAAGCGATGAAGGTTGGGAGATACTCAAGGAAGAGATGTGAAAGCTGATAGTGAACCGGGAATCGCCAAGAGGGTCGAGACTCAAGATAGCATCTCTCAATCTCACGGAGCCTTCTGAAGCATCTCCCGCAAGCCGTAAATACGTGAAACTCGCAATTCTAGGATGGAAAATGGAGGTATGCGCTTTTTGAGTGAAACAGAAAAGGTCAGCAGACGAGGCTATCTGAAGTATGTTGGAGGCGCTGCTGTCGTTGTCGTTGCAGGGGCTGCAGCATATGGCGTTTATGAGGCAACAAAGCCGCCGGCCACGCCGACACCTACGCCTACGCCTACACCAACCCCGGGGAAGCCGCCTTACGAAGGAGTTAAGCTCACGTTAATAGCGGATGCAGGTCACAACCTACAACCCTGTTACTGGTCGAAAGTACCTATCAAGGAAGAACTTGGAATCGACTATGACATCGTTGGAGTTCCATTTGCAGAGGTCGTTGAGAAAATAATGACGGACTTCGCCACTGGAACCGGCGCTTACGATGTCGTCATGTTTCCGCCACCAGCGGGAGGGGACTTCTATGCAGGGGGGTTCATCAGACCGATCGATGACTATGAAGCCAAATGGAGCTTGAACTGGAGTGACATCATTAGTTGTTTCAGAGAATTGTACTGCAGTTTAGCCGGCAAGAAGTACGCTATCACGCAAGACGGCGACCATTTCAATCTTTACTATAGAAGCGATGTCTTCGAAGACCCTGGTTTGAAAGAGAAATTCAAGGCAAAGTACGGCTATGATCTAACAGCAAAGGGCATGCACTACGACAAGGAGAATATTGATATCGCAAAGTTCTTCACCAAAGCCCAAAATCCCGACTCTCCTGTTGATTACGGTACGTCCGAGAATGCTGGCAAAGGCAACAATCAGTGGTGGTTCTTCAGTCGATTCGGCTCCGCGGGAGGCATCTATTTCGACGATGATATGCATCCTTTAATAAACAAGGAAGAAGGAGTTCGGGCTCTACAAAGCATGAAGGATGTCATACCGTACTGTCCGCCAGGTGTACTCAAGTTCGGATACGATGAACATAAGGACGCGTTTATTCTGGGTGGGTGCTCCTTCCTAGTACAGTGGCCGTGTATCGGAAAGAAGTCTGAAGACCCCTCTATGTCAAAGATAGTTGGGAAAGTGAAGTATGAGATCGATCCTGGATTTGACGTGGGCGGTACATTGAACCAACGTGGAAATTTGGCTTGGGGAAGAGTGATGGCGGTTTCGAAATTCTCCAAGAACCCTGAAGCCGCTTATCGCGTGATACACTACCTGTCAGCTGAGAAAAGCAGATGGGGCATCAACTGGGTGGCGGACCCAAGAACAGGTCTTGACCTATACAGAACATATCAATCTCAACACCCGGAGCTGTGGCGGCAAAGATGGAAGGAAGATATTGAGACCGCTCCGATAAACTGGCCTACACTGGAGATATATCTAGAGACTGCAGCAAAGAATATTGAACACGGATTTCCTGAGCTTACAATTCCTGGGACGTTTGAATACTACGACGCGTTGAGCACCAATATTTCTAGTGTTTTGGCTGGTGAGATGTCTCCGAAGGATTGTCTTGATAGATCGGCGGCTGAATGGGAGAAGATTACAGATAGAATCGGACGCGACGCTCAAAAGAAGATGTGGGCTGATCTTAAAGAAGGCTGGAAGAAGGTAGGTCTACTGAAGTAGACCCTAAACCCCCTCTTTTCTTTTTTACGGAAGTGGTTGGCAATTGAAAATAAAGGAGAAACATATTCCTATTCTGTTTCTCTTGCCCTGCGTCGTAATGCTGCTTGGAATAACCATCTTTCCACTTGTATATTCTCTCTCCATTAGCTTAACGAATTACGAGTTGGGGCGACCCATTGAGCTTCGTTTTGTTGGCCTAGAGAATTACCGGACGATCCTTTTCGAGGACCAAAGATTTCTGATCGCGACCACAAACACGTTCATATTTGTTGCCTCGACTATAACGATACAATTCTTTTTCGGCCTCGCATTGGCGCTGGTTCTCAATAGATCTTTCAAAGGAAGGAGCTTTATCGTCGCTGCTGTCCTCTTACCCATGATGATAGTTCCAGTTGCAACTGGATACATCTGGTGGATGCTCTACGACGTGTCATATGGACCCTTTAACTACATTCTCGAGGCCGCAAGGCTGACAACTCATGAAGCACCTATAAAGTGGCTTGCGGATCCCAGTTTGTCCTTACTAGGCGTGATCATCACAGACTGCTGGCAGTATACACCCTTCATGATGCTTGTGCTCCTGGCGGGGCTCCAGTCTATTCCAGTGGAACCTTATGAGGCAGCACAGATAGACGGAGCCGGTCGATGGCAAACATTCAGGCATGTTACGCTTCCTCTACTCAGGTCAGCGATCGCCGTTGCTATCTTGATCAGGACGATCGATGCATTCAAGATTTTCGACTTAGTGTATCTAATGACATATGGCGGTCCAGGGACCTCTTCAGATGTGGCTAGCTTCTACGCTTATCTGAACGGCTTCAAGTTCTTCAGGATGGGGTACGCATCCGCTCTCTCATACATAATCCTATTGATCGTTACACTCTTTACAACGATCTTCCTTAGGTTCTTGAGGCGAGCCGAACGCTAGAATGAAGAGAGGAGTGAATGTGAGGAAAACGGCTTTAAGGAGAAATCTCATCGAAAACGCTGCTGTGATTATAATTCTCGCAGTGGCGCTTATTTTTTTCATTTTCCCATTCTACTGGCTGGTATCAACTTCGTTCAAAGTGTACTACGAGCAATTTTCCTATCCTCCAACTTTTATTCCCGGGCAAGCTGTTCTAACCAACTACTGGACAGGGTTGGTAGACCTTTGGGGAATCAAGGGCATCACGGATAGTTCAATCGTAGCCTCTCTTAATACAATATTAGTGCTTGCAATCGCAACTCCCAGCGCGTACAGTCTTGCAAGATTCAAATTCAAGCGAAGCGAAAGTTTGGCGACTTGGATCTTGTCTACACGAATGCTTCCCCCAATTGCAGTCGCAATTCCACTTTTCCTCCTCTGGAAAATAGTCGGATGGCTAGACACATACCAAGGCCTTGTCTTAACCTATGCTGCTTTCAACCTTCCGTTTGCTGTTTGGATGATGAAAGGCTTCTTTGAAGACTTGCCTAAGGATATGGAAGAATCAGCAATGGTTGACGGCTGCTCAACCTTCACAGCATTCGTGAGAGTTGCTCTACCGTTAACAGCTCCCGGACTTGTTGCAACAGCCCTATTCTGCTTCATATTCTCATGGAACGAATTCCTATTGGCAGTAGTGCTCACTCGGTGGACGGTCAAAACTCTTCCGGTCGTTATTCCAGGTCTTGTAATGGGTCACTCTATATTGTGGGGGGCTATATGCGCCGTAACACTTATAGGCGTTCTACCTGAGATACTGATCGTTCTTTTCTTACAGAAGTATTTGGTGAGAGGGCTGACGCTCGGAGCGATCAGAGGGGCATAGCACGCAACGAAGGTACGAAACCTACTGGCATAGCGCTTCCTTCGTCTATCTAAGGGCCGGTCAAGCCAACTTCAATCTTTTTTGCAGCGATGAAGTCGTCTACTCTAAGGATCATTATAGCAGTTTCGGCAGCAATCTTTAGAGCATATTTCTTTACGGAGAGAGGTTCAAGAACACCGAGTTTTCTCATATCCTCAACTCCTCCGCGTGCAACATCTACACCACACGAGATTCCACTCGCATCTACATGCGCAGCTCTTAGCGATGTCAATATCTGATTTAAGTCAAGCCCAGCATTCTCCGCTAATGCTCTCGGAATAACCTCAAGCGAACTTGCGAAAGCTCTTATCGACAACTGTTCTCTTGTCGGGAACTTCACTCCGAATTGAAGGAGTCTTCGTCCGATTTCGACCTCAACCGCTCCGCCACCTGGAAGAATCCTATTGTCTTTGAACACTTCTGAAATCACTCGGACGGCGGTTTCAATCGCGCCTTGAGCTTCCTCAAGCACTCTCTCGAATCCCCCGCGAATCAGCACGCTCACAGATCTTGTCTTCCCTCCTGCCTTCACAAAAACCATCTTGCTAATCCCGATCTTCTTTTCTTCAACAAGCTGCGCTTGACCCAGATCGCTTCTCTTGAAATCATTTACATCCATCACGATCTTCCCGCCAGTCGACCTCGCGAGGTTTCTCATCTCCTTTTCGGTCGCTCTCCTAACAACCATGATCCCTTCCCTAGCGAACAGATGGAGAGCAAGGTCATCCACCTCCTTCTTTTGACAGATAACCACTTTTGCTCCGCACTTCTTTATTCTATTGACGATCGATTCGAGAATTTTTCTGTCTTCACTCAGGAACATCTTGATGTCAGAGGGCGTTCTAATCCTTAACTCCGGGTTAACCGAAGTCTTCTCAATAGTTATCGGACACCAGATAAGCGCAACCTTCGCTGATCTTAAACGCTTGGGCATACTAGGAAGCACGACAAAATTATCATCAAGAATAACTCCCTGTATCAATTCGGTATCTAGGAGGCTCTTTCCTCTCTTCTTGACAATATTAACATGGTCGATATCCACAGGATTTTTCTTTGCCTTCCTATCCGCAATTTGCATTGCCGCGCGAACCGCTATGTTCGCAAAATGGTTGTTCGCAACTCCAATAACTCGGCCGTTCATGGAGGTTACGGCAATATTACGCAGGGTTCCGAGGTCACTCAAATCAACTTTGCTAGACAGTTCGTCTAGAAGCTGCAAAGCTTTCACGGCCGCCTTGCGGTAGCCTGAAATGATAGTTGAAGGATGGACTCCCTCCAGCAAAAGAGATTCCGCTTGTCTAAGCATCTCCCCAATGAGAACAACTGTCGTCGCCGTTCCGTCACCGACTTCGCAGGCGGCCATCTTAGCTGCATCAAGCATCATTTTCGCAATTGGATGCTTAAGTCTGAAGCCAGCCGGATCCTTATCTATCTCCTTCAAAATGGCCGCTCCACTAGTTGCTATCTGCAATTCATTCCTCGCGCTGACGAGAATCTTGTTCATTCCGCAAGGCCCGAGCGTCGTTCTAAGGACTTCCGCTATTATCCCCGCCACAGCAATATTGCTCATCCGCGCGTCAGGCCCGCTGATCCTTCGTGTTCCGTGCTTAAGAAGAGGCAAAGGCCCAAGGCTGATCGGCGTCCTGAACATAGCCATGCTCTAACTCCCACGATGTTTAAGAGAAAAACACGCTTGCCAAATAAATGTTAACGTGCACTCGCTCATATCTCTACGTACATCTGTTCTTTCTATAGCCGCAGAAGGAGCGACATCTTCTGGAGCGCGGATCCTAATAACGGGCCAAATGCAGGCTGTTATGAGGTAAGACTTACGAGCGCGAGTGCAGAAAAACACAAATATGTGGTGGTTCAAGCTTCCACTCGTTTGGGAGTTCGACAAGATTGGGTGCATCTGAGCTAGCAGGCCAGCCTATACTAATTCTAAAAGAAGGGACAAAACGGGCAAGAGGAAGAGAGGCTCTGCACGCTAATATTACCGCGGCGAGAATCATAGTAGAGGCCGTCAAGAGTTCCCTAGGTCCAAAAGGAATGGACAAGATGCTTGTGGACAGTTATGGTGACGTTACAATCACGAACGATGGAGCGACAATTCTGGATGAGATGGATGTGCAACATCCGGCTGCGAAGATGATGGTAGAAATTGCCAAGACACAGGATGATGAAGTTGGCGACGGCACTACCACGGCTGTTATATTGGCGGGGGAACTGCTTAGCAAAGCGGAAGACTTGATTGAGAAAGGGGTTCACCCAACTATTATCATAGATGGCTATCGAAGGGCGACAGAAAAGGCGCTGGGTTACCTGCGGAAGATAGCTGTTGACGTCGACCTGATGAAGAAGGATTTGCTCAAGAGAGTCGCAATGGTATCTATGGCCGGCAAGATATTGGCTGAATACAAAGTATCAATGGCTGATCTTGCGGTGAAAGCGATTCTCCAAGCTGCTAAGAAGACTCCAAGAGGCTATGAAGTAGACGTCGACGATGTTAAAGTAGAAAAGAAAGCCGGAGAATCTCTAACAGACACAGGATTTGTCAAAGGAATAGTTATCGATAAAGAGGTTGTTCATCCTGGAATGAGGAAGAGAGTGGAAAACGCAAGAATCGCCATACTGAATTGTGCTCTTGAATTGGAGAAGACAAAAATCGACGCAAAGATCAACATAGAGGATCCTAACCAAATGAAAGCTTTCCTCGATGAAGAGGAGACAACGCTCAAAGAAATGGTTGACAAGATCACGCGAACAGGTGCCAAAGTACTCATATGCGAGAAAGGGATAGATGATGTTGCTCAACATTTTCTGACAAAGAATGGTATCTTGGCCGTGCGTAGAGTCAAACAGTCAGACTTGGAGAAAATCGCGAAAGCAACGAGTGGAAAGATTGGGACAAATATTCATGATTTGAAATCGAGTGACTTAGGATTTGCCAAGCTTGTAGAGGAGAGAAGGGTCGGTGAGGACAAGATGACTTTCATAGAAGGGTGTAAGAATCCGAAGTCAGTAACTATACTTGTTCGAGGAGGCACTGAGAGAATCGTTGAGGAAGCTGAGAGAGCCATACATGACGGTTTGTGCGTGGTGAGGGATGTGGTTCAAGATCCGCGGGTCGTTGCGGGAGGAGGCGCTGCTGAAACCGAAGTTGCAAGAAGATTGAGGAAATATGCTGAGAAATTTGCGGGAAAAGAGCAGTTAGCTATCGCAGCGTTCGCTGAGGCGTTGGAGTCAATACCTATGATATTGGCTGAAAATGCGGGACTGGAACCTATTGACGTAATGGTTCAATTGAGAGCTGAGCATGATAGAGGACATGTCTGGGCGGGCGTCGAACCCTTCGGCGGCGTTGTAGCGGATATGGCAAAAGGTAACGTGTACGATCCGCTTGCTGTGAAAGTGCAGGCGTTGAAGTCTGCGAGCGAGGCTGCAGGCATGATTCTTAGAATAGACGATTTGATAGCGGCTTCGAAGACGAAGGAAGAGAAAACGCCGTCAAAGGGAATGGAAGAAGGCGCTGAAGAAGGAAGAAGAGAACTTTAGAGAACCGACTTCAGAGATAATCGGATCAAAATTCCCCTTAGCGGATTCCTCACGATGATTTCTTATCATAGTGCAAGTTGAACCAGGATCTACTATTTTAGCAGGTTTCTCGATTGTCAGACTACTGCAAGAGTTCAAACGAAAACAAAGTGACCAGGTTTATGTCAAGTCTTGAATCTCTTGAGGTTTTCGTCATACTATTGTCATAAGAATCTGCCCTGGAACTCTAATCCTCATCAAGGTTGTTTCATTCTGCCAACCTTACGGCACCGCAACTATTAGAAAAATACATATATGCGTTCAACGGCTCTTTGTTATCGATTGAGATTTCACCGGGATGGAAGAAGATGGTTGAAGTTGTTCTGGACCGTGTGAGCAAGCACTTCGGCGATGTGAAAGCTGTTGATGATGTGACTCTAACGATTAGTGACAAGGAATTTCTGACTTTTCTTGGCCCCTCAGGTTCGGGTAAGACGACTGCTCTGCGTCTTATCGCCGGGTTGGAAACCCTCACGAGAGGAAACATTCGGATAGGCGACAGAACTGTGAACGATCTTCCCCCTAAGGATAGAGATATCGCAATGGTATTCCAGAGCTACGCGTTGTATCCCCACATGTCAGTCTTCGACAACATCGCTTTCCCGCTAAAGATTCGAAAGGTCGCAAGAGCTGAGATAGAGAAAACGGTGAAGCAGACGGCTGAGATGCTTGGAATAGAGAAATTCTTGAAGCGGAAGCCTAAGGAGCTTAGCGGAGGCGAGAGACAGAGAGTAGCCTTGGGGAGAGCCATCGTCAGAAAGCCAGCGGTCTTCTTGATGGATGAGCCTCTTTCGAACCTCGATGCGAAACTGAGAGTCTACATGAGGGCTGAACTTATCAGACTCCAGAAGAAGCTCGCCACGACACTCATCTACGTAACGCATGATCAGGTTGAAGCGATGACGATGTCGGATCGAATAGCGATCATGAATTACGGAAAAATACTTCAGGTCGAGGCGCCTAAAGGGATATACGACAAACCCGTCGACACGTTCGTGGCAGGATTCATCGGCAGCCCACCCATGAATTTCATAGACAGCAGTTTCGTCGAGAAGGATGGGACAGCGATCCTCGACGCTGGTACATTCACGGTGGATGTCTCAGAGTTCAAAGAGCTAATTAAAGAGAAGGCAACAGGCTCCGAGCTTATTCTCGGGCTGAGACCTGAGGATATCTCAGTTCAAAAAGAGCGTATGCTCGGTGAGATGATCAAATCAGAGATCTACGTCATCGAACCTTTAGGGTCGGAGCTAATTATCAACCTTAAGGTGGGCGACTGGATAGTGAAAGCGAAAGGCGCGCCCGACTTCAGAGCTAACATCGGTGACACTGCTTGGATGACGTTTGACAAAAACAAGATGCACATCTTCGACAGAAAAACTCAAAACACAATAGTATAGTAGACGGCTGTCCAGGCAAGGCAGCCACATCTCCTCATAGGCGCTAGCTTGCTCTTGCATTCCACGCGTATTCGTAGCTTACTGCTTCACCACCGTTCCGACGCATTCTTTCTCTGGATCTACTTTCTGAACCTCATAGTAGCAAGGGATCCCGGAAAGAAGAACGGCTGCAGCACGGAAACATCCGATTCTAGGGCAGTTGATCTGATCGGGCTTTAAACCGCCTTCAAGAGCATCTTTGCAAACCTCTCGCATAAAATACGGGCATGAGAAGACCCTGATTAGTAACCTCTCAGAACCCTCCTCACGAAGCTCGAACTGGCTCTCGCTCTCAAATAGGCCCGCCAAAATTCCCACGTGGATATAGTGTTCAACCGCTTTCTTCAAACTATCAGCCTGCTCAGCCTTTATTCCGAATTCCTTTTCCAATATACGCAACCAGTGCTTCGAAGCACACTCATCAACGATAGAGCAAAACATTTTCCAGTTCTTCGGCCCTAAATATTTGAGCGCAGCCTCGTTCAAAGCATTCAACCAAGCTCTCGCTACAACCCAACCCGATTGCTCACTTGCGACCTTCAAGTTCACATTGACGCCTCTCCGCTCGCAAGTTCTAAAAGACATCACTAATAAGCTTTATTTGGACGATAACGAGCGCGTTCGTCGTATTGGCTGTTCGCAAACCTGTTAAGAATAATTGACACAAGCTCTTTAATCAACATGGATCGGTGGCGGACGAGAGTGCAAGTGACGTGTGCAGGAATATTTGTCGTGGATTTAATAGCGGCCGACCTGCCGAGAGTCTCTGGACCCGGAGAGCTTACGTTCGCGCCCAGGGGGATAGGCACATATATAGGCGGTCATTCAGCGAACGTTTCGATCGACTTAGTAAAGCTGGGTATAGCCGAAGGCGAAGTGAGTTGCGTCGGAGCTGTAGGTGAGGACCTATTTGGGTCGTTCGTCGAAGAAACTCTTCGAAAGCATCGCTTGAAGGTTAATCTGCAACGGACAAAGAAAACCGGAACATCAGTGGACCTTATTCTTGTCGTCAAAGGACAGGACCGCCGATATCATGTTGATGTCGGCGCGAACCTTTGTCTTAGCCCATCTTATGTTCTGTCAATCGTGAGAAAGGAAAACCCTTTGATATTCTACGTCGGCGCAACAGGACTCTTGGGGGAATTTGACGCCGAACTCGCAGAGATTCTTAGAGAGGCAAAGACTCGCGGGTCCGTTACTTTTGTAGACCCCGTTGTGCCATACAGAAAGGGTTGGGCGCATCTCCTTGAAGCAATGGAATGGATAGATGTCTTCCACTGCAACGACAAGGAAGCTTCAAGCATTACGAACGATTCCGACGTCATCGGCGCAATAAGGTCCTTAGTTGATGCAGGTCCGAAGATTGTAGCGGTAAGCCTCGGCGGGAAAGGCGTAATGGCGGCGACGAGGAATCGGCTTGTGAGAATGAAAGCGTTTCGAGTTGGAGTAGTCGACCCGACCGGGGCTGGTGACGCTTTTTGCGCAGGAACAATCCATAGCTTACTAAGACATGTTCGGAGACATGGGAACCGAAGTCTAGCCTTGGCAGATGATGACTTAATTGGAGTCTTGCTTGAAGGAGAGGCTGCGGGGGCTTCATGCGTAACCGCAGTTGGAACGACGTCCGCAGTTACTCGAAAAAATGTTGACGTATTGCTGGACGCCCAAGGCTCGAGAGTACGTAGGAGCGCAAGGATAGTAAGAATCTAGGAAGAGTTTATCAGAAAGAAGTCAGGGCTTTACCTGAACCTTGATCGCGTTCCCGAGACGCTTCTCAGCTGTTTCAATAGCTTCGCCTGTCTTCTCAAGAGGAAAAGTATGTGTGATCAACGGCTTGACCTTTACAAGCCCTCTACTAATAGCCTTCAACGCAGCTGGAAACGTGAACGGCGAAAGCCAAGAGAAAGCTATCTCCCTGTCCGCCAGTGTTCCTTCCCAAAGATTGAGTGACACGGAGTCTTCGGGGCTATACCCTGGGCCGCCGAAGAAGACTGTTCTAGATCGGCTTCATTTCTAATCTTGTCGTTTGTGGATCAAAGTGACCCCATCTTCCACTTAGGTTCCCCGAAGAGTCCTGGCGCAACGAAAACAGGCTCGAGATTAAGCTTCTTCAAGAGCTTCCTCGTCGAATCAACATTTTCCTCAGAAACTTCACTCGGATAATGAAATTCAATTCCCTTCAAACCTTTTACCTGAGACGCTTGTTCAAACCTCTCTTGTAGAGGACGTGCGTCGCGATATCCTACTGGGCAGAACCTGTCCTTCGCAGGGCCGAACACCCATATACCAGCAGAGAATTTCAAATCTGTTCTCATAACAAGATTCCTCAGTAGAGGGTTAACGTCAAAGTTGGTTTAAGCTCTTCGGAGATGACGCCCATCGCCAAGGCTCACCAAGAGAGTTTTTAACTATCGTCTTGCATAACTGCGGAGTGTCACAGGTCAGCAGTTTTGACAAACAGTTAGGAAAGCTTGCTTTGGCAATAGTAAGAGGTGTTTGCTATGAGCATAATCAGGAACTTCTCCGAGCTTGTCAAGAACACGAGGTCGACTCGAGATCGAGAAGCGAGAAAACTTGCATTGAATGCCCTAGATGTTTCTATCGAGACGGTTGATCCGAAAAGGATTGTAGAATCGAAAGTTAAGATCAAAGGCGATAGCTTAGCCATAGATGGTTTTAAGCTATCTCTAAAAGGGTTTAACAGAGTAACCGTGGTCGGGGCAGGAAAAGCCAGCGGCGCTATGGCCGAGGCGTTGGAGCGAGTTTTTTCAGGCAGAATAACACGTGGGCTTGTTAACGTTCTTGAAGGGACGAAGTCAAGTTTTCACACCGATAAGATAGAACTTCAGGAAGCAAGCCACCCTGTTCCAAGTGAAAAGAGCACTACAGGAACCGAACGCATCCTTAAGTTGTTAACGGATCTCTCGGAAGACGACCTCGTCTTCTGTTTGATTTCCGGAGGAGGATCCGCCATGATGAGCTGCCCGGCAGCGGGCATATCTCTAGCGGACAAACAAAACGTTACGCGTTCCCTGTTGAAGTGTGGAGCAACCATCCAAGAGATCAATACTGTTCGAAAGCATTTATCCAAAGTAAAAGGAGGATGGTTGGCGAAGAAAGCCTATCCCTCGACCCTTGTGAGTCTAATAGTTTCCGACGTAGTGGGTGACCCGCTCGATTCAATTGCCTCTGGGCCGACAGCTCCTGACCCGACGACATATCATGACGCAATAAACGTGTTGAAGAAGTATAATCTCTGGGGCGGTTCACCAAATTCAGTCAGAGAGAGGTTGATCAAAGGATGGAGAAGCATGATTCCAGATACGCCGAAGTCTAAAGATGAAAGCTTCGAGAAGGTTTTCAACATCATCCTGGGGAACAACCGCTCAGCGTGTTGTGCGGCACAACGTACGCTAGAAGAGTTTGGATTGGAGACGCTCTATCTAACATCTCTCTTAGAGGGGGAAGCAAGAGAAGCGGCATTGGTTCTTGCTTCCATAATCAGAGAGATTGACGTGTCCGGCCGTCCAGTCCGCAGACCTGCTGCATTGATAGCGGGAGGCGAGACAACGGTAACTGTCAAGGGCTCTGGAAAAGGAGGACGCAACCAAGAAATGATTCTGAGCCTACTTGGAAAGATCGCCAGCATGTGTGGAGTTGCGGTAGCTTCTCTAGGAACGGATGGAGTTGATGGACCCACGGACGCCGCAGGGGCCATAGTTGACGGTGAGAGCTTAAGTCGCGCTATTGGCGTGAAGCTTAGCCCCACTGAGTTTCTTCTGAACAACGACTCCTATGGATTCTTCTCGAAGATGAACGACTTGATATTTACAGGTCCCACCGGAACGAATGTCAACGATCTATTCGTTGCGGTTCTTGTTTAGTAATGGAGGTAATGGAGTTAGTATCATAAAGGCTCCTCTTGAAAAGGTCTGGTGGTAATAAACAAATGCCTAAACAGAAAGTCGGGTTCGTGAGAATGGCAGAGGTGGCAAAGAAACCTGCAAAAATTAGAGAAATAGGCGTAGGGATGTTGGGCTACGCTTTCATGGGCAAAGCGCATAGCCACGCATACATCGACATGCCTGTCTTCTTCTACCCTCCCCCAGCAAAGCCAAGACTGGTCGCTATCGTAGGACGAACGAAAGAGAAGGTCGAGGAGGCCGCTAAACGCTACGGCTACGAGAAGTACTACACAGATTGGAGAGACCTGTTAAAGGATGAGGATGTGGACCTTGTGGACAACGGGTTGCCCAACAATGAACATAAAGATTCGTGTGTCGCTGCGGCTGAAGCGAAGAAACATCTACTTTGCGAGAAGCCTCTGGGAATGAATGCAAAGGAGGCTGAATCGATGTACCGTGCCGCAGAGAAAGCGGGGATAAAGCACATGGTAGCTTTCAACTACCGCTTCATTCCGGCGATCAGGTTGGCAAGGAAGCTCGTGGACGAAGGATACATCGGTAAGATCCTTCAGTTCAGGGGCGTCTATCTACAAGAATGGATAATGGACCCGAACTTCCCTCTCGTCTGGAGGTTGAGGAAAGATATTGCAGGTTCCGGAGCTCTAGGTGACCTAGGTGCACACGTTGCGGATCTAGCGAGGTTTCTTGTTGGAGACGTATCTCAAGTGTGCGGTCTGACGAAGACGTTTGTAGAAGAACGCCCGCTTTTGGAAAATCCGTCAAAGAAAGGCAAAGTTGATGTGGACGATGTCTTTATTTCCCTTCTAAAATTCAAGAACGGTTCCGTCGGAAGCATTGAAGCTTCACGTTTCTGCGCTGGTCGAAAGAACTACCAGAGGATCGAAATCCATGGGACTGAGGGAACTATCGTCTTTAATCTAGAGAGACTAAACGAACTCGAGGTTTACTCGAGGAAAGACCCTGAAGACCGGATGGGGTTCAAGAATATACTTGTGACCGAGAGCGCTCATCCCTTCATCGATCACTGGTGGCCTCACGGCCACATTATAGGTTGGGAACACACTTTTGTACACGAGGTCTACCACTTGGTCGACTGCATAGTGAACGACAAGAGTGTGGCGCCGTACGGTGCAACGTTCTACGACGGTATGAAGAACAATCAGATACTTGACGCAGTTATCGAGTCCTCAACCACAGGAAGATGGGTCACTCTGCCTTAGCATGTCGACTACAGCAGAATGTCCCGAGAGGATAACGACCTGGGACGCCAGTAGAGGCGAATGGTCAGGGCGAAGAGGAAAGTCCAAAAGAGAAGCGAAGGACCCCGAGGGTAATACACCGGTATTAAGAATTTACATAAAACAGGGGATGGGGGGGCCTTGAAGGCTGATTTCAAGGCGTTTATCGTAACGTCTCATCAAGATCACTGAGAGAAGCTAAAGCGAATAATGTTGGAATGCATTAAGGAAGACTCGCTTTAGGTAGCTCCGGAAGGCACAAATGAGATCCGACTGATTCGCAGAGTTGAGCTTAGGATGAGGCTTGAATGGGCCAAGCTAAACTGAAATTTTGTCCACTGATGCTGGTTATCCCTAAGGAACAGAGCAAATCTGTGCGAAGACGAAGAAAGACTTTTGACTAGACAACGGCATGCTCAGCGATCACAAAGCGAATTGAAAGATGCGACAGAAGCCTTTTTGAGCTTCGAGACAAATAGAACGCAAAGAACTTGGTGCGTCAACATGCCGATCATATTGGGAAAAGCGATACGCCTCGGTCAACTGATGAATGCTGAAGATGAAAGAGCGATCATCTTCGAGGCTGATGAAGGATTGATGCTTGGCCCGACTCCCGGGTTGTCAAATCTCCTGGAGACAGTCTCAATGGCCAAAGACAAGGTGGACGGGATCGTTTTGAGTTCGGGGCAGGTCGATCGATCTGTCGAACATTTTAGAGGGAAAGGGGCGCCAGCCCTTCTGGTTAGAGCCGACTGGACCAACGCTTTTCGAGATGAAACCTACTTCCTCCCAACACGGAATGTGAGGCATATTTTGAACCTTAAACCGAAGGATGCAGTGGCGCTTGGAGCGTCGGCCTTAGCTGCTTTCCTACTCGTCGGCTACGATGATGACGAAGATGAAGCCCGAAACTTGGAGACCATCGCGATGTTGGCTAGAGAATCCGAGAAATTTGGGTTGCCGCTGCTCGTCGAGTGCGTTCCGATAGGAGGACGCATAACTGAAATGAACTATTTGGACTGCGCCAAGCTGGCGACTAGGATGGCTGTTGAGGCTGGAGCGGATATTGTAGCAACCCCTTATACAGGGAACGCAGCTTCATTCAGGGAAATTGTAGACGCCTCGAAAACGCCCGTCCTTATGCTTGATAGAAGAATAGATGCTGAGAGACTTCTCCAAGTGTTAGAGGAAAGTCTCAAAGCAGGAGCTACAGGCGTAGTTGTCGGAAGGAGTGTACACCGCGCCACCAATCCGTTAGCTCAACTAACTGCAATTCATGAACTCGTTCATCGAAATCGATAAGACATTCTGTTACTTCGTAGGCGATCTCTATGTCTAATCCTGGAAAGACGCTTCGTCTGAGCAAAATAATAGATCCTGATGACGAAAGAGCTGTTGTCGTAGCGGCGGATCACGGGTTCATGCTGGGACCGATAAGGGGAGTCATCGATCTTGAGAAAACTCTAAAGAGAGTTATCGAAGGCCGGCCGGATGCCGTTCTGCTAAGCCCTGGTCAAGCCGCGCGATTAAATCACCTTTTTCGTAGAAAAGACAGCCCAGCACTTTTGGTTAGGGCAGATTGGACTAACGCTTTCAGGGACAAGACGTACACGCTCCCAGCCCGTAGAATCAAGAGGGTTGCTGTAGCAGACGCAAGGGATGCTATTGCAATGGGGGCTTCAGGAATCGTGACCTACTTTTTCATTGGGCAAAGTGATGAGGAAGCTGAAGCTCGTGACTTTGAGCTTATGACCTTCTTCGCTAGAGAATGCAGAGAGTTGAGCTTGCCACTGATAGTTGAAGCACTTCCGATGGGCGAACGAGTCACAGGAGCGAACTTTGCCGATCTGGATGCCGCAGGCATGCGAATCGCTGCTGAGACTGGAGCTGATGCCCTAAAAGTGCTTTACACAGGCGATACTGATAGTTTTGAGAGAGCTGTAAGAGCGGCTGGGATCCCTGTCTTGGTCTTGGGCGGAGCCAAAGCCAAGACGGTGAGAGATTCTTTGGAGATAGCTGAGGAAGCTATTGATGCTGGAGCCGTTGGAGTGGTCTTTGGTCGCCAAGTGGTTCAGGCAGAAGATCCCGGCGAGTTTGTTAGAGCAGTTAGATCGGTCGTACATGAGGGTAAGAGCATAGCTGAGGTTGTTGGCGGCGTCAAGGGACCTGTTCGTTTGCAAGTCATCGCGAGTAACTGTACAAACTGTAGGCTCTGCGAGGCGATCTGCACATTCAGCCATGACGGATTCTTCTCTCCGTCACGTGCTAGACTACGCGTGGATGTTGTTTCTGCTGACATGTTCATACCTTATCCTTGTACTCTTTGCGGGCTCTGTATCAAATCTTGCCCCGTCGGCGCATTGATTTTCAACCCAAACTTAGGGTATGTCGAACTCATAGAAGAGAAATGTAACGGTTGCAAGGAATGTGTTCCTGCCTGTCCGTTCCATATAGTGGGATTCGATGAGGATAAGAAGAAGCCGTTCATCTGCGACATGTGTAAAGGCTCGCCTAAGTGTGCAGAATGGTGCCAACCCGTAGCCTTGAAGGCGGTACCCCACGTTCGAGGGAGAACATGATGAACAACATGAATAGGGGATACATGGGCAAGATCCTCAGAGTCGATCTTACTGACGAATCTCATACAGTACAGCCGCTGGATGACAAGATTGCGTTTTTACTGCTTGGCGGCAAGGGCCTCGGAATCTGGCTTCTCTACAAATCTACTCATGCGCATGTTGATCCTCTTTCTTCAGACAACCCCGTAATATTCGCGACAGGTCCTTTAACGGGCACTTTGGCGCCTAATAGTCGATTCTGTTTGGTATCGAAGAGCCCTGCCACTGGAGCGGTTGATGATAGCTACTGTGGCGGATTCTTCGGGCCTGAGTTGAAGTTTTCAGGATATGACGCGCTGGTGGTTCTAGGCCGGTCTGATAACCCTACCGTCTTGGTGATCGACGACGGCGATGTTAGATTTGAATCAGCTCAGGGAATTTGGGGCAGGTCAACATTTGACACCGAGGGGATTTTGAAAAAGAGGCTTGGAAAGGATTTCAAGATGGCGGAAATAGGTCCGGCGGGTGAAAAATGTTCTCCGATAGCCGGCGCCTTCTCGGAAGGAAGGTCCGCTGGGAGAGGCGGAATAGGGGCCGTGATGGGCTCCAAGAAATTGAAAGCGGTAGCTGTGAGAGGCGCGCATCCGGTTAGAGTGTATGACCCCAAGAATTTTCAGAAGATGACTTGGATCGCCTACAGAGCGCTAAGGATGAATGAGGTTACTGTCAGGAGTCTGCCTGATTTTGGCACTTCCAATATCCTTTTGACAATAAATGAGACAGGCGCACTCCCCACTAGAAACTTTCAGACAGGGAGATTTGAGGGGGCGGATAGAATATCTGGTGAAGCCTTCAGAGAAAGGCTGTGGAAAAAAGACTTCGCGTGCAGCATGGGTTGCACAATCAAATGCAGTAAGATAGCATTCCTAAAGGATGAACCTTACAAGGGGACCATGATCGACGGCCCTGATTACGAGACGATATTCTCTTTAGGGTCAAATTGTGGTGTCGATGACGTTGAGGCTATTTCATACGCTAATTATCTTTGCGATCTATATGGGATTGACACAATTAGCACGGGCAACATTATCGGGTTTCTAATGGAGCTACATGAAAAGGGCATCATTAGTACAGAAGAGCTGGAAGGCATCGATGCAACTTGGGGAAGTTCAGAGGCGTTGGTCAATCTGGTCAGGAAGATCGGTGAAGGAGAAGGCATCGGCGCGGTTCTTCAACTAGGCGTAAAGGAGCTTAGTGAGAGGTACAAAGGTAGCGAGGACTTCGCTATGCATGTCAAAGGTCTTGAGATGCCTGCTTACGAGCCCAGGGCCGCCCAAGGCATGGGGCTATGTTACGCTATCTCGGAGCGAGGGGCGTGCCATCTTAGAGCGTACACTGCAGGCGCTGAACTGCTCGGATACGGCGGCGGCGCTGATCCTAGGACCTATGATAGAGCGAAAGTCCAGTTGGCTGTGGATCGCCAAGACGAGAAGGCCGTTGTCGATTCTTCAGTGCTGTGCTTCTTCACATTGTTCGGTATGAGATTGAAGGAGCTTTACCAGATGATTGTCCCTTGCACTGGCTTCAGCTATAAGGATGTGTCGGAGTTGAAGAGATTGGGAGCTAGAGTGATAACACTCGCGAGGCTATTCAACATTCGCGAGGGTTTCGGGAGAAAAGATGACACGTTGCCCGAGAGGTCTCTTATGGAGCCACTTACAGAAGGCCCTTCTGCGGGACAGGTCGTTCATCTTGAGCAAATGCTGAACGACTACTACGAGTTGAGAGGATGGGATTCGAACGGGGACCCGACAAAAGAAACCGTAAGGGACCTTGAATTGGATAGGATTCTCTGAGAAACTGCTACTTTTCAACTGTTGGATTATAGACAAGAGAATGATGAGAAAGCTCAGGAACTTGGGTTTCGAAACCCTCTATCTGAAGAATGTTCTTGCTGCGTTGAACAGATCCTCATCAACAGTCTTGAGTTTTGATACGGCTTCCACCAACTTGACCGGCACAATCCTTGTGCCCCGTAGACTGACCATCATGTCAAACTTGCCCTCCCTCACAAGGTCTACGGCCGCCACTCCGAAGCGAGTTGCTAGAACTCTATCAAAAGCCGAGGGAGAGCCGCCTCTAACGACATGCCCAAGCGTCACGGGTCTCGTCTCAAGGCCTGTACGTTTCTCAATTTCATCCGCTAGGAAGTCTCCCACTCCACCGAGTCTAACGTGACCAAACTCGTCAACTTTAGATTCCTTAGATACCGCCCCGGGCGAGGTCTTCATGGTAGCGCCTTCAGCCACGACTACAACTACAGATCCCTCAGCGGCGACGCATTTCTTCACGTGTCGGCAAACCTCGTCAAGGTTAAACGGATGCTCTGGAATCAGGACTAGGTCGGCACCTGCTGCCAAACCTGCTTCAATAGCGATCCATCCTGTATTTCTACCCATCACCTCGACGACCATCACTCGGTCGTGAGAAGCTGCGGTAGTTCTGATTCTATCTATCATCTCAGTTGCAACATTAACTGCTGAATCGAAGCCGAATGTAACGTCTGTCGAAGAAAGATCATTATCGATAGTCTTCGGTACTCCAACAACCTTCAAACCTTTTGCAGCTAGCTTATGAGCGGCACCTAGCGTATCTTCGCCCCCTATTGCTACTAGAGCATCTATGCCAAGCTTCTTCACGTTGGCAAGAACCTTGTCAGCATCAGCGGGGTCCTTCAGAGGGTTAGTTCTAGAAGTCTTTAGAACAGTTCCTCCCACATCAAGGATTTCACGAACATCCTTGTAAGACAACGGGACAACATCTGCGTTCACCAGACCCGCCCAACCGTACTTTATCCCAATTACTTGGAAGCCATAGTCCTCTGCTCGCTTGACAACGGCTCGTATTACAGCATTTAACCCCGCACAGTCTCCTCCGCCCGTTAGAACGCCTATCTTCATCCTGACACATCCCTTGCCATGGTGATCATACGTACAAGCAGTTATGCTGCGTCGACTTATTGCCCTCCAAACTTTATGGCTGATGCTTTGAGGGCTTCTATGGCCGGCATCGCCTTGCCCATAACAAACCTTTCCAACGCGCCTCCTGCAGTACTAACGTAGGAGATCTTGCTAAGCAGCCCTAATAGTTCGAGGGCAGCAATTGTATGTCCTCCGCCGGCGACTGAGAATGCCGTGCTGCTCACTATGGCTTCCATGAAAGACGATGTTCCCTTCAAGAATTGAGGTTTCTCGTACACGCCTACTGGGCCGCTCACAAAAATGGTTCTGGCCTTCGAGATGACTTTGCGAAAACGTTCAATAGAATTCGACCCGATGTCGCAGATCGGGTATTCCGTAGGAAGCTTGTCTATTGTGATCTCAAACCTCTTGCCATCTTTGTCGATTGCGAAGTCGTCGGGTAGGAGAATTCTGTCTTTGCGCTTGTCAAGAACGCTTCTAGCTGACTGGTAGAGTTCCGGAGTGCCCTCTTTCTCCAGCGCCTTCTCATTTGGAGGACCCAAGTTTACCCCCTTTGCCTTCAGGAATGCTTGCGCCGTCAGGCCCACCAGAACCACTTTGTCCGCCTTCCCCTTCTCTAATACATTGTCCACAACCTTAATCGAGTCTGCGAACTTGGCGCCGCCGAAAATGAAGATTGAAGGTTTGACTGGAGCGACAAGTCTGCTCAGACTCGTTATTTCAGACTCCATTAATCTGCCGGCTGCTGACGGCATTACTTCCGTGAAACCGACCAAGGAACACTGGGATCTGTGGGCGGCCGAAAACGCATCATTGACAAAGATGTCGCCGAGAGGGGCCAAGTTGCGGATGCAAGTTGTCTCTGAATGTTCTAGCGCGGTCTTGTCTTTCATCTCATCGGGGTTGAAGCGCTGATTCTCGAGCATCAGAATCTCGCCGTCCCGCAAGGCCTTTATGGTCTCCTGAGCGTTTTCTCCGCAAACATCACCGACAAACTTTACGTTTACGCCTAGGACTTCCTCGAGTTTTCTGGAGTGTTCTTCGAGTGAGACAAAGTCCCAGTCACCTGGTCTTCCTTGATGCGCTAGTATGACGACTCTCGCGTCTTTCCCAATCAGTTCTTTAATCGTGGGGGCAGCTGCTCGTATCCTAGAGATGTCAGTGATCTTTTTCGTCTTCTCGTCGAGGGGGCAGTTTATGTCGACTCTGAGAAAAGTTGTCTTGCCTTTGAAATCGAAGTCGTCTAGTGTGAGGAATTCCTTGGTCTGCGTCAATGTTGTTCCTTTCTTGCCATTAGCTTTAGCAAGTCAACGAGTCTACACGAGAAGCCCCACTCATTATCATACCAAGAAAGTACTTTGACCAGTCTTCCTCGTCCGCCGATCACATTTGTGCTTAAGCCGTCTGCTATCGAAGAGTGCGGGTTACCTATTATGTCAGCTGAGACTATAGGGTCTTCTGTGTACTGCAAAATGCCTTTCAGGTTCGTCTCGGAAGACTCTCTAAATACGGTGTTGACCTCTTCTTTCGTCACTTCCTTCTTCAGCAGAGCGACAAAATCATTTATGGAGCCATCCGGCACAGGCACTCTTAGAGCAAGACCATCAAGCTTTCCTTTCAGTTCAGGGATAACTTCGGCAACCGCCTTCGCAGCGCCTGTAGTCGTAGGGATTATTGATAGAGCTGCTGCTCTAGCTCTTCTGAGATCCCTATGGGGAAGATCCAAAAGTCTTTGATCATTGGTGTAAGCGTGGCACGTTGTCATAAACCCGGATTCTATACCAAACTTGTCGTTCAGCACCTTTACGACTGGCGCTAAACAGTTCGTTGTGCAGGACGCCATTGAAATTATGTTATGCTTTTTCGGATCGTAGAGCTTCTCGTTAACTCCAATAACGATGGTCACATCCGGGTTCTTCGCAGGGGCTGTAACAACCACTTTCTTCGCGCCAGCAGTTAGATGCTTTGACGCACCCTCTCTATCTGTGAATAAACCGGTGGACTCCAAGACATATTCTACATTCATCGATCTCCAAGGAAGTTTCGCGGGATCCTTCTCTGTCAGGACCTTTATTTCCTTCCCGCTGACCGTCATCGCAGATTCCTTGGCTTCGACGTCTTCGTTAAGAACACGGAAGACTGAGTCGTATTTCAGAAGATGAACCAAGGTCTTTGAATCCGTGATGTCGTTCACCGCGACCACTTCGAACATTCTTTCAAAGTCTTTATCGTTCAAAGCTGCTCTGAAGAAGAGCCTTCCGATTCTTCCAAATCCGTTTATTGCAATTTTCACGGTCAACTGATTTCACGCTCAATTAAGTGAATTTTGAGAAACTTATAAGCGTTTGCAGAACTGCTACGTAAATCTTAGATAACAACGGCTCGAATAGTGAGAATCTGTTTGGAGGAAGAATGAGTTGCCGAGGTCTGCAAGAATTAAGACGCCGCTGGTTCTAGTCAACTTCAAGACATACCTTGAGGGAACAGGCGAGAACGCACTCAGGCTTACAAAGATTGCTGAAGACGTCAGCTCCGAAACTGGGATAAGCATAGCAGTTGCTCCGCAACTGACGGATATCAGAATGATAGCAGATCAGGTTGAAATCCCGGTTTACGCGCAGCATGTTGACGCTGTTGACGCTGGCGCCTTCACAGGGCATGTTCTGGCAGAAGCCGTGAAGGAGGCGGGCGCCGTCGGAACATTAATCAATCATTCGGAGCGAAGGCTGAAACTTTCTGAGATTGATGAGGTTGTTAGAAAAACCAGATCCATAGGTCTCTTATCAGTTGTTTGCACGAACACAGCGGCTGTAAGCGCGGCCTCTGCTGCGCTCGATCCGGACATGGTAGCGATTGAACCTCCTGAACTGATAGGGACGGGAATCGCTGTTTCAAAGGCGAGACCTGAGATCGTAACCGATACTGTTTCGCTAATAAAGAAGATTGCTCCACAAGTGGTTGTGTTATGCGGGGCGGGCATAACCCTCGGGGAGGATGTCAAAGCAGCTTTGAGGCTTGGAACAAAAGGAGTACTACTCGCAAGCGGGGTTGTTAAAGCCAAAGACCAAAGGAAGGCGCTAATGGATATCGCGACTGCAGCGATTCAGAAATAGAGACTTCGTTTTCCATCAGACCCAAAAAAACCGAGACTATCAAAGATGAAAACAATTTATACGCGAACTGTCTAGTTCGCTCTGGAATATGTGCGCCTAGTGAGGTATCAGCGCAGCAAGCTTAAATTTGATCTAGATGATGTCAGGCGACAATTGATGTATACGATCTGCATAATCGGCTCCAAGAATGTGGGTAAGACTAACCTTGCGGAGCAATTGATTCAGAGATTTACTCGCGACGGGATTGGAGTCGCGGCAGTCAAATCCAGTCGTCATCCACTCGACGTGCCTCACACCGACACAGAACGATTGGCTAAAGCGGGAGCTCAACTCGTGGTTTTTGAATCTTCTAAGGAGACCGCTCTATTTATCAAGTCTAAAGCAGAGCCGAGAAGGCTGTTTAACAAGTTTGGGACAGATT